>Ga0310345_10000248_pt1 | contig 98536 bp, 105 predicted proteins | sample HC15DNA20500_MG_FD_204667 | JGI IMG/M metagenome (GOLD analysis project Ga0310345, IMG submission 204667) | Marine microbial communities from station ALOHA, North Pacific Subtropical Gyre - HC15-DNA-20-500_MG | ecosystem: Environmental > Aquatic > Marine > Oceanic | place: Pacific Ocean: North... | reverse complement strand
TGCAGCACCTAGCTCGAAAAGCAGCAAGAGCACTCAGCGGCTGAAATCTAGCCTAACCTATTGCCCTGTAAGAGCTTTTTCCCCACTGCATGTCTGAATGAAGGACTTGACAGCGGACATTTTTCATTCCGGCGCCGCAGCAATGCGGCATTCAGGTGGGGCTCATGCGGCGTTCAGGTGGCGAACAAATCGGCACACGCGGCGCGGATCGCTTCGGTCACGTGCGCGCGGCCGTGATCGCGCCGCTCCAGCATGCCGATGGTGCGGACCATCGGCTCGCCATCGGCCTGCAGCGGCAGGATGCGCAGCGCCTCGTCTTCCTGCCAGCGGGCACGTTTTAGCAGCGGCACCACGGTCACCCCCACTTCCTGACGCACGAGTTCCACCAGGGCCTCGATCGAATTCAGTTCGAGAAACTCGTTGGTGCGCAAATGGGCGCGGCGGAGCGCGCGCTCCACCAGCACGCCGGTACGCTGGGTGCGATCGAACCGCAGGAACGGATTGGCCGCCAGCGCCTGACGCGCCGTATCGCCGCTGCTGCCCCGCGCGGCGATGGCCACCAGCGGCTCGTTATAGAGGGGCGTCCAGCGCAGCACCCCGGATGGGCGCGCCATGCCTTCGACCAGAAACGCCGCATCGAGCTCGCCGCCCTCCACCATCGTCGCCAATTCGATCGACTTCGCGCCGATAAGCCGGACATCAAGCGCTGCGTGCGTGCGCTTGAGCCGCGCCACGACATGCGACAGCCCACCCATCACCGACACCACCGCGCCGACCGCCACGGCCCCCGCCATCGTATCGGACCCTGAAAGCGGCAGCCGCATCTCCTCATAGAGATCCAGCAGCCGCCGCGCCATGGGCAGCAATTCGCGGCCATCGGCATTGAGCACTGCCACGCGCCCGCTGCGGTCGAACAGTTCGCGCCGCAATTCTTCTTCCAGGGAGCGCATCTGCAGGCTCACTGCCGCCTGGGTCAGCGCCACCTGACCGGCGGCGGCGGCGAACGAGCCATGCTCGGCCACGGCTACGAAGGTCCTTAGAAAGCGGATTGTGCTCATGGGGTGCTCATTGAATGCATATGGGTCGCTGGCCTCCTTGATCGACTCACAAGTTTTTCTTGTGGATCAGGCAAGGAATATTAACTTTCATTATGTCGACCGGCGCGGAATAATTTTGGGTTGCTGCCCAGAAGAGATGTGCCGTACCCATCCGCACCGGAGAAGAGAAATGAAAACCTGGCTTCGCCTGATTGGCGTCGGCCTCGCCACGAGCCTGACCCTGGCTGCTGCCCCGTCGCACGCAGAGAACTATCCCAGCAAGCCGATCCGGCTGATCGTGCCCTTCCCGGCCAGCGGCGCCACTGATCTGCTGGCGCGCGCCATTGCCCAGAAGGTGGGCACGAGCATGGGCCAGCAGATCGTGGTGGACAACCGGCCCGGCGCCGGCGGCGCGATCGGCTCGGACATGGCGGCCAAGGCGCCCGCCGACGGCTACACACTGCTGATCGCCACGACCAGCACGCACTCTATCGGCCCGTATATCAACACCCATCTGCCGTACAACACCGAGACGGACTTCACGCCGATCGGCCAGGTGGCCACAGCCACCAACGTGCTGGTGGTGCCGAACTCGCTGCCGGTGAAGAACGTCAAGGAACTGATCGACTACGCCAAGAAGCATCCGGGCGAATTGAATTACGCATCGAGTGGCAACGGCACGGTCGTGCATCTGACCGCCGAAGCATTCAAGGCCCAGGCCGGTGTGTTCATCACACATATTCCGTACCGTGGCACGGCGCTGGCGGTACCTGACCTGATCTCGAACAAGGTGCAGATCCTGTTCGACAGCATCGTATCCGGCATGCCGCACGTGAAGGACGGCAAGCTGAAAGCGCTGGCCGTGACCAGCATGAAGCGCTCGCCGCTGGCGCCGGACCTGCCGACGGTCAACGAATCGGGGCTGCCCGGATTCGAATCGGACACATGGTTCGGCATCTATGGCCCCAAGGGCCTGCCGGCAGATATCGTCAACCGCCTGAACAGCGAGTTCAACAAGGCCATCCAGTCGCAGGACGTCAAGGATCGCCTGGCCAAGCTCGGCGCCGAGCCCGTTGGCGGCACACCGGCGCAGTTCGCCGCGATGGTGAAGAAGGACAGCGCCCGCTGGGGCAAGCTGATCAAGGATCGGAAGATCCAGGTGGATTGATTCTTTGATCCCCAATTTTGCTCTGCTCTCCTGCGTGATGGGAGAGCAGAGAAAACACTAGGCATAGCGAGAGACACCATGCAGAACTTCAACTGGACCAACCCCTACCCCACCGTGCGCATTCCGCTGTTCGCGCGCAACGTTGTGTCGACCTCGCATCCGCTGGCGGCCCAGGCCGGCCTGCGGATGCTGCTCAAGGGCGGCAACGCAGTGGACGCCGCGATTGCCGCCGCCGCGGCGATCACGCTGGTGGAACCAGTGTCGTGCGGCCTGGGCAGCGATGCCTTCGCAATCCTGTGGGACGGCAAGCAACTGCACGGCCTGAATTCGTCGGGCGTGGCGCCGGCCGCGTGGAATCCGGACTACTTCAAGAACAAGTACGGCGCCGATGGCAACGGCCTTGCGAACCGGCCCATCCGTGGCTGGGATTCGGTCACCGTGCCTGGTGTCATCGCCGGCTGGGCCGCGCTGCACGAACGCTTCGGCAAGCTGCCGTTCGAAGACCTGATGGAACCCGCGATCGAGATCGCAGAACGTGGCTATGCAGTGCCGCCGGTGGTTGCGCACAAGTGGGCCGCCGCCGTGCCGGACCTCAAGAGCCAGCCCGGCTTTGCCGACACGTTCATGCCGAATGGCCGCGCGCCGGCCGTCGGCGAGAAGTTCTTGTTCAAGGATGCCGCAGACACGCTGCGCAAGATCGGCGCCACTGGCGGCCGTGCGTACTATGAAGGCGAAATCGCCGAGAAAATCGCCGCGTTCAGCAAGGCATGCGGTGGTGCGATGACGCTCGACGATCTGCGCAACTACCGCCCCGAGTGGGTCACGCCGATCAGCAAGTCCTACCGTGGCTACGAAGTGCACGAGATTCCGCCGAACGGCCAGGGCATTGCCGCGCTGATGGCGCTGGGTATCCTCGATCAGTTCGACGTCGGCTCGCTGCCGGTGGATTCGGTCGACTCGCAGCACCTGCAGATCGAGGCGATGAAGCTTGCCTTCGCGGACCTGTACCGCTACGTGGCCGATCCGCGCAGCATGGAGGTCACGCCCGAGCAGATGCTGGACGATGCCTACCTGAAGTCCCGCGCCAAGCTGATCGACATGCAGCGCGCGACGCATTTCAACTTCGGCATGCCCCGCACTGGCGGCACGATCTACCTGACCGCGGCGGACGAGAACGGCATGATGATCTCGTTCATCCAGTCGAACTACATGGGCTTCGGTTCCGGCGTCGTGGTGCCGGGCACCGGCATCAGCCTGCAGAACCGTGGCGTGGGATTCTCGATGGATCCGAAGTCGGCCAACGTGGTGGAAGGCGGCAAGCGCCCGTTCCACACGATTATCCCGGCCTTCCTGACCAAGCAAGGCAAGCCGGTGATGAGCTTCGGCGTCATGGGCGGCGATATGCAACCGCAAGGTCATCTGCAAACCGTCGTGCGCATGCTCGACTACAACCAGCAACCGCAGGCTGCCTGCTGCGCACCGCGCTGGAAGGTCAACCGCGACTTCACGCTGGACGTTGAAGGCACCATGGACCCGAACACCGTGGCCGGGCTCAAGGAGCGCGGCCACAAGCTCAAATCCGTGGAAGACCCGTATATGGACTTCGGCTCCGGCCAGTTCATCTGGCGTTTGTCGGACGATGCCGAGCAAGGCTATGTGGCCGCCAGCGACAGCCGCCGCGACGGTCAGGCCGTGGGCTTCTGAGGCAGAGGTTTAGCTGTACCGCTGTAGGTAGTACGTAGTAGAAGTCCTGCGAGGCGCCATGGGGAAACCCATGGCGCCTATTTTCATTCCGGGATTGCCACGCTCAGTACTCAATACACCGGCAGGCTCAGGAAGCGCCTGATCGCCACGGCATAGACGATATCAATGCAAAAGGCGCCAATCGTAGTTCGCTCAAACGCGCGCGCCGCTTGCATCAGGTCCCGGGCTGCAACTGTTCCGCTGCATTCGCGTGAAACTGTGCATGGCATGGCGTGGAGGCTCCCGTACACTTGCCGAGTCGCTGATTTCTGGAAAGCCGCCCCCATGCCTACTTTTGCCTACCGAATCGTCAACGTATTCGCCGAGTCCACCTTCGGCGGCAATCCCCTGTGTGTGTTCGAGGACGCGCGCGGACTCGATGACGCGACCATGCAGGCGCTGGCCCTGCAGTTCAACCTGTCGGAGACCACCTTCGTGCTCCCATCCGACAACGCCAACGCCGCCGTGCGCATTTTCACGCCGGGATACGAGATGCGCTTCGCGGGCCATCCGACGCTTGGCACGGCGCACGTTGTACGGGACCTGATGAAAACGGGCGACGCGCTTTCGCTGGAGTTCAAGGCCGGCGTGGTCCCGGTCACGGCCAAGGGTGACCGCTGGACACTGACCGCGCCGCACACAGGCGCGCCGAAGACCGCCCCGGCGGGCCTGCCTGATGCCGAGATGGCGTCGTTACTGGGTCTGACCATGGACGATCTTGCCGGATCACCGATATGGGTCGACACCGGCGCCGACCAATTGTTGGTCCCCGTGAAGACGCCCGACGCAGTACGTCGCGCACAACCGGACAGCAGCCGGCTCGATCGCTGGCCGCAAAGCAGCCTGGGCCGCAAGACCGCCTATGTCTTTGCATTCGACCCGGAACAGCCAGGCAAGGCACTTGTGCGGTATTTCTTCACCAAGCAAGGCGGCGGCGTAGCGGAAGACCCAGGCACCGGCTCCGCTTGCGCCAACCTGGGCGGATGGCTGGTGGCAACCGGCCACCCGTTGCCCGCCAGCTACGAGGTGGACCAGGGCGAGTTCGTCGATCGCCGCTGCCGGCTGGACCTGAACGTGACCACCGAGGGCGCGATTCGCGTGGGCGGCCGCGTGATCGAACTCGGTCGCGGCACCGTGACACTCTGACAAGGACTCTGCCATGCCATCGCACGACATTGCCACACTTGCCGATCTCGAATCGTTGTACGCCGAGCCGTCAGGGGCATCGCTTGCCAAGGAGGTGGACTACCTCCACCCGTATTACCGAGCCTTTGTGGAGGCGTCACCGTTCTGTCTGCTCTCGACGGCCAGCGCAAAGGGAGGCGACTGCTCCCCACGTGGCGACGCGCCCGGATTCGTGCATGTGCTCGACGATCGCACATTGTTGCTGCCGGACCGTCGCGGGAACAATCGCATCGACAGCCTGCGCAATATCATCGCCGACCCGCGCGTCGGACTGCTGTTCCTGATTCCGGGCGTCAACGAAACACTGCGCGTCAGCGGGACCGCAAAGATCTCCACGGATCCGGATCTGATCGCCCGCTGCGTGGTGCAGGACAAAGCGCCGACCTCGGTGCTCGTCATCGCGATCCAGTCGGTATTCTTCCAGTGCGCCCGCGCGCTGATGCGATCGCACCTGTGGTCCGCCGACGCGCAGATTTCACGTGAGACGCTGCCAAGCAATGGCACGATCGTCGCAACGCTAAGCCAGAATGCGATCGACGCCACCACCTACGATCGCGAACTCCCGGACCGGCTGCGCAATAACCTCTACTAGCGCGGCAGCCACTCGGCCGCGTGGGTACCGAGCGGTTCGGACGGCAACGCCCAATATGCCGGCGTTTCCGATAACCGGGCCGCGTGACGCACCACGGTCAACTCGCCGAAGCCCGACTCCTGCACTTCGAGCAGGTCCGAAATCTCGTCGATGTGCTGGTCGGGCACGCCGAAACCATCCGGCACACGACCTAGCCCGCGCAACCATTGCCCGACCTGGGCCAGCGACACGCGCACATGCCAGCTTCCGCCTTCCACCGCGCGGCGGTGCAGCGCCGCCATCGCGCCAAAGGCCAGCAGGTATCCCGCGGCATGATCCAGCACCTGCGCCGGAAGCGGCTTCGGTTCAGTGCTGCCGGCTGCCCGGGCTTCGTCGTCATTGAAGCCGGTGGCCGTCTGCACGAGCGAATCAAAACCACGCTTACCCGCCCACGGCCCGACATGGCCATAGGCAGATAGCGACACATAGACGATGCCCGGACGCGCGCGCGCCGCGGCTTCGGCGCCGACCCCAAGCTCCGCCAGCCCGTTCGGGCGATATCCCTGCACCACGACATCCGCGCCATGCAGCAGCTTGTGCAGCGCGCGCTTGTCATCCGCGTCGCGCAGATCGAGCTGGCAGGAACGTTTGCCACGGCCGGTATCAATGACGAGCGGCGGAATCGACGGCAGGTGCGCAGCCGAAACCAGCAGCACATCGGCGCCGTGGGCGGCCAGTGTCCGCCCCGCCACCGGGCCGGCGATGATGCGCGTGAAGTCGAGCACGCGGACGCCGGACAGCGGCCTGGCATCGACATTGATTTCGGCCTGGGGTGCAAATGCCGGCAGCGGCATCGGCGGCGCATCGCCGATCCGTTCGATGATGACCGGCGGTAGCCCCCGCAACGCCTGAGCCTGCGGGTGCGCCTGCCATTCGTCATAGGTCCGCATCGCCGCCACGACCATGCCGGCGTCCGAAGCCGCCGCTTCGAAGTCCTCGGCCTTCCACTTGGACAGCGCGGCGCGCACGGCATCCTTGTCGTGCGCGCAATGCAGAAGCTTCAGCACGCCATCCCGATGATGCGGAAAATTCGTATGCAGCCTGACCCAGCGGCCATCGCCGCACGGGTACAGCCCCGCGATCTTGTCCCATAGCTCGGGCGCCGCGCCACCCTTGACGCGCAGATAGCGCTCGCTGCGAAACTCGGCCATGGCATGGCGCATGTCGACCGCGACGCCCTGCCAGTTGCCGGTCCGCTGCGCCCACAACGCGGCGGCAGCCAGCGCCGACGCACCCAGGCTGGCCTGGGCCGCAGTGCCAATGGCGAAGCTGGATGGGAGAACCGGATCGGCGCCGGTCAGCGTCAGATGCCCAAGTGCTTCCGGGGGCATCCCGGCCTCGCGCCAGAGCGCGGCCAGGACATCGGGGGCAGTTTGGGGGGAAACGGTGGCAAAGGAAGCGGAGTTCATGGCTTGTATTCCAGCAGCGGCAAGCCCCGGACTGTGCGACGATTGCGCACCACGGCCCGAGGTCCACCGCACGATGACGACCCTGATATCTCGTGGATTCTGCACCACTTCAGCCCATCGCGCCGTGAGACGATTCGGAAAAAGCCCCGCAGGTGCCGGGTTACCCCGCAGGCACGGTAAAATCGCCCCATTCCACGGAACATCAGGACCGCAAACCGGGTCAATCCAGGCCCGGACCGTCCGCCCAAGCAATCGAGCCGCCCCCGTTGCGGCGACAACATGAGCCACGACACCAAACCCAACGACACGCCCGCCGCCTCCAACTTCCTGCGGAGCATCATCGACCAGGACCTCGCCACCGGCACCTACGCCGGCCGCGCGGACAAGCAAGGCGACCCGCTGCCGACCGTCATCACGCGCTTCCCGCCGGAGCCGAACGGCTACCTGCACATTGGTCACGCCAAGAGCATCTGCGTGAACTTCGGGCTGGCCCGCGACTATGCCGGCCGCTGCCATCTGCGCTTCGATGACACGAACCCGGTGAAGGAAGATACCGAGTACGTCGACTCGATCATCGATGCCGTGCACTGGCTCGGCTTCTCCTGGGACAGCGCCCAGGCTGGCAGCACGCCGCACCTCTACTTCGCGAGCGACTACTTCGACCAGCTCTACAAGTTTGCCGAGACGCTGATCGAGCGCGGCGTGGCCTATGTGGACAGCCAGAGCGCCGAGCAGATCGCCGCCATGCGCGGCAACTTTTCCGAGCCGGGCAAGCCGTCGCCGTTCCGCGACCGCTCGGTCGAGGAGAACCTGAAGCTGTTCCGCGAGATGCGCGACGGCAAGTACGCCGACGGCGAGCACGTGCTGCGCGCGAAGATCGACATGACCGCCCCGAACATCGTGATGCGCGATCCGGTGCTCTACCGCATCCGCCACGCCCATCACCACCGTACCGGCGACAAGTGGTGCATCTACCCGATGTACGACTTCACGCATTGCATCTCGGACGCGATCGAGAACATCACGCACTCGCTGTGCACGCTCGAGTTCGAAAACAACCGCCCGCTCTATGACTGGGTGCTCGAGCACCTGCGCGACGCCGGCGTGTTCGCCAATCCGCTGCCGCATCAGTACGAATTCGCGCGCCTGAACCTGACCTACGCGATCACCAGCAAGCGACGCCTGAAGCAGCTCGTGGACGAGCAGCGCGTGACCGGCTGGGACGATCCGCGGATGCCCACCATCGTCGGTATCCGCCGCCGCGGCTACACGCCCGAGTCGATCCAGCTCTTCTGCGATCGCGTGGGTGTGTCGAAGGCCGATAGCTGGATCGACATGAGCACGCTCGAAGGCGCGGTCCGTGATGACCTCGACGCGCGGGCACCGCGCAGCGTTGCCGTGCTGGACCCGCTCAAGCTGATCCTGGACAACTACCCGGAAGGCCAGAGCGAGGAATGCTCGGCGCCGGTGCACCCGAAGCAGCCTGAAATGGGCCGCCGCGTGTTCCCGCTGTCGCGTGAGCTGTGGATCGAGCGCGAAGACTTCAACGAGAACCCGCCGAAGGGCTACTTCCGTCTGTTCCCAGGCAACAAGGTGCGCCTGCGCTACGGCTATGTGATCGAATGCACCGGCGTCGACAAGGATGCCGACGGCAACGTGATTGCCGTGCATGCGAACTACCTGCCGGAAACCAAGAGCGGCACGCCTGGCGCGGACAGCGTCAAGGTCAAGGGCAACATTCACTGGGTCAGCGCGCCTCACGCGTGTGAAGCCGAAGTCCGCCTGTACGACCGTCTGTTCAACGACCCGAACCCGGATGCCGGTGGCAAGAACTTCCTGGACGCGCTGAATCCGAACTCGAAGAAGGTCGTGACCGCCTATCTGGAGCCGGGCCTGCGCGATGCCAAGCCAGAGGATCGTTTCCAGTTCGAGCGGCACGGTTACTTCGTCGCGGACCGCGTGGATTCGCAGCCGGGCAAGCCGGTGTTCAACCGCACGGTTGGACTCAAGGACAGCTGGGGCAAGTAAGCATGGCGCAAACGATTACTTTTCCGCTTGATCGCGAGTTCATCGCGCTGAATGACCTGCTGAAGCTTGCCGGCGTCTGCGACAGCGGCGGTGCCGGCAAGGCGCTGGTCGTGGCGGGCGAGGTATCGGTGGACGGTGCGCCCGAGTCACGCAAGACCGCGAAGATCCGTGCTGGCCAGGTGGTCGGCGTGGGCGGCACCGGTGGTGTGCGCATCAAGGTGGTGGCAGCCTGAACGCCAGACAGTGCGATCACGAGGCGGCGGTGCAATACCGTCGCCTCATCAACTTGTCACATGATTGGCCGCATCAAATCGAAGGCGAAGCGGCTTCCAAGGAGCACTAATGCCAATCGCGTTCTGGTGTGTACTCGTGGCTGGCCTGATGCCGGTCCTGACCGTCGCCGTTGCCAAGGCCGGTAGCCGTGGTTACGACAACCATGACCCACGTGCCTGGCTGGAACGACAGAGCGGCCGCGCGCGGCGTGCCGACATGGCCCACCGCAATCATTTCGAGGCATTCCCGTTCTTCGCCGCCGCCGTGCTGATCGCCTCGCATCTGGCCGCACCGCAAGCACGAATCGACGAACTGGCGATTGCTTTCATCGTCATCCGGGTTCTGTACACCATTTGCTACCTGACTGATCGCGCCACGCTGCGCACGTTGTTCTGGACGATTGGGCAACTGACGGTGATCGGCATATTCCTGCTGCCCGTCTTCGTTCACTGAGTCTGTTCACGGATTGCGTCCATGAAGCGGAGGCCCCGAATGCGCGTCGTCCTTCCGATTGCCGCAGCCCTGCTGGCCTCCCCTGCCCTGGCCGCGCCGGCCACCTACACCGTGGACCCGACACACACCGCCGTGTACTTCGGCGCGAGTCACTTTGAACGCACCACGGTTCGTGGCCGCTTCGGCAAGATGGACGGGCGCATTCTTTACGACCCCGACAGCGGCACCGGGTCCATCGACTTCACCGTTGACACCGACTCCGTCGACACGGGCAACCGCAGCCTCGATGGTGTGCTGCGTTCCGCGCAGTTCCTCGACGCCCAGAACTTCCCCGTTGCCCGGCTGCAGGCGAACCGCTTTATTGTCGAGAACGGCAAGCTTGTCGCCGTGGAAGGTTCGTTATCGCTCCATGGCGTCAGCCAACCCTTGCGGCTCGAGGCCGATCGTTTCAGTTGCGGAGAGACGGTCCTGTTCGGTGTCAGGCGGAACGTGTGCGGCGGCGACTTCCACGCCAGTTTTCCGCGCAGTGCCTTCGGGATAACACGTTTCCTGCCCGAGGTTGGCGATCTGGTCACACTTCAGGTGTCTGTCGAAGCATCCCCCGCCAGCACGGCGGAACCGGCGGGAAAATAGCCGGCGGCACATCCTGTCGAAGGCGACCCGGCGTCACCTTTATCTGGAGGAAGTTCAGTAAAATCAGCCCTTTGCCAAGACCATCCAGCCGCGTAGCCCCACTGCGAACGGCGATGCGCGAGCCAAGATGAGCATGATTCACCTGAACGACGTCGTTGCGGCGTCGCTAGCTGCTGCCGGCGCCTGCCTGGCGTGCAGCATTCCCGCCGATTTTCTTCGCCAATTTCCACTCTGGGCCTACAAGACCTATGGCCGTGGCGCGCTGTTGCTGCCGTTGCTCGCCGTCATGGTCGGGACGCTGATCGCTGGTGTAGCCGTCGAGGGCGACATCAACAGTGATGGCGGTATTGCCTTGGTGGCGGCCGCCTCGTTCCTGGGCCTGATACTGGCATCCGCCCTGCTGCGCTTCTGGCTCGCCGACTATCGCAAGCGCTGACCCGGCGCGGGCCAGCCGGGACAATTACCGCTCCGGATACCCCATTTCCATCGTGTGGACGTCCGGATCACGTATGATTCGGCCTTTCGCGCACAGAGCACGATTGCTGGCGCGTGCCGCTTACCTGATCCCATGGCGCTCAAGTCCACCATTTTCAAAGCCGACCTGTCCGTGTCCGACATGGATCGGCCGTACTACGGCAGCCACACGCTGACCATTGCCCAACACCCGTCCGAGAACGACGCACGCATGATGGTCCGCCTGCTGGCCTTTGCCTGCGAAGCCACCGAGACGCTGACCTTCACTCGCGGCCTGGACGAGCCCGACGAACCCGATCTCTGGGACAAGACGCTGACCGGCGACATTTCGCACTGGATCGACCTCGGCCAGCCCGACGAAACCCGGCTGAAGCGTGCGGCCGCACGTGCCGATCACGTCACCGTCTATACCTACCAGAGCGCCAGCGCGCGTGAATGGTGGAAAGGCATGTCGGGCAAGGCCAGCAAGCTGCGCAACGTGACCATCTACAATGTGCCTTCGGATGCCGTGGAAGCGCTGGCACGTATGGCCCAGCGTGCCATGCGCCTGTCCGTGACCATCCAGGATGGCGACATCTGGGTCAGTGACGACGACCACAATGTGCAGATTACGCGCGAAGTGCTCCAGCGCGCGGACGATTGATTCCCAGCCACACTCAAAAAGGAAGACTGCGATGCAAACCACTCCCTCCGGCCTGCAATTCGAAGACACCGTCGTCGGTTCGGGCGACGAAGCCAAGGCAGGCAAGCATGTGACCGTGCACTACACCGGCTGGCTCTTCGAGAACGGCCAGGCTGGCCGCAAGTTCGATTCGAGCAAGGATCGTAACGACCCGTTCGTGTTCCCGCTGGGCGCCGGCCACGTCATTCGCGGTTGGGACGAAGGCGTGCAGGGCATGAAGGTTGGTGGCACGCGCCGCCTGGTCATTCCCGCCGACCTGGGCTACGGTGCCCGTGGCGCCGGTGGCGTGATTCCTCCGAATGCCACGCTGCTGTTTGAAGTGGAACTGCTCGCGGTCTGAGCCAGCACCCGCCAATAAAAAACGGACGCCTTGGCGTCCGTTTTTTATTGCGCATGAAGCACAAGCGAGAATCAGCGGCGCTTCATGTAGAACACAAAGACCTTGTCGACCTCGGCGTGCGACAGCAACTCATTGCCCGTCTGCTTCGCGAATGCCTGGAAATCGCGCGTGGCGCCAGGATCGGTGGCCAGCACCTTGAGCACTTCGCCACTGGCCATGTCAGCCAGCGCCTTCTTGGTCCGCAGGATCGGCAGCGGACAATTCAGGCCGCGGGCGTCCACTTCTTTTTGGAAATCCATTCCTCACACCTTCTATTTCTGATAGATGCCGTATTGTAGCGAAGCGCCGAGCAGGCTGAAGTCGGTCGGGCGACGCGGATCGGGGATGTCGTCACCGGTGGCGCGGTCATAGAATCGCACCGGCATTCCGCGGCGCTCCAGGAAATCGGCCACGGCAAAGCCGGTACCCGCATTCCAGATCCGCATCTTCTCCGGTGCCACTAGTTTGTATTCCGCCAACTCTTCCGACAACCGGATACTCCCGGTCGCCTGAACGTGGTAGGCAATGATCAGCTCGTTCTTACGCATGAAGTCGTAGACACCAATCAGCGATGCCGACACCGTATCGAGATTGGTCTCTTCCTTGAGCTCGCGTGCCACGCCCAGTTCCGGCGTTTCGTCGCGTTCCATAAAGCCGGTCACCAGCGCGAACATCTTCTCGGGCCACACGGCATTGCGTGCCAGCAGCAGCTTGCCCTCGTACTCGACCACGGCCGCCAGCACCGGCAACGGATTGTCCCAATGCACGAATCCGCAGCCATCCCGCAGGCAAACATGGCGATAGCGTCCAGACATTGGCAGATGCTCAAGTTCCGAACCGCATTGCGGGCAAAAACGATAGTTATGCATCGGGGGTCTCCTGTCTTCTGTCTCGTTATTGTTGATGAATGCTGGATGCGTAACTGCCCTTCAACCCGGGCAGGCCGCGCGGATATCGGCGGCAAACGCTTCCACTGTATCTGGCTGCAGGTCCCACGCGCACATCAGCCGGCACCCGCCTGCGCCGATGAAGGTGTAGAACAGCCAGCCCCGGGCGCGCAGCGCCTCGATGGCCGGCAGCGGCAGTTCGGCAAAGACGGCGTTTGCCTCGGTCGGGAACATGATGCGCACGCCAGGAATATCGGCGATGCGCTGGTGAAGCAGCGTCGCCATGGCGTTGGCGTGGCGCGCGTTATTCAGCCACACGTCGTTTTCGAGCATGCCGAGCCATGGCGCCGAAATAAAACGCATCTTCGATGCCAGTTGCCCCGCCTGCTTCACGCGGTAGGCAAAGTCCTCCGCCAGCTTGCGGTCGAAGAAAACCACGGCCTCCCCCACGGGCAAGCCATTTTTGGTGCCGCCAAAGCAGAGCACATCGACGCCCGCACGCCAGGTGATTTCTGACGGGTGCACACCGAGCGATGCCACCGCATTGGCGAATCGAGCGCCATCCATATGCACGCGCAACTGGCGCCGCTTGGCGATGGCCGCAATGGCGCGCACTTCCTCCACCGTGTAGACGGTGCCCACCTCGGTGGCCTGCGTCAGCGAGACGACACGCGGCTTCGGATAGTGGATATCGGCGCGGCGCGTGACCAGCGCCTCCACCGCATCGGGCGTCAGCTTGCCGTTTTCGCCGGGGGCGGTGAGCAGCTTCGACCCGTTCGAGAAGAACTCGGGGCCGCCGCACTCGTCCGTTTCGATATGGGCGAGTTCATGACAGATCACCGAGTGGTAAGACTGGCACAGCGACGACAGCGCAAGCGAATTGGCCGCCGTGCCATTGAAGACGAAGAAGACCTCGCAATCGGTCTGGAACAGATCGCGGATGCGATCGCAGACCTTTTGCGTCCAGCTGTCGTCGCCGTAAGCCTTCTCATGGCCGCTGGCGTTGGCCTCGAGAAAATATTTAAGCGATTCCGGGCAGAAACCCGCGTAATTGTCCGAGGCGAACTGCTGCATGGTGGAGACTGCGGAGGTCATCGTTCAGCCTTGCTGGAAGTTACTTCTTGTCGGCCCAGAGTTCGCCACCGGTAGCCCAGTTCTCGCGCTTGACGTCGGTGATGATGATGTCGACCGCGCCCGAGGAGCAGCCAAGCGTCTCGCACGTGACACGGGTAACTTCCTCGACAAACTTGCGCTTCTGCTCGACGGTGCGGCCTTCAAACATTTCTACGTGGAAAGTGGGCATTCGTGACTCCTTTGGAATGTCAGTTCTTGTAAGAGGGATCGATTTTATCGAGTTTGCGCAGCAGTGCGGGCCATTCCATCACGCCCTCGACGGCGCCACCGTCATAAAGCTGCAGAGAGGTCTTGTCCGCAATGGCCGCTGACGGCTGGACGGTAGCGCTGCCGAGCTGCGCGCCGAGCTGGATCTCACACGCCTTGATCAGCGTGGCCATCAACACATAGGCCTCCGCCACCGTGCGGCCCACGGTCAGCGTGCCGTGGTTGCGCAGCAGCATGGCCGGGTGCCCGCCCAGCGACCCGGTAAGCCGCCCGCCCTCAGCCGGCGAGAACGCCAGCCCTTCGTAATCGTGATAGGCAATCCGCCCGTGGAAACGCATCGCATGCTGCGAGAGCGGCAGCAGCCCTTCGGCCTGAGCCGACACCGCGATACCTGCGGTGTTATGCAGGTGCATCACGCAGTGCGCATCGGGGCGGGCCGCATGGACCGCGCCGTGCAGCGCAAAGCCTGTCACGTTGACGGGATGGACGGTTTCGCCGACCACCTCGCCTCGGCTGTTGATCTTGACGAGATCGGACGCACGAATCTCGTCGAAGGCAAAGCCAAACGGATTGATCAGGAAGTGATCGGGCTCACCGGGCACGGTGGCCGAAATATGGGTGTAGATCAAGTCATCCCAGCGCGCCAGCGCGGCCAGCCGGTAGGCGGCGGCAAGGTCCACGCGCACGCGCGCTTCTTCGTCGCTGATCGGGAAAGCCGGGCCCGCGGCACGGCCGGGCTGCAAGGCAAAAGACATGGGGCAAAGGCTCCGCGCCGCCCTGCAACGCCTGCGCGGGTGCGTCCGGTCGAGTGAGCGGCGGAGCCGATACTGTAGCGCAGTCCTCAGGCGCCGGCATGGGCCGGTTTGCCACCCACCGGCATCGCGCGCGACATCCAGACGTAGATCAGTGCGCCCAGCAGCAACGCGCCGGCTGCCACTGCCAGCGACGCCGAAAATCCGCCCGTGCGGGCCACCAGCGCCGTGGCCAGCGGCGGCCCCGCGATCTGGCCGAGCGCGTATGCCGCCGTCATCAGGCCGATCAACTTCGAGGCACGCTGGCCCCACAGGCGCCGCGCTTCACGCATCGCAAACGACACCAGCGCCGTGAACGGCAGGCCCACCAGCAGGCTGCTGAGCGCGAATCCGGCCACCGTCGGCCAGACCGCCGCCACGCCCACGCCGATGGCCTGCATCGTGTACAGGATCGTCATCATGCGGCGGTTGTCGTGGTGCATGCCCACGCGCGTGACCAGATACGCGCCCACCATCACCCCTGCTCCCAGGATCGGCCAGAACAGGTCTGCCCAGACACTGCCCGGCATGGCCTGGCGTGCGATCACCGGCAGGAATGTCGCGGTAATGATGTAGCCGAATCCGGCCAGGCCGTAAGCCAGCGTCAGGGCCCAGGTTTCAAGGTCGAGTCTCGGCGTGGGTGCCGGTGCGAGAGTTGGTGCGCTGCCGCCGCACGGCGCGTGTAACGCTGGAGGCGGCGAACCGAACACACGCCACACCAGCGCCAGCATGACCGCGCCAAGCACCGCGAACGTCATCCATCCCCAATTGGCCAGCCAGTGCGCCGCCACCATGCCGAACGCCGACACCCCTGTGATCACGATGCCGACCCCCGGCCCGCAGAACATCAGGCCGCCAAGGGTCGGATGGTCGAGTTCGGCGAGCCGCTGCATACACCACGCGGTCGCGTAGACCATCACCACCGCGCTGGCGATACCGGCCAGCGTGCGCCAGGCGAGCCACGCCACCATGCCGCCCGGGAGCGCCATGGCCAGCGTCAGCACCACGGTCAGCACCAGCGCGCCGCGCACCATGCGCACCGGGTCGGGCCGGATGAACAGGCATAACAATGCACCCAGCAGGTAGCCGATGTAGTTCAGCGTCGCCAGCGCACTGCCCTCGGCCAGGGTCACGGTGCCGTCGTGCAGCATCATCGGCAGCAGCGGCGTGAAGGCGAAGCGCCCGATGCCCATGGCCAGCGCCAACGAGACGAGCCCGGCCAGCGCCACGGCCCATGGGCCAGCGGTTTGCCGGGTCAACAATCCGGAGGAAACATCGGCGTTTGCGGAAGGCATGTGACGGAATCCGGGCTGGCGCCGCATTCGGCGGATTTGACAATGTCGCCAATGCTACGCCTGAATCGTCATACCTGCCGGCAGCCGGCCGGCCCGCGCCGGCACGCGCCGGCACCAATGCGCGATGGCGGAATGTGGCCGGTCGCCTACACTGGAAGTGGCGCGGCCACGGCATTCACTGCGGGCCGCTCCCCGCCATGACACTCGCACCGATCCGAGGCTGGCTGGCCCGGGTGCGCTGGCTCGCACTGGGGCACGCCCTCGGGCTCACCTTGCTGGCGATTGCAGGCGCGCACGCGCAGTCCGCGTCATCCGCATCCACCGCGCCTGCCGTGCCGCCGGTCTACGTCATCCCCATCCAGGGCGCCATCAGTCCGGCCAGCGCCAGCTTTGCCGTCCGCGGCATCGAGCAGGCCCGCAAGCATGGGGCGCAACTCATCGTGATCGAGATAGATACGCCAGGCGGCCTGGACAAATCGATGCGCGACATCATCCAGGCCATCATCGCATCGCCCGTGCCGGTTGCAACATACGTCTATCCCGGCGGCGCGCGGGCCGCCAGCGCGGGCACCTACATCCTCTACGCCAGCCACATCGCCGCAATGGCGCCCGGCACCAACCTGGGCGCGGCCAGCCCCGTGGCGATCGGCATTGGCGGCCCGAAACCGGAAGCGGGTCCGGCACCCGCATCGGCACCATCCAGCGCCCCGGCGGCCGAGGACACGATGACACGCAAGCAGATGCATGATGCATCCGCCTATATCCGAGGGCTGGCGCAGTTGCGACACCGCAATGCGGACTGGGGCGAGCGCGCGGTAAGAGAGGCGGTGAGCCTATCCGCCGACGAAGCCGTGGCGCAGCATGTGGCGGACTTGATCGCCGTCGACCTTCCGGTACTGCTCAGGCAGGTGGACGGCAAACACATCGAGGCCGCGGGCGCCGTGCGCACCCTGCATACGGCGGGCGCGCCCGTGGTCACGCTGGAACCCGACTGGCGCAGCCGCCTGCTCGCCGTCATCACGGACCCGAGCGTCGCGCTGATCCTGATGATGATCGGCATCTACGGTCTGATCTTCGAGTTCTCCACGCCGGGCATGGTCGTGCCGGGCATTGCCGGCGCGATCTGCCTGCTGCTGGGCCTGTTCGCGCTGCAGATGCTGCCCGTCAACTACGCCGGGCTGGCGCTGATCGCGCTTGGCGTCGGCTGCATGACCGCGGAGCTGTTCCTGCCGACGTTCGGCGCGCTGGGTGTTGGCGGCATCATCGCCTTTGCGTTCGGCGCCGTGATGCTGATCGACACCGACGTGCCTGGCTTCGGCGTGCCGCTATCGCTGATTGCCACCCTGTCCACGGTGTCGGCGGTCTTCCTGTTCGGCATGTCGATGGTGCTGTTGCGCGCGCGCCGGCGGCCAGTTGTCAGCGGCGCAGACGCGCTGGTCGGCAGCATCGGCGTGGTGATCGACGATGCCCCGGCAGACGGATGGGCAACGGTCCATGGCGAACAATGGCGTATCCATAGCGCCGCCCCGCTGGTACGTGGCCAACGCGTGCGCGTGACGGCGCGGCGTGGGCTGGTGCTCGACGTGACGACCGCGGGCGAACGGTCATGAGCATTCCCACTGAAACAAGAACGGAAGGAGTCTGATATGGCTTTCGGATTCAGCTTCGGCGGCTTGATCTTCCTGCTGGTTCTGCTGGTGATCTCCGCATTTCGCGTGCTGCGCGAGTACGAGCGCGGCGTGGTATTCATGCTTGGGCGCTTCTGGCGCGTCAAGGGACCTGGGCTGGTGCTGATCATCCCCGCCATCCAGCAGATGGTGCGCGTGGACCTGCGCACCGTGGTACTGGACGTGCCCCCTCAGGACGTGATCTCGCACGACAACGTATCCGTCAAGGTCAACGCGGTGATCTACTTCCGGGTGGTCGACCCGGAACGCGCGATCATCCAGGTGGCCAACTTCCTCGAGGCCACGAGCCAGCTCGCGCAGACCACGCTACGCTCGGTGCTAGGCAAGCACGAGCTCGACGAAATGCTTGCGGAAAGGGAGAAGCTGAACCTCGACATCCAGAAGGTGCTCGACGCCCAGACGGACGCATGGGGTATCAAGGTATCGAATGTCGAGATCAAGCATGTCGACCTCAACGAGACGATGGTCCGCGCGATCGCACGGCAGGCCGAGGCCGAACGCGAGCGGCGCGCCAAGATCATTCATGCCGAAGGCGAATTGCAGGCATCGGTGAAGCTGCTGGAAGCCGCGCAGATGCTGGCGCGTCAGCCGGAGGCGATGCAACTCCGCTACCTGCAAACGCTCACCCAGATCGCTGGCGACAAGAGTTCGACCATCGTCTTCCCGTTGCCAATGGGCGTGCTGTCAGCACTTGCCGGCGGAGGGTCGAAATAGCACATTTTGATGCGATTGATTGGCCTCAAGAGTTGGCTCTGGGCGCCACAATCGTTCACAACTTCCCTATTGGCATGAGCCGGATCGAGGCCTAGCATCGGCCTCGCCGTCTGCACCTTTGCTGACGGTTTCCTCCACTCATTTCAATGGCACCATGGCAAGGACTATCGAGCTGTTCGGCTGGTTTGTGTTCAACGTCGCGATTCCGTTGCTCGCGCCGTTAGCACTGCTGCCGCTAGCCAAAGTGCCCCACTTCTTCCGGGAAGAAAGTCACGGCATCGTCCGGCGTGCGATCGAAGGCGGACAGCTACTCTGGGCCGCGATCCCGATGAGCGCCAGCGCCTGCTACCTGCTGGCTTCCGCGCTGGATGAGTCCCACTGGAACCGCCAGACCATGTGGATTGGCATTGCGATGCATGTGTTCCTGATCGTCTTCGCAGCCGTGCTGGTACTGCTGGGCGCAATGGAAGCCAGCGCCGCAGTCACGCGTCCACGCAATCGACCTAACTGGGTCTTGAGGATTTCAGTCTGCCTGACGATCGTCAGTGCGGGAGCCTATTTCGGGATCTATGCCGAACTGGTTCGGCCCAACGGCCTTTGAAAACATCGCGAACCATCAGCCAAGGAGCATCAACATGCAGAAAGCCATCATCAGATTCCTGGAAGACAACGAACTTCAGCGCAAGGTGATGACGAGGGTCTTCAAAGGGTACCTCGTCGTCTACGCGTCGTGGGTTGCCTGGGGCATCTATCTGAAACATGCGGCAGCTTGAAGGTGTCGCGAATCCTGACCGTGCCACGCGGCTGCGGTCAGGAGATTCCCTATGCGGCGTGCGCTGTCGATTCCGCGGGCGCGGTGCGCTGAGACAACGCCGAGGCAAGGCCGCCCGCCATACCGCGCGACCGGCCCGAGCTGAGGTAATCCGCAATCGATTCCTGCGTCACATCCCCCAGGTACCCCCCATCGGCATCGAGCACGGGCAGCCAGCTCGTGTTGTGCTGATACATGCGCGACAGCACGATGCGCAGGTGTTCATCGCACGTCGCCGTGACGGTGAGCGGCCGCATGACATCGGCACAGTGCCCGCCAGACGCCATCGCGCCCCGCACATCGCGGCGCGTGACATAGCCAAGCACGTGCTGCGCGTCGTCGACAACGGGAAGGTGGCGCACATCGGCATCGTCCATCACACCAAATGCTTCGGCCAGCGGCATGTCGGGCCGGCTGATCGGCGGCATCGTGGCGGCGTCGCCCGCACGCACCAGCAGCAGGCGCTTGAGCGTGTTGTCGTGACCGACGAAGGCCTGCACGAAATCGTTGGCGGGATGCGCCAGCAACGCATCGGGATGATCGAACTGCACGAGCTTGCCACCACGGAACACGGCAACCTTGTCGCCGAGCTTGATCGCTTCATCGATATCGTGCGACACCATGATCACGGTCTTGCCGAGCTGGCGTTGCATCTGGAAGAACTCGTTCTGAATGCTCTCGCGGTTGATCGGATCGACCGCGCCGAACGGCTCGTCCATCAACAGCACCGGCGCGTCGGCCGCCAGTGCCCGGATCACGCCGATGCGCTGCTGCTGGCCGCCGGAGAGTTCGCGCGGATAGCGCTTGAGCATCTTGTCCGGGTCCAGCTGCACCATCCGGATCAGTTCGCGTGCCCGCTCGCGGCATTGTTTCCTGTTCCATCCGAGCAGGCGCGGCACGACCATGATGTTTTCTTCGATCGTCATGTTAGGAAACAGGCCGATCTGCTGGATCACATAGCCAATCTTGCGCCGCAGGGTCACGCCGTCGAGTCCGGCCGTGTCCTCGCCATCGATGCGAACGGTACCGGAGGTCGGTTCGATCAGGCGGTTGATCATCTTGAGCGTGGTGGTCTTGCCGCAACCAGACGGCCCCAGGAACACACAGATTTCGCCGCGCGGCACCGCCAGGCTGACGGCATCGACGGCACGCACTTCAGTGCCATCCTTTTGGTGGAAGGTCTTGGTAAGCTTGTCGAGTTCTATCATTGACGGATTCCTTTCGGCGTCAGCGCGCGCTGCAGTGCCTGCAGGCACGCGTCCGCCACAATGGCGAGCAGGCTGACGAGAACCGCGCCCACGGCCAGCTTGCTCATGTTGCTCTGGCTGATCGCTTGCAGGATCAGCACGCCCAGGCCACCGGCGCCGATGACCGCCGCGATCGTGGCCACGCCGATGTTCATCACGACGGCGGTACGCACGCCGCCCAGGATCACGGGCACTGCGAGCGGAAGATCCACCAGCCGCATACGCTGCCACGTGGTCATGCCGATGCCGCGGCCGGCTTCCTGGATGCCAGGATCGATATTGGCCAGCGCGGTGTACGTGTTGCGCATGATCGGCAGCAGCGAGTACAGGAACACGGCGGTCACGGCCGGCAGGTAGCCCAACGCGTGGCCGAAGCGCGCGAAGATCGGGATCATCAGCCCGAACAGCGCGATCGACGGCAGCGTCAGCACCACGGTCGCCAATGCCAGCATCGGCCCGGCCAGAAAGCGGTGTCGCGTGATCAGGATGCCGAGCGGCACACCGATGACGATGGCCAACCCGACTGCGGAGCCGACCAGCGCGAGATGCTCGCCAGTCAGCCGCAGCAGCGTCGGCCAGCTATGGTGAAGGTAGGTCAGCAGATCCATGATGGGCTCCTCAGATCAGGCCATGGCTGCGCAGGAAGTCTCCCGCCACCTTGTCCACCGGCTGCTGGTCGATGTCGACCTGATAGTTCATATCGGTCATCGCCGCGTTGTCGAGCTTGGCGGCGAGCGCGTTGAGCAGGTCGGCAAGTTCGGGATGCGCGTCGAGCGCGGCCTTGCGCACCACGGGCACCGCGTTGTACGGCGGGAAGAAATTCAGATCGTCCTCAAGCAGGACCAGATCGAAGCCCTTCACTCGGCCATCGGTCGTGTAGACCAGGCCCAGGTCCACTTGGTTATTCTTCAGCGCCGTATAGACCAGGCCCGGGTCGAGCTGGATCACGTCCTTGCGCGTGAATGGCAAGCCGTAGGCCGCTTTCAGTGGATCGAGTCCGTCAGGGCGCGCGGCGAACTCCATGTCCACCGCCAGCGGGTGCCGCTTGTCCTCGCCGTCGGCACGCATTTTCTCGGCATACGCGGATAGCGTGGTGGCTGTGCCGGCGCGCTCCTTCGGCATCGCCAGCGCGTACGTATTGTTGATGGCCGACGGATCGAGCCAGACCAGCCCCTTGGCCGCGTCGAGCGCCTTCACACGCGCGTAGCTCTGCGGGCCGTCCAGCTTTTCCTCGACCTTGTTGAAGACGATCAACGCGGTGCCCGTGTAGTCCCACACGACGTCGAGCTGACCGGACTCCATGGCCTGGCGCATCAGCGTGCTGCCCAGCCCCGCGGTCAACGTGGTGTCGACACCGTGGGCACGCAGGTACTGCGATGTCATCGACGACAGGATCAGTTGTTCGGTGAAGTTCTTGCCACCGATGCGAACCGGATCGCTGGCGCTCTGCGCGCGTGCCGGGGCGGTAGTCAGCAGGATCGCGGCGAACGCCGCGCCTAGTGCGACGACCAGCCAGTAGAGCCGGCTCTCGGAGAACGGCGCAGGGTGTCGATTCTTGTTGGATCTCATGGATGATTCCTCAGCGTGCCAGCCCGCGGCGGCGCAGGTAGACATGGCCAGCGGTGGCGAACAGCGCGTCCAGCGTGAGGGCCAGCAGCGCGGTGGCGCCGGCACCCAGCAGCAGGAGCGACTGGTTGTTCAGGTAGATGCCCGGGAAGATCAGTTCGCCAAGGCTGTTGGCGCCGATCAGGAACGACAGCGGCACGGTGCCGACGTTGATCACCAGGCTGATACGCACGCCAGCCAGGATCACGGGCAGCGCATTGGGCAGTTCCACACGGATCAGTTGCTGGCACGGCGTCATGCCGATGCCGCGTGCGGCTTCGAGCAAGGCAGGTGACACAGTGCGCAGGCCCTCGTACGTATTGCGCACGATCGGCAGCAGCGATGCCAGCCACAGCGCCAGGATGGCGGGCCGTTCGCCGATGCCGAGCACTGCCAGCGCGAGCGCCAGTACCGCCAGCGAAGGCACGGTGTTGCCGACGTTGAAGATCTGCATCAGCCGGTCGGCCCAGCGGTGCATGCAGGGGCGGCTCAGTCCGATTCCGGCGGGGATGCCGGTAGCCAGCGCGAGCGCCATCGAAATGGCCACGAGGCGCAGGTGATCGACCACATCGTAGAGCAGGCGCTCCTGGTACTGATTGATCACATCGACGCCAATCCAGGCGACGAGTCCCGCCAGTGCGACGGCAACGACGCCACTCCAGGCAAATGCCCGGATGGTTTGCTTTGACATATTCCCTCTCTCCTCTTCCGGAACGAAAAGCGAAAGAGATTTCGCCGCCACTTCCGAAATGCGGAAAACAAAGGGGCCGGCGGAGTTGATTGGGGGTGCCCGCCGGGGCCCGTTTCAGATTGCCTTGCCGCCATGACCGGCACGATTGCCGGCGGACGGACTTTCGGGTGTCACACCACCGATGGCAGTGGCGAATCACCCTGTTGATGGGGTTCGAGCAAGAAGCCAGAACCCGCAGATTGCGGCGCAACCCGGAGGGCTGGCCAGTGGCGGCGACTGATGTCGTGTCAAACGCGCTTCGGTGGAGCGCCGCCAGGTCAATCGGCCGTTGGCGGATAACGCTTCGCGGGGTTCAGGAAAGGTCCGAGCCCATCGAAATTCACGTCAACGGATGACAAAGAGAGCGCTATTATACACATCTTCTGCGATTTCGTCATCTTCACGAATTCTGACGCCTCAACGACCCGATTTCACCGGCATTTTTCGGCCACTGCGGCGTTGCAGAAATACGCCTGACACACCCGCTTTCGTCCCATGCACAGAACAATCTGTTGCCTCCTGCCCCACTACCGCTTTGGCGCCGAAGCCTTACATTGAGTGGGTAGATCCGACGGCCAGAGCGCCGTCCCAATGGAGAGAAATTCATGGACACCACCCGCATCCAGACCGTTCCGGCAACCGCCACGGAGACCGTGCAGCGCTCGCGCAGCGTGGACCGCGTGGTTCGCGGCATTGCCACATCCGACGGCGCCGGCGTCAAGCTGACCCGTGTGCTGACGCAGAACCTGCAGCGTCGGCTCGACCCGTTCCTGATGCTCGATGCCTTTGGCACCGACAACAAGGACGACTACATCGGCGGCTTCCCTGATCACCCGCACCGCGGCTTCGAGACCATCACCTACATGCTGGCCGGCCGTATGCGCCACCGCGACAGCGCCGGCCATGAAGGCCTGCTGGAAAACGGCGGCGCGCAATGGATGGTCGCGGGCGCCGGCGTGGTGCACTCGGAACTGCCCGAGCAGGAGGACGGCCGCATGGAGGGCTTCCAGCTCTGGCTGAACCTGCCGGCTGCGGACAAGATGACGACGCCGTGGTATCGCGATATGCCGGCGTCGGCCATCCCGACCGTGGCGCTGCCATCGGGCGGCACCGTGCGCGTCCTGGCGGGGGCCTCGCATGGGGTGGCAGGCGCGGTGACGCGGCCGGTTACCCAGCCGCTGTACCTCGACGTGCACCTGCCCGCAGGCCAGACGTTCGCGCAGACGCTGACGGCCGGCCATAACGCATTCCTCTACGTCTATCGCGGCGCGGTCACCGTGGGCGACGCCGATGGCGCCGTGGTCGAGGCCCAGCGCATGGGGGTGCTCGACAACGCCACCCGTGCCGACGGGGTCGTGATCAAGGCCAATGAGGACGCGCGCTTCCTGCTGATCGCAGGTCAGCCGCTGAACGAGCCGATCGCGCAGTACGGCCCGTTCGTGATGAATACGCAGGATCAGATCTACCAGACCCTGGCAGACTTCCGCGATGGCCGTTTCGCCACGATTCCGGCGAATCAGGCCAGTTGACCTGACCGTCTGAGCGCGTCGCCCGACGCGCCCGACGTCTACCCAGCCGCCGCTGGGTCGGGGTTTCCCCGGCCCAGCGGCGGTTTTTCTTTGCCACTGTGGTCGGCACGCGACTTGCAACCTTCCTGGAACCGTTGTGGGGCATGGGAAAGAGGTCAAAGTGACCCGCCGAACCCCCACGCACTTATATAATTCATCGCAAATTCCGAGCATCACGCAACCATGATGATGACGGCCTGCCGCGCAGCGATGCTGCGCCACGCACAGCCGCTGTCACGTGCCTGATCTCAACGTTGCTGCCACAACAATTCGAGCCGCCTCAGTGACATTACAAACCCCCTCCAGGCTGGCGCTTGCGCATATCACCAAGCGCTATCCCGGCGTGACCGCCAATGACGACGTTAGCCTTAGCGTCGCGCCCGGCGAAATCCATGCCGTCCTTGGCGAAAACGGCGCCGGCAAATCCACCCTCATGAAAATCATCTTCGGCGCGGTTCGCCCCGACGCCGGCGAGGTGCACTTCAATGGGGCGCCGGTGTCGATCAACAGCCCGCATGACGCCCGCAACCTGGGCATCGCGATGGTCTTCCAGCATTTCTCGCTGTTCGACACGCTGACCGTGACCGAAAACATCGCGCTTGGGCTGCCCCCCAAGGACATCGGCAGCATGAAGCAGCTCGCCGAGCGAATTCGCGCCACGGCCGAACGCTACGGCCTGCCGCTGGAGCCGCACCGGCACGTGCACACGCTCTCCGTGGGCGAACGCCAGCGCGTTGAGATCGTGCGCGCGCTGCTGGCCAATCCCCAGTTGTTGATTCTCGATGAGCCCACTTCGGTCCTGACACCGCAGGCCGTGGAAACGCTCTTCGTCACGCTGCGCCAGTTGGCCGCCGAGGGCACAAGCATTCTCTATATCAGCCACAAGCTCGACGAGATCCGCGCGCTGTGCCATCACGCGACGGTGATGCGAATGGGCAAGGTCACGGGTGTATGCGATCCGCGCGAGCAAAGCGCCGCGTCGCTGTCGCGCATGATGATTGGCGGCGAGCCGCCGCGCGAAGCCCGCGTGACGGCCGAACGTGGCCCGGTCCGGCTTGCCGTACGCGATCTGTCGCTGCCGCCCGCGCACCAGTTCGCCACCGAATTGCAGCACATCTCGCTGGATGTCCATGCGGGCGAGATCGTCGGCATCGCCGGCGTTTCCGGCAATGGCCAGCAGGAGCTGCTGGCCGCGCTGTCCGGCGAAGACGCACGCACGGCCGGTACAGCCGTGCATCTCGACGGCAAGGCGGTTGGCAAGCTTGACGCGCGTGGCCGCCGCCGCGCCGGCCTGGCCTTCGTTCCCGAGGAACGCCTGGGCCGTGGCGCGGTGCCGGGCATGAGCCTGTCGTCGAACACGCTGCTCTCTCACCAGACGCCGCCATTCGTCCGCCATGGCATGGTGTCGCCGAAGGCCGCCGACGGCCTGGCGGCTGGCATCATCAACCGCTTCCGCGTCAAGGCAAGCGGCCCCGCCGCGCTGGCGCGCAGCCTTTCGGGCGGGAACCTGCAGAAGTTCATTGTCGGCCGCGAGATCGAGACCGGTCCGAAGGTGCTGATCGTTGCCCAGCCAACCTGGGGCGTCGACGTCGGCGCCGCCGCCCAGATCCACAACGAGATCCTGGCGCTCAAGGCTACCGGCTGCGCAATTCTCGTCGTCTCCGAAGAACTCGACGAACTGTTCGCCATCTGCGACCGGCTCCACGTCGTCGCCAAGGGCCACCTGTCGCCGTCGATTCCGGTGGAATCGGCCACGCGCGAGCAAGTGGGCCTATGGATGAGCGGGCTATGGGAAGGTGGGCCAGCCAGCCGGCATGACGGCGTTGCCGCGGAGGTGACCGCCCATGGCTAAGCTCCTCTCCCCCGTCGTGCTCGCGCCGCGCGGTGTCCCCTCGCGCCGCATGGCCTATGCGTCGCCGCTATTCGCGATCGTGCTGACGCTGTTGTTCGGCGCCATGCTGTTCCTGTTGATCGGCAAGGATCCGATGGCCGCGCTCAAGGTCTTCCTGGTCGATCCGCTCAAGGACAAGCGGGCGATCGGCGAAGTCCTGCTCAAGACCGTGCCGCTCGTGCTCTGCGCGCTTGGCCTTTCCGTCTGCTATCGCGCCAATGTGTGGAATATCGGCGCGGACGGCCAGCTCATTCTCGGCGGCATCTTCGCCGGGGCCACCGTGCTCTGGTTCGACACGCCGGGCAACACCACCAGCGGCTTCGTCGTGCTGGTGCTGGCTTCGCTGGCGGGTGTCGTCGGCGGCATGGTGTGGGCATCCGTCACCGCGCTGCTGAAGGATCGCTTCAATGCCAACGAGATCCTGGTCTCGCTGATGCTGACGTATATCGCGCAGCAACTGCTGCTGTGGGTCGTCAATGGGCCGCTCAAGGACCCGAATGGCATGAACTTCCCGCAGTCGAAGGTGTTCTCCTCGGCATTCCTGCTGCCGAACCTGCTGCCCGGCTCGCGCCTGCACGTGGGCTTCGCGGTGATGCTGGTGCTCGTGGTCATCATGACCGTGTTCGTGTTCCGCAGCTTCGCCGGATACCGCCTGCAGGTGGGCGGCACCGCGCCGCTGGCCGCGCGCTACGCGGGGTTCTCGTCGCGCAATGCGCTGTGGAGCGCGCTGATGGTCTCAGGCGGCACCGCCGGGCTCGCCGGCGCATTCGAGGTCACCGGCCCGATCGGTCAGTTGCTGCCGTCGATCTCGCCGGGTTACGGCTTTACCGCGATCATCGTCGCGTTCGTGGGTCGGCTGCATCCGGTGGGCGCCGTGTTTGGCGGCATCGTGATGTCGCTGTTCTATATCGGCGGTGAGATGGCGCAGTCCCGACTGGGCTTGCCGTCGGCAATCGGCTGGGTGTTCCAGGGAATGTTGCTGTTTTTCCTGCTGGCCTGCGACACGCTGATCGATAACCGCCTGCGCTGGCGCGCCCGCGCCGCCTGATCCGGAGCCCACAAGAACATGGAACAACTCGCTCCCCTGATCGCCACCGCGATCAACGCCGGCACCCCGCTGCTGCTGGCCGCGCTCGGCCTGCTCATCAACGAACGCGCCGGCGTGCTCAATCTTGGTGCTGAAGGCATGATGCTGGTGGCCGCCGCATTCGGCTTCATGGTCGGCTACCAGACCCAGTCGCCGATGCTCGGCTTTGTCGCGGGCGCCGTGGCCGGCATGCTGATGGCCACGCTGTTCTCGTGGCTCGCGCTGGTGCTGGCCACCAATCAGGTGGCCACCGGCCTGGCGTTGTCGATCTTCGGCACGGGCCTGTCGGCCTTCATCGCCCAGCGCTTTGTTGGTTACGCCATGCCCGCGCAGGCCAAGTCGGTCCCGTATCTGGCCGATCTGCCATTCGTCGGCCCGGCGTTCTTCCAGCATCACTGGATGGTCTATTTCAGCCTGGCCCTGTGTTTCGCCATCATGTGGTTCCTGTTCCGCACGCGCGCCGGCCTGACACTGCGCGCGATCGGCGAATCGCCCGAATCGGCGCACGCGCTCGGCTATCCGGTGCGCTGGATCCGCTTCTGCGCGCTGCTGTTCGGCGGTGCGTGCTGCGGCCTTGCCGGCGCGTACCTGTCGCTGGTCTACACGCCGATGTGGGTGGAAAACCTCGTGGCCGGCCGTGGCTGGATCGCACTTGCACTGACCACGTTTGCAACCTGGCGTCCTGGCCGCGTGCTGATCGGCGCCTGGCTGTTCGGCGGCGTGACGATCCTGCAGTTCTACCTGCAGGGTATCGGCGTATCGGTGCCGTCGCAGTTCCTGTCGATGCTGCCGTACGCGGCGACGATCGTCGTGCTGGCATTGATTTCGCGTAACCCGGCCTGGATCCGCCTGAACATGCCGGCCTCGCTCGGCAAGCCGTTCCGCCCCGGCAACGCGTGACCCGTTTTCAGCAGTCAAACGAAGTCGAACCACAACTCGAATCACAAACGCATCACAAGACGTTCTACTAGGAGAGATCGATGATCGTCACACGCAGGACCACCCTCGCGGCCCTGGCCGCCACCGCAGTACTGGCGCTGGCCGGCTGCGGCAAGAAGGAAGCCGAGAAGCCGGCCGAAACCGCCGCCCCGGCATCTGCGCCGGCCGCTGCGGCTGCCGAGCCGCTGAAGGTGGCGTTCGTCTACATCGGACCGGTCGGCGACGCCGGCTGGACCTATGCCCACGACGCGGGCCGCAAGGCTGTCGAAGCCAAGTTCGGCGACAAGGTGAAGACCACCTTCGTCGAGAACGTGCCCGAGTCCGCCGCTGACGCCGAGCGCGTGTTCCGCGACCTGGCCAGCCAGGGCAACAAGCTGATCTTCGGCACCACGTTCGGCTACATGGAGTCCATGCTGAAGGTGGCCAAGGAGTTCCCGGACGTCAAGTTCGAGCACGCCACCGGTTTCAAGACCGCCGAGAACCTGGCGCAGTACGACGTGCGCACCTATGAGGGCGCGTACCTGGCTGGCGTGGTGGCCGGCAAGATGAGCAAGACCGGCAAGATGGGCGTGGTGGCGTCGGTGCCGATTCCTGAAGTGATCCGCAACATCGACTCGTTCACGCTGGGCGCGCGCAGCGTGAACCCGAAGGCCACGGTCAAGGTGGTCTGGGTCAACAAGTGGTTCGATCCGGGCAAGGAACGTGAAGCCGCCACGACGCTGATCGGCCAGGGCGTGGACATGCTGATGCAGAACACCGACTCGGCCGCCGTGGTGCAGACCGCACAGGAAAAGGGTGTGTACGCATTCGGCTGGGACAGCGACATGAGCAAGTTCGGCGAGAAGGCTCACCTGGCCGCGTCCGTGATCTCTTGGGGCGTCTACTACAACAAGGTGGTCGAGGACGTGCTCAACAACCAGTGGAAGCCCAACACCACGTGGTGGGGCCTGAAGGAAGGCATGATCGACCTGAAGGGCTTCAACACCGTGGTGCCGGATGACGTCAAGGCACTGGTGGAAGAGCGCAAGAAGGGTGTGATCGACGGCACCGCGCCGATCTGGAAGGGTCCGCTCAAGGACAACGCCGGCAAGGAACAGCTGACCAAGGATCAGGTGGCCGACGACAACTTCCTCCACAACATCAAGTTCTACGTGGAAGGTGTGGAAGGGAACGTTCCGGGCTGATTGACCCGGTGACTGACTCCCCACTCCCGCCTTGCGAGAGTGGGGAGAAAACCAAAGGAACTTGAATCGGCTCCGGGCAGCCCAAACTAGCTGTTCACGCGCATGCGTGACTTGTGATCGAGGAGGCCCACCATGTGGAAACGATTCTCAGCCCTGTGGACGCTGGTACGACGTGACGGCCGGCTGTTCTGGTTTGCCCTGCGCCACCCGGACTCGCCGCCGTGGCTGAAACCCGCCGCAGCCGGGCTGCTGCTCTACGCGATCTCGCCGATCGACCTGATTCCCGACTTCATCGCCGGACTCGGCATCGTGGACGACGTCGTGCTGATTCCACTCGCCATCCATCTGATTCTGAAGCGCCTGCCGCCGCATATCCTGCGCCAGGCTGAAATGCGCGCCAGCGCGACCACCGTGCGGTCGCGCTGACTGCCGTACTACTACCGTACTTCCTCAGGGTGCCGCGTCGTCGGCGGCTGCCTGATCTTCCTCAAAGCAGATCCGCGCAAGTTCCACGACCACCAGTTCCGCCGTGGCAAGGTTCGTCGCGCATGGCACGTTGTGCACGTCACACGCGCGCACCAGCGCGTTGATATCCGGTTCGTGCGGCTGCGGCGTCATCGGATCGCGCAGGAAGACCACCGCGGTGACGCGGCCTTCCGCGAGTTGGGCGCCGATCTGCAGGTCACCGCCCCACGGGCCGGACAGCATCCGCGCGACAGGCAGCCCCGTTTCGGCAGCGATCCGGCCGCCGGTGGTGCCGGTGGCCAGCAGGTCGCATTGGGCCAGGAAGTCCCGATGGCGACCCGCGAACGCGACGATGTCATCCTTCTTGTGATCGTGCGCGATCAGCGCGATGCGTGGCTTGCTGCGCATGTCAGAACGTCCCCGGATACGCACCACCGTCGAGCAGCACATTCTGGCCGGTCATGAATGCGGCCTGGCGGCTGCACAGGAACGCGCAGGTGGCGCCAAACTCAGCCGGGTCGCCAAAGCGGCGCGTCGGGTTGGACGCCGCGCGGCGCTGCGCCATTTCATCGACGCTGATGCCGGCCTTCTGCGCGCCGCCTTCCATCGTCTTGTAGAGACGATCGGTGTTGAACGGTCCGGGCAGCAGGTTGTTGACAGTCACGCCATGCTGCGCCACTTCGCGCGCCAGGCCGGCGACGAAACCGGTCAGCCCCGAGCGGGCGCCGTTGGACAGGCCCAGCACGTCGATCGGCGCCTTTACCGCGCCGCTCGTGATGTTGATGATGCGGCCCCAGCGGCGCGCGATCATGCCATCGACCGTGGCCTTGATCAGTTCGATCGGGGTCAGCATGTTGGCGTCGAGCGCCTTGAGCCATTCGTCGCGGCCCCAGTCGCGGAAGTTGCCCGGAGGCGGGCCGCCGGCATTGTTGACCAGGATGTCGAGATCGCCCAGCTTCGTGGCTGCGTCGAGGGCAAGCCTGCGGCCTTCCGCCGTGGTGATGTCGGTAGCTACCGCCAGCACGCGGCGGCCGTGACGGGCGCGCAGATCGGCTGCGGCCTTCTCCAGCGCCTCGGCGCCACGCGCCACGATCACCACATCCACGCCTTCCGCCGCGAGCGCATCGGCACACGCAAACCCGAGCCCCTTGCTGGCGCCACACACCAGCGCATGCTTACCGCGCAGTCCGAGATCCATTTCTTGCTCTCCTTCCTTGGTTGATTCTTCTCGAATTTTCGAATTCAGGCTTTCTTCGTCGAAAGCAGATACATGCCGCCGAGCACCAGGGCACTACCGATCATCTGCACGCCGCTGATGGGCTCGCCAAGCAGCCAGAACGCCAGCAGCAACGTCGAGACCGGGCCGACCATGCCAGCCTGCGACGCCATCGGCGCACCGATCCGCGCCACCGCGATCATCGTCAGCGACACCGGCAACACGGTGCAGAACACCGCGTTCACCACCGACAGCCACATTACGGGCGCCGGCTGGGCGAGCTCTGCGATCGGCCGGCCCAACGCCAGATATTGCACCACGCAGCAGAACGTGGACACGCACATCGCATAGGCCACGAGCCGCAGCGATCCCACCCGCTGCACCAGTTCACCGCTCAGGATCAGATACACACCATACGACATGGCGCTGCCAAGCACCAGCGCGCCACCCAGCCAGACTTGCGCGCCGCTCACGTCAAGGTCGTGCGCGAACACCAGCACGATGCCCGCATAGGCCAGCAGCAGCGATATCCACTGCCGGCCCGCGATAGGCCGGCGGAAGACCAGCGCGGTCGTCAGCAGCACGAAGGAAGGGGTCAGAAACAGGATCAGCCGCTCGAGGCTCGCGGTGATGTATTGCAGCCCGATGAAATCGAGGAAGCTCGACAGGTAGTAGCCGATGAAGCCCAGGAACACCACGCGGCCACGATCGGCCCAGGACAACGCGGGAAGCTTGCGCGCCTGCCACCAGCCGATCGCCATGAACAGCGGCACCGCGAACAGCATGCGCAGCGTGATCACCATCACGGCGTCGACGTTATAGCGGTACATCAGCTTGGCGACGATGGCCTTGGCCGAGAAAAGCACGGCGCCGATGGCCGCGACGGCAAGCCCGACGCGCTGTGCGGCAGGCACTTCGACGGGCGGAGACAAAGACTTCTGGGAGGCTGGCACGGGGGACGCAGTTCGGGCATACGCCGGGCCGGCACGTTGGATTCGTGCGGCGCGCGGCGGGAACCCGGCGATTGTATGCCAAAAGACGCAATGCTCGCCGGGGCCGCGCTAATGCCTGCTTTCCCATACAATGGCCGGCGCCTGTCCGGCACGCCAGAGCGGCGAACCGGACAGGAACAACAAGAAACTGGAGATACCCGAGTCATGCCGTCCTACCGCTTCACGGCGCGCCGCCGTGCCATCCTTTCCGCCACCCTGCTCGCGATCGCCGCGCCGTCAGCCGCCTTTGCCGCCGACAGCTTCCCGAGCAAGCCGATCCGCTTCATCGTGCCCTATGCCGCAGGCGGCACCACCGACCTCGTGGCCCGCACCGTGGGCCAGCGCGTGGCCGAAAAGCTCGGCCAGCCGGTCGTCATCGAGAACCGGCCGGGCGCCGGTGGCAACATCGGCATGGATGCCGTGGCCAAGGCACCGGCCGACGGCTACACGATCGGCTTCGGCGCGATCTCGACCAACGCCCTCAACCCGCATATCTACAAGCACGTGCCGTTCGATCCGCGGCGCGACTTCACGGCGGTCAGCCTGCTCGGCACCTCGACCATCGTGCTGGAGGTGAGCGAGAACCTGCCGGTGAAAACCGTCCCGGAACTGATTGCCTATGCGAAGGCCCATCCGGGGCTGACCTATGCCACGGCTGGCACGGGTACCTCGATGCACCTGGCCGGCGCGATGTTCTCGCAGGTGACGCAGACGAATCTGACTCATGTGCCGTACAAGGGAAGCAGCCCGGCCATCAACGACATGCTCGGCGGCCACATCCAGGTGATGTTCGACAACCTGCCGGCCTCGTTGCCGCACATCCAGGCTGGCAAGCTGCGCGCGCTGGCGGTGGCTGGCAAGACACGCTCGCCGTCGCTGCCGAACGTGCCGACACTGGCCGAAGCCGGGTTGCCGGGCTACGCGGTCGAACCATGGTTCGGCGTCTACGGCCCGGCCAACCTGCCAGCGCCGGTGGTGCAGACGCTCAATACGGCGTTTGTCGAGGCGCTGGCGCGTCCGGACGTGCGCGACAAGCTGGCCCAGGCCGGCTTCAATCCGAAGGGTTCGAGTGCTGCCGAATTGCAGACACTGACTCAGACTGAATACGAACGTTTCGGAAAGGTCGCAAAGTCGGCCGGGATCACGGTGGACTGACCACCGGGCAGGCCCGCGCATCCATTACAATCGCGCTGCACAGGGCCCTCCCGCTCCAGGGAGGGCCTTCCCGATTTCCGAGCCTGCCGCCATGAAACAAGATCCGCGCTTTCCCAATCTCTTCATCCTCGATCACCCGCTGATCCAGCACAAGCTCTCGCACATGCGCGACAAGGAAACGTCGACGCGCACGTTCCGCGAGTTGCTGCGCGAGATTACGCTGCTGATGGGCTACGAGATCACGCGCAACCTGCCGCTGACCACGCGCCGCATCGACACGCCGCTGGTACCGCTGGACGCCCCGGTCATCGCCGGCAAGAAGCTGACGATCGTGCCCGTGCTGCGCGCCGGCGTCGGCATGAGCGACGGCCTGGTGGAACTGATTCCGTCGGCGCGTATCGGCCATATCGGCGTATATCGCGACGATCAGCACCGCCCGGTGGAGTATCTGGTACGCCTGCCGGACGTGGAAGATCGCTCGTTCATCCTGTGTGACCCGATGGTCGCCACCGGCTATTCGGCCGCCCATGCGGTGGATGTGCTCAAGCGCCGTGGCGTCAAGGACGAATCCATCACCTTTGTGGCGCTGGTGGCTGCGCCCGAGGGCGTCGAGGTATTTCAGAAGGCCCACCCCGGCGTGAAGCTCTACGTCGCCTCGCTGGACAACCATCTCGACGACCATGCCTATATCGTGCCGGGCCTCGGCGACGCTGGCGACCGTCTCTTCGGCACCAAGAACTAACCTCGAACTGAACTGCGTTCGTCCGAATGAAATTGAGGCGCTTGATGCGCCTCAAGGTTTTTGTGGGATGACCTTTCCCTGTGCCTTGTACTGACTACACTGTCCGCCATACACGGTGAATCAATATAAAAGCGAAGGGAGTCCCACATGGAAGCCATCAAGATCCTGTTCACAACGCCCACCGGGCTCGGCAGTCTGGCCGTCATTGCCTTCATCATCGGGATGGGCGCGTTCTTTGCGCGGATGTTCGCGCGCAAGATGCGCGAGGACGCAGAGGCGGCGCGGCGCGGCGGCAACTGAGCCCCTGGCCAGCGGCGCTGACCCCGGCCCCTGACCATCCGCATGAAAAACGCCCGCATCGCGCGGGCGTTTTGTGTTGATGCATCGGCGTTAGTCCAGCTTCGCAGGCTACTTGCGCTTGCCGCCGCCGAGCAGACTGCCCAGCACGCCGCGGATCAGTTCCCGTCCCACCTGGGAACCCACCGTCCGCGCCGCCGACTTGGCCATCGACTCAAGGATCGAATCGCCGCGCCCGGTCTTGCCGGTGCCTTTCGTCAGCGTGCCGAAGATCTCGCCAGCCTGATCGAGCCAGCCGCCCTGCTCCGCGCTACCACTTGTCCCGCCTGCCGCGCCGCTACTGGCCGGCCCCGGCGTTCCCGTGCCCGACGCCGCCGCGTTGCCGCGCAACTTCTCGTACGCCGATTCCCTGTCAATCGCTTTCTCATAGGTACCCGCCACCAGCGACCCCGCGATCAGCGCCCGACGCTCGTCGTCCGTAATCGGGCCGATACGGCTGCCGGGCGCAAGCACCCAGGCACGCTCGGTGACGCAGGGCGTGCCCTTGGCGTCGAGGCACGACACCAGCGCCTCGCCAACGCCGAGTTCGCCGATGATTTGCTCCAGATTGAGCTTCGGGTTCGCGCGCATCGTCGTGGCCGCCACCTTGACCGCCTTCTGGTCACGCGGCGTGAATGCGCGCAGCGCGTGCTGCACGCGGTTGCCAAGCTGACCGAGCACAGTGTCCGGGATATCGACCGGATTCTGCGTCACGAAATACACACCCACGCCCTTCGAGCGCACCAGCCGCACGACCTGCTCGATCTTGTCGAGCAGCGCCTTGGGCGCATCGTTGAACAGCAGATGCGCCTCGTCGAAGAAGAACACCAGCTTGGGCTTTTCCAGATCGCCGGCCTCGGGCAGCTTCTCGAACAGTTCGGACAGCATCCACAGCAGGAAGGTCGCGTAGAGCCGTGGCGCGTTCATCAGCTTGTCGGCGGCCAGGATGTTGACCACGCCCTGCCCCTTCTCGGTCTGGATGAAGTCCTCGAGATTGAGCATTGGCTCGCCGAAAAACTTGTCCGCCCCTTGCGATTCGAGCGCCATCAGACCTCGCTGGATCGCGCCGATCGACGCCGCCGAGATATTGCCGTACTCGGTCGTGAACTGGCCTGCATTGTCGCCCACGTACTGGAGCATCGCCCGCAGATCCTTGGAATCGAGCAGCAGCAGGCCGTTGGCGTCGGCGATGCGGAATACCAGGTTCAGCACGCCTTCCTGGGTATCGTTGAGTTCGAGCATCCGCGACAGCAGCAGCGGCCCCATATGCGAAACCGTCGCGCGTACCGGGTGGCCTTTTTCGCCGAATACGTCCCAGAGCGTGGTCGGGCACGCGCCCCAGACCGGCTCGGGCAGGCCATGCTCGGCCAGGCGGGCCTTGAGCTTGTCCGTGGGCTGGCCGGCCTGGGAAATGCCGGTCAAGTCACCTTTTACGTCAGCCATGAACACCGGCACGCCCAGCCGCGAGAAGCCCTGGGCCAGCGTCTGCAGCGTGACGGTCTTGCCCGTGCCGGTCGCGCCGGTGATCAGGCCGTGGCGGTTGCCCATTTCGGGCAACAGCACGAGTTCTTGGTCGGCATTCTTGGCGATGAGGATGGGATCGGCCATGTGATCTCGGGAAGCGGGAATGAACGGGGTGGAAATGCGCCCGCAGCCATCGGCGGAAGCGCGATGCGTGGCGCTTCGGAGCGGCGGGGGCGCGTGATAAAATCCTGCGCTGATTATAGCCAGCAGATTGGCACATCAATCACATGGCGCGGCCGCCGGATTGTCAGCAACTGTCAAGGAAGCCTGATCCACGCCCGCGCCGCGCCAACAGCGGCCGCACGCCGCACGATTCGTTTTTGCGCCACGGAGAGAAACATGGCCGGTCATTCCAAATGGGCCAACATCAAACACAAGAAAGCCGCCGCTGACGCCAAGCGCGGCAAGGTCTGGACGCGCCTGATCAAGGAAATCACTGTTGCCGCCAAGCTCGGCGGCGGCGAAGTCGACTCCAACCCGCGTCTGCGCCTGGCCATGGAAAAGGCCATGGACGCGAACATGCCCAAGGACAACATCCAGCGCGCGATCCAGCGCGGCGTGGGTGGCCTGGAAGGCGCAAACTACGAAGAAATCCGTTACGAAGGCTACGGCCTGGCCGGCGCCGCCATCATCGTCGACTGCCTGACCGATAACCGCACCCGTACCGTGGCCGAAGTCCGCCACGCGTTCTCGAAGCACGGCGGCAACATGGGCACCGAAGGTTCGGTGGCCTTCATGTTCACGCACTGCGGCCAGTTCCTGTTTGCCCCGGGCACCCCGGAAGACAAGCTGATGGACGCCGCGCTGGAAGCCGGCGCGGACGATGTGGTCACCAACGACGACGAATCGATCGAAGTGACTTGCCCGCCCAATGACTTCGGCGCGGTCAAGGCCGCGCTGGAAGCCGCCGGCTTCAAGGCCGAAGTGGCCGACGTGGTGATGAAGCCGCAGAACGAAGTGAGCTTCGTCGGCGACGACGCCATCAAGATGCAGAAGCTGCTGGACGCGCTGGAAAACCTGGACGACGTACAGGAAGTCTTCACCAACGCGGTGATCGAGGAATAAGCCTCTCGCGCCGCGCCCCATGGCGGCAGCCCGGCACCAGCCAGCTGCCGCTTTTCGCATGCGTTTCTTTTCTGGCAGTGGATCATGAAAGTTTTGGTTGTCGGCTCGGGTGGACGTGAACACGCGCTGGCGTGGAAGTTGGCCCAGTCCCCCAAGGTGCAAGTCGTATACGTAGCACCGGGCAACGGCGGGACGGCGCTGGACAAGCGTCTGCAGAACGTGCCGCTGACCGACCCGGAGGTGCTGGCCGCCTTCGTCGAGCGCGAAGGTGTGGCGTTCACCGTGGTTGGCCCCGAGGCGCCGCTGGCAGGCGGGATCGTCGACGTGTTCCGCGCCCGCGGCCTGCGTATCTTCGGCCCGACCAAGGCCGCCGCCCAGCTGGAATCCTCCAAGGACTTCGCCAAGGCCTTCATGCATCGCCATGGCATTCCCACGGCCTATTACCAGACGTTCTCCGACGCCGCCGGCGCCCACGCCTATATCGACGCCCAAGGCGCGCCAATCGTGATCAAGGCCGACGGCCTGGCCGCGGGCAAGGGCGTGGTGGTGGCGATGACGCTGGAAGAAGCGCACGCTGCGGTCGACATGATGCTGGCCGACAACAAGCTCGGCGATGCCGGCGCCCGGGTCGTGATCGAGGAATTCCTTGAAGGCGAGGAAGCCAGCTTCATCGTGATGGTCGACGGCAAGAACGTGCTGGCACTAGCCACCAGCCAGGACCACAAGCGCCTGCTGGATGCCGACGCGGGCCCCAACACCGGCGGCATGGGCGCGTACTCGCCTGCCCCCGTGGTCACGCCCGCGCTCCATGCGCGCGCGCTGCGCGAAATTATCCTGCCGACCGTGCGTGGCATGGAAAAGGACGGCATCCCGTTCACGGGCTTCCTGTACGCCGGCCTGATGATCGACGCCAACGGCAACCCGAAGACGCTGGAATTCAACTGCCGCATGGGAGATCCGGAAACGCAGCCGATCATGGCGCGTCTGAAGACCGACCTGGTGGACGTGATGGAAGCGGCTGTGGACGGCAAGCTGGATCAGATCGAGCTGGACTGGGACCGCCGCACTGCGCTGGGCGTGGTCATGGCCGCCTACGACTATCCGGAAAACCCGCGCAAGGGCGATGCGATCACCGGCATCCCCGCGGAAACCGCTGACGCCGTGACGTTCCACGCCGGCACCACGCTCAAGGATGGCACGCTGCTGACCTCCGGCGGCCGCGTGCTCTGCGTGGTGGGCCTGGCCGATACGGTCAAGGCAGCACAGAAGAACGCCTACGCTGCAGTGGAACAGATCCGCTTCGACGGGATGCAATTCCGCACCGACATCGGATACCGCGCCATCAAGCGTTGATGACCCCAGGTATCCGACCATTCGCCCCACGACACGTGAGGCGAAGCCAGCCGGTACAATCATGACACCGCAATGACAGCCGGAGCGCCCGCCGCCCGGCTGTCCTGCTACCGGCCTATTCAGACCCACCCATCATGATCGATTCCCAGGCAGTCCGTGACTATCTGCTCGGCCTGCAAGACCGCATCACCGACGCCATCGCCGCTGTCGACGGCCAGGCGTTCCTGACCGATAACTGGGAGAAGCCCCCCACCGAGCGCCTGCGCGGCAGTGGCCGCACGCGCATCCTGGAGGGCGGCGCCGTAATGGAGCGGGCCGGCGTGGGGTTCTCGCACGTGCGCGGTGACACGCTGCCGCCGTCGGCCAGCGCCAACCGGCCTGAACTGGCCGGCCGCAGCTTCGAGGCGATGGGCGTCTCGCTGGTATTCCATCCGCGCAACCCGTACGTGCCAACCGTGCACATGAACGTGCGCTGCTTCATTGCCGTGAAGCCCGACGCGGAACCGGTCTGGTGGTTCGGGGGTGGCATGGATCTGACGCCGTACTACGGCGACGCCGACGACTGCGCGCACTTCCACCGCACCTGCAAGGATTCGCTGGCCCCGTTCGGCGACGACCTGTATCCGCGTTTCAAGCAGTGGTGCGACGAGTATTTCTTCCTGCGCCATCGTGGCGAGGCACGCGGCATCGGCGGCATTTTCTTCGATGATTTCTCGGCGCTCGGCTTCGACCGCAGCTTCGAGATGCTGCGCTCGGTCGGCGATGCGTTCCTCGCCGCCTACCTGCCCATCCTCACCGCACGCAAGGACGCCCCCTATGGCGAGCGCGAGCGCGATTTCCAGGCCTATCGCCGCGGCCGCTACGTCGAATTCAATCTCGTGTTCGACCGTGGCACGCTGTTCGGCCTGCAGTCTGGCGGTCGCACGGAGTCGATCCTGATGTCGATGCCACCGCAGGTATCGTGGCGCTATGACTGGCAGCCCGAGCCGGGCACTCCGGAAGCCGCGTTGTATGCCGATTTCCTGCCGGCGCGGGACTGGGCCTGAGTCGATGATCGATAAGAAGCCGGCCACCGCCAACGGACAGCAACGTCCCTACCGCCTGGGTATCCTCGGCGGCACCTTCGACCCCCCGCATCGCGGCCATGTTGCGCTGGCCCAGTTGTGCATCGATCACCTGGATCTGGACGAACTGGTCTGGATTCCCACCGGCCACTCGTGGCAGAAGGGCGACCACGTCACGCCCGCCGCCGACCGTCTGGCCATGACAGAGCTGGCTGCCGGGACACTGGATCCGGGCCGCGCCAAGGTCCGCGTGAGCCGCATGGAGGTCGAGCGCGAGGGCCCAAGCTACACGATCGACACGGTGCGGCAGTTGCGTGCCGAATACGGCGCCGACACGTCGATGTCCTGGCTAATGGGCGCCGACCAATTGCTGCGCCTGCACACCTGGCACGGCTGGGAGGCCCTGTTCGAGCAGGTGCACCTGTGCATCGCCACCCGCCCGGGTTTCGACCTCGCGGCGCTGGACGGCCCAGTGCTCGACGCGATGCAGCAACGGCTGGCGGACACGCACCTGATACAATGCACGCCCTCCGGCCATATGTGGATCGACCAGACGCTTGCCGTCGACCTGTCCTCCACCGGCCTGCGCCAGCGCCTGGCCGATGGCCCGATCGCGAATGATCCGGCGGATGACCAGTTGCCCGCCGGCGTGGCACACTACATCGCGCGTCACGGCCTGTACCAGCAGGCCTGAGCCGACGCGCCCCCCTACCGAATGAAGCTGAACAAGAAAGACACCATGGATATTCGTAAACTGCAGCGCGCGATCGTCGACGGGCTCGAGGATGTGAAGGCGCAGGACATCAAGGTGTTTGACACCACTCACCTGACCGAACTGTTCGACCGGGTGGTGATCGCCAGCGGTAATTCGAACCGTCAGACCAAGGCGCTGGCGGCGTCGGTACGGGATACGGTCAAGGATGCCGGCGGCCACATCGTGGCGGTCGAGGGCCTGGAGACCGGCGAGTGGGTACTGGTGGACTGCGGCGACGCCGTGGTGCACATCCTGCAGCCGCAACTGCGCCTGTACTACAACCTGGAAGAGATCTGGGGCGACAAGCCGGTGCGCGTGAAGCTGGCTGCTGGCAAGGGCCTGGCCAAGGCCAGCGAGCCGATGGACGACGAGGATGCCGAGCCGGCCCCGCGCGTGCGTCGCGCATCGAACCTGCGCCCGGCGCTGGCCCGTTTGCCGGAAGGCATGAAGGAGCCGTCGCCGCCGATGGGTCACGAGGACACCGATCCGGACGCGATCGCCACGATCCGCAAGCCGGCGCGCAAGACCAGCAGCACGGGCACCGCAGCCAAGGCACCGGCACGCAAGACGACGACCGGCACGGCCGCCAAGACGCCGGCCCGCAAGTCGGCAACCGGCACCGCCACGAAGACGACGGCTCGCAAGACCACCGCGACCAAGACTGCTGCTGCCAAGACCGCCGCACCGCGCAAGCGCGCAACGCGTTCGGCCTGACCCTTCCTGACTTCCTGACGTACCGACCACCGGGCATCTCTCATGCAACTTGCCATCGTGGCTGTCGGCCACAAGATGCCCGCGTGGATCGAAACCGGTTTCAACGAGTACACCAAGCGGATGCCGCCCGAGTTGCGCATCGAGCTTCGCGAGGTCAAGCCGGAAGCCCGTTCATCGAGCAATAACGCCGCCACGGTGATGCAACGCGAAGCCGCGCGCATCGAGGCCGTGCTCGGCTCGCTGTCAAAGCAATGCCGGATCGTGGCGCTCGACGAACGCGGCAAGGACTGGACCACCGTGCAATTGGCCGAGCAACTGACCGGCTGGCAGCGCGAAGGCGGCGACGTCGCCTTCCTGATCGGTGGTGCGGACGGCCTCGATCCGGCACTCAAGGCACGCGCGCACACACTGTTGCGCATATCGAGCCTGACGCTGCCACACGGCATGGTGCGCGTGCTGCTGGCCGAGCAGCTTTATCGTGCCTGGTCGGTCACGCAGAATCATCCATATCATCGCGCCTGAGTCATTGGGCCTGAGTCATTGGGCCTGAGTCATTGGGCCTGAGTCATTGGGCCTGAGTCATTGGGCCTGGATCATCGGGCCTGAACACCGGCTGCGGTTGGCCCTCTCTCCGAGATTGCGGAAGGGCAAGCCAGTACAATCGGGGCAACTGTTTCTCTCGCCTCGATTTCCCATGACCTCCATCCTCTATCTGGCTTCCCAGAGCCCGCGCCGCCGCGAGTTGCTGACGCAGCTCGGCGTGACCTATGAACTGCTGCTGGCCGATGCCGGCGAGGATGCCGAAGCGCTCGAGGCCGTCCGGCCCGGCGAGTCCCCCGATGACTACGTCCAGCGCGTCTGCGCGCTGAAGGCAGACGCGGCACTTGAACGCCGCGCGCGTCGCGGACTGCCCGATGCACCGATCCTGACATCCGACACCACGGTCTGCCGTGGCGGCGACATTCTCGGCAAGCCCGCCGACGCGCGCGACGCCGCTGCCATGCTGGCGTCGCTTTCCGGCACCACTCATCGCGTATTGACCGCCGTGACTGTCGCAACGTCCGCCGGCCAGCGCCATGCGCTGTCGATCTCCCACGTCACTTTCCGGCCGATGCTCGCCCCCGAGATCGAGCGCTACGTGGCCAGCGGCGAGCCGCTCGGCAAGGCAGGCGCATACGGCATCCAGGGCCGCGCGGCGGAGTTTGTCGAGCGGATCGACGGTAGCTATTCGGGTATCATGGGCCTGCCCTTGTTCGAGACGGCGGCACTGCTGCGCGAGGCCGGTTTGCACTTCTGACCGGCGCTTCCAACCCGGCCTTCCGACCCAACCTCTCCGACAAGACCACTGGGGTCAAATGCCCGGCCACGAGCCGGGCCACAACAACAAGCGCCAACGGATCGGCGACGCGAGATAAAGCGTATCCATCGCTATGACCGAAGACATCCTCGTCAACATCACGCCGCAGGAAACACGCGTCGCCATCGTGCAGCAGGCGGCCGTTCAGGAACTCCATGTCGAACGCACGCTGACGCGCGGGCTGGTCGGCAACATCTATCTGGGCAAGGTCGTGCGGGTGCTGCCGGGCATGCAATCGGCGTTCATCGACATCGGTCTGGAGCGCGCTGCGTTCCTGCACGTGGCCGACATCTGGCATCCGCGTGACGGCGACAAGAACGGCCACCTCGCCATCGAGAAAACGCTGTTCGAGGGCCAGGCGCTGATGGTTCAGGTCATCAAGGACCCGATCGGCACCAAGGGCGCGCGGCTGTCCACACAGGTCAGCATCGCGGGCCGCACGCTCGTCTATCTGCCGCAGGATCCGCATATCGGCATCTCGCAGCGTATCGAGGGTGAAATCGACCGAGAAGCGCTCCGTGCCCGCGTGCAGGGCCTGGTGCCCACCGACGAGCGCGGCGGCTTCATCGTGCGCACGATCGCCGAGGAAGCCAGCGACGAGGAACTTGGCAACGACATCGCCTACCTGCGCAAGATCTGGGCGACGATCCGCTCCAACGCCACCACCCTGCCCGCGCCGAGCCTGCTCTATCAGGACCTGAACCTGGCCCAGCGCGTGCTGCGCGACTTCATCAATGACGCCACTGGCGTAATCCAGATCGATTCGCGCGAGAACTACCAGAAGCTGGTGGAGTTCGCGCAGGAATACACGCCCGCCGTGCTGCCGCGCCTGTCGCACTACACCGGCGAGCGCCCGATCTTCGACCTGTTCAACATCGACGCGGAAATCGAAAAGGCGCTGTCGCGCCGGGTAGACCTGAAGTCCGGCGGCTACCTGATGATCGACCAGACCGAGGCGATGACGACAATCGACGTCAATACGGGCGGCTATGTCGGCGCGCGCAACTTCGACGATACGATCTTCAAGACGAATCTCGAAGCCGCGCACACCATCGCGCGGCAGCTCCGGCTGCGCAACCTGGGCGGCATCATCATCATCGACTTCATCGACATGGAGAACGTGGAGCATCGCGACGCGGTGCTCTCCGAGCTGAAGCGCGCGCTGTCACGCGACCGCACGCGCATCACGGTCAACGGCTTCTCGCAACTCGGTCTGGTGGAGATGACACGCAAGCGCACGCGCGAATCGCTCGCGCATGTGCTGTGCGAGCAGTGCCCGGTCTGCACCGGCAAGGGCCAGGTCAAGACACCGCGAACGGTCTGCTACGACATCTTCCGCGAAATCATGCGCGAGTCGCGCCAGTTCAATCCGCGTGAGTTCCGCATCCTGGCCTCGCAGGAAGTCATCGACTTGTTCCTCGAGGAAGAAAGCCAGCATCTTGCGATGCTCGGGGACTTCATCGGCAAGCCGATCTCTCTCCAGGTGGAATCGACGTTCCACCAGGAGCAGTACGACATCATCCTGATGTAACCCCCACCCGCCGGCCGCGCAGGGCCACGTGGAACGCCACGAGCCCTGCGATCTGCAATCCGGCCATACCGAGCGCCATCTTCATCGTGGAGTCCAGCAGCAGCGGCACCAGCAACGCGGAAGACAGCAAATTGCCGATCTGCTGCGTCGTGACGTAGCCGCTGGAGGCCAGACCCCGCCGCTCCGGAAAGCAGTCCAGCGCCAGCAGTTGCAGGCTGGGCTGCGTCATCATCATTCCCGCCGCGAAGACCGGCAACGCGACAAGCGCCCAGGGCATCGGCGGCAGGTGCAGCGCGGCCACCGCGAGATTGAAGACACCGGCCGCCATCATCACGAGATGGCCCCGATTCACGCTGGACTCCGGACTCGTGCGGCCGGCAATGCGATGTGCCACCAGCGCACCCGCGATGATGCCCGCCACGATCGGAATGAACAGCCAGCCGAACGACTGCGCGCCGAGCCCCAGATGCTGATAGACGAAGCGCGGCGCCGCGAAGACGTAGATGTAGATCGCCAGGTTCACCCCGGCATTGGCCAGCGCCAGCGACATGAATCTCCGGCTCGACAACATGGCGAAGTAGCCCCGCGCGAGCAGCTTTGGGTGCATCGGATGCCGACATGCTGGCGGCAAAGTCTCCGGCACCCAGATCCAGCAGGAAACCAGCAGACTCCCGGAGATCAGCGCAAGGAACACGAAGATGCTGCGCCAGCCCATCCAGACCAGCAGCCAGCCGCCGCAGATCGGCGCCAGGGCCGGTGCCAGCGCGAAGATCATCGCGATCAGGGCCATGACTTTCTGGGCCTGCATGCCGTCGAACGTATCGCGCACCATCGCACGCCCGACGATGACGCCGATCCCGGCCCCCACGCCTTGCAGTGCCCGCCCGGCGTAGAACATGTCGATACCGGTCGCTCCGGCGCAGACCAGCGATCCGGCCACAAAGAACACGCAGCCCGCAAGAATCATGCGGCGGCGGCCTATCGCGTCAGAGATCGCACCGTGCCAGGGCAGCAGCAATGCAAACGGCAACAGGTAGGCCGTCAGCGATTGCTGGACCTCGGCAGTGCTCGCATGAAGCGCGTTCGCGATTGCCGCGAACGCTGGCAGGTACGTCGCAATGGCAAACTGCCCCAGCATCGACAAGCCAGCGGTCAGTGCCGCCATGCTGCCGACGCTGGGGCGCCTGGGGCCCGCTTCCGCGCCCACTGCTACGACTGCCCCAGGCACATCCACTTCACTCATCACGCTGTCATCGAAGCCGCGGCCCCGGCGGGTTGTTCGGCGATAGCGGACTGGATCTGCGCCACCTCCTGCAGATCGCGCTCATAGGTGCGCGATGCACGCAACAGGCACAGCGCCGCGAGCAGGCCAAAGACCGGCATTGCCGTCAATGCTGCCTGCAACCCAAACGCGTCGGAAAGCGCACCGCCTACGAACGGGCCGATGGCGAGTCCAAACAGGTTCTGGAACAGCGACAGCAGCGCCGCGCCGGTGGAACGCAGCCCCGGATGCACCACGTCGAGCACCACGCTCGAAGCCGGCCCAACCGTGCAGGTCATCAGGAAGCCGCCCAGCGCGATCAGCAGGAACTGCTGGTTCATGGACTCCGCCGCGCCGAACGCAATCACCAGGATCGGCGCGGTCACCATGCACAGGAACGACACCGCCTTGAGCTTGTTGCGCGGCTGCTTGGTGCCGGCGATATCCGCGACAACGCCCCAGATGAAGCAACCCACCGCGCCGCACAGCACGATCAACGCCGACTGCATGGCGGCCTGATCCACCGGCATGCCGTGGAGGCGATTGAAGTAGCTCGGCAGCCAGGCCCAGATCGTCGATACCACGACAAGCTGCAGCGCCGCGCCCAGGCAGGTCCACCACAGCGTTCGCGAGCTGGTCAGCGCCGACACCATATGCGCGAACAGGCTCTTCGCTTGCCGTTGCTCATGGGCAGGACGCGTGTCCAGCGCCGCGGTCTTGTAGTCCGGCACGAACATGTACAGCAGCGCCAGCAACAGGCCGGGCACACCCACCACGCCGAACGCGGCCTGCCAGCCCCAGCGCGCAGTGATCACACCACCTAGCACCACGCCGAGCACCGCGCCAATCGATCCGGCTGCGAAAAACGCGCCAAGCAGCATCGAACGCAGCCTTGCCGGGAACAGGCTGGCGATCAGCGCCGCGCCGACGGAGCCGTAACCGGACTCGCCCACACCCACCATCGCGCGCGCCACGAACAACTGCGAGTAGTTGCGGGTGAACATGCAGGAAATCGTCGCCAGGCTCCAGACCACGCCCATCACCACCACGCTTTTGACGCGGCTGACGCGGTCCGCCAGCAGCGCAACCGGGATGCCGCCCAGCGCGACCACCACCGAGATGATCGACACCAGCCCGCCCAGTTGCTTGTCGGAGAGATTCCACGCGGCCTTCAGGTGCGGAAACAAGGACACGATCACCTGACGGTCGATGTAGTCGAACAGCATCAGCGCGAAGGTCATGGCAAACGCAAACCATGCGCGTGATTTGCTGACCAGATAGTCGTTGTTGTTAGCCTGCTGCGTGTCGGCTGAAAGATGGTGCATGAGCGGTGTCTCCTGTGCAGGCCGGCTGTCGGGCCCTGTCACAACTGCCTGGTTTTCTATCGGAAGCCCGCCGTTTTTCCCTCCAGAATCCGGCGGTGCGTCAAGCAGTATGGGGGCTCACCGAATGTCGATTTGACTGCGCGGGACATCAATTTGACATACCGGGACACTAAGGGAATGTTCTATCCGTGACCGGCCATTGGGAATGACGCCGGTCGGCGTCATCGTTCTGTCACTGTCGGCCGCCAGAATGCGCCTGTCATTCAAGGAAGGAGTCGACATGACGCATGCAATTGAAGTCCGCGGACTGAGCAAGTCGTTCCGCGCGGACCGCAAGGCGCTTGACGATGTCACGCTGCAAATCGCCCCGGGTGAAATGGTTGCGCTGCTGGGCGCATCGGGCTCGGGCAAATCGACGCTGCTGCGCCATATGGCCGGTTTCGTCACGGGCGATGCCGGTTCGGGCGAGATCCTCGTCAACGGCCGCACGGTGCAGCGCAACGGACGTCTGGCCCGCGATGTGCGCCGTGTGCGAGCGGACATCGGATTCGTATTCCAGCAGTTCAACCTGGTCGGCCGCCTGCCGGTGATCACCAATGTGCTCGTGGGAATGCTGACGCGTGTGCCGAAATGGCGCAGCCTGCTCCGCATCTTCAAGGCCAGCGAAGTGCAAGCCGGGCTCGATGCACTTGCCCAGGTTGGTATAGACGACTATGCGTTTCAGCGCGCCTCGACCCTGTCGGGCGGGCAGCAGCAACGCGCCGCGATCGCTCGCACGCTGGTGCAGAACGCGCAGGTGATCCTGGCCGACGAGCCGATCGCCTCGCTCGATCCGGAATCGTCGCGTCGCGTGATGTCGCAACTGGCGCAGATTAACCGCACGCGCAAGGTCGCCGTGGTCGTATCGCTGCATCAGGTGGACGTGGCGATGCGCTATTGCCCGCGCGTGGTGGCACTGCGTCACGGCAAGGTGGTCTATGACGGCCCCTCCGCCGCGCTGACGCAGCAGATGCTGCGTGACCTGTACGGCAGCGAAGCCGACGAGCTACTGCACGACAGCGTGCCCGAGGCCCCCTCTTGCGCCGAAGGCGTGCCCGCGCCGGTGATGGTCAGGATGGATCTGGCCGCGGCCTGAGGCTTGCCTCGCACGCCTCGCCACGCCAGCTCATCGCATCGCCGGCCTCGCACTGTCAGACCCGAATACCCGATTCACCCAACCCGTATTTCCCTTCAGCCTTTCCAAACGGAGTCATCGATGCTTCGCAGAACTTTCCTCGCCGTGGTCGCTTCGGGTGTCGTCGCGCTGCCCGCCTTCGCCCAGGACGTCAAGACCCTGAACATGGGCATCATCTCGACGGAAACGTCGTCGAACCTGAAGTCCGCCTGGCAACCCGTGATCGACGACCTGAGCCGCGCACTCGGCGTGCAGGTCAAGCCGTTCTTCGCCTCGGACTACGCCGGCATTATCGAAGGGATGCGTTTCAACAAGGTGCAGATCGCCTGGTACGGCAACAAGTCGGCCATGGAAGCCGTGGACCGCGCCAACGGCGAAGTGTTCGCATCGGTGATCGACAAGGACGGCAACCCGGGCTACTGGTCGCTGCTGATCGCGCGCAAGGATAGCGACCTGAAGTCGGTCGAAGACGTCATCAAGCGCGGCAAGGACCTGACCTACGGCGCCGGCGATCCGAACTCCACGTCGGGCACGGCCGTGCCGGGCTACTACCTGTGGGCCGCCAACAAGGTCGATCCGAAGACGCTGTTCAAGGCCGTGCGCATCAGCAATCACGAAACCAACCTGCTGTCGGTGCTGAACAAGCAGGTGGACGTGGCCGTGAACAACACCGAGAACTTCGAGCGCTATCGCATCAACACGGGCAAGAACGCCTATGACGACGTGCGCGTGCTGTGGAAGTCGCCGCTGATCCCGGCCGATCCGCTGGTCTACCGCAAGGACCTGCCGCCCGAGCTGAAAAAGAAGATCCAGGACTTCTTCGTCAACTACGGCAAGGGCGCCGACGCCGCACGCGAGAAGCAGGCGCTGGCCACGCTGACCTATCAGGGCTTCCGCGTCTCGACCGATGCCCAGCTCGTGCCGATCCGTCAGATCGAACTGGCCAAGGAAAAGGCCAAGATCGAATCCGACAGCACGCTGGCCGCTGCCGACAAGGAAAAGAAGCTGGTCGACGTCTCGCGCCGTCTGGCCGAACTCGACCGCGCCAGCAGCACGCAGTAAGCCTCGCCTGAAGCCGATGGCGCCACTCGGGTCGCCATCGGCTTTGCATTTTCCGCTTCAGCTTTACCTCTTCCGACTGCCCATGACCGCCACCGCCAAGCCCGGCCTGCCGCCCACACCCCAGAGTACCGTCCGGCCGCCGCGCAATTCCCTTTCCGTGATGCTGATCTGGGCAATCGTACTGGCCACGCTCGCCATGTCCTGGCAAGGCGCGGACATGCGTCCGATGGACCTGTTGCGCGACTCCGGCAACATGGCCAAGTTCGCCGCCGATTTCTTCCCGCCCGATTTCCGCGATTGGCACACCTATCTCGACGAGATGCTCGTCACCGTGCAGATCGCGCTCTGGGGCACCGCGCTGGCCGTCGTCATGGCCGTGCCGTTTGGCCTGCTGTGCTCGGCCAACATCGTGCCGCCCTGGGTCTATCAACCTGCCCGCCGTCTGATGGATGCCTGCCGCGCGATCAATGAAATGGTCTTCGCGATGCTGTTCATCGTCGCCGTGGGTCTGGGACCGTTCGCCGGCGTGCTGGCGCTCTGGATCCACACCATGGGCGTGCTGGCCAAGCTGTTCGCCGAAGCCGTGGAAGCGATCGACCCGCGCCCCGTTGAAGGCGTGCGCGCCACGGGTGCCGGCCCGATCGAAGAAATCGTCTACGGTGTGATTCCGCAGGTGTTGCCGCTGTGGCTGTCGTTCGCGCTCTATCGCTTCGAGTCGAACGTGCGCTCCGCTTCGGTGGTCGGCATCGTCGGCGCCGGCGGCATCGGCACCGTGCTGTGGGAAATCATCCGCAGCTTCCAGTATGCGCAAACCTGTGCCGTGATGATCATCATCATCGTGTTCGTGACCGGCCTCGACATCGTCTCCGCCCAGATCCGCAAGGTGCTCGTATGACCACGCTGACCCTGTCCAGCATCGCCGCGCTGTTCGAGAACCACGGGACCGCGTATTACGGCGGCGAGGCCATCAGCCAGACCGCCCACGCGCTGCAGTGCGCGCAGCTTGCCGAGCAGGCCGGCGATCCGGAACCGCTGATCGTCGCGGCGCTACTGCACGACATCGGCCACCTGATGCTGGCCGAAAGCCTGACTACCGACATGCGCCACCAGGAAACCGGTGCCGACGCGCTGGCCAGCCTGTTCGGCGAAGACGTCACCGAGCCGGTACGAATGCACGTGGCGGCCAAGCGCTATCTGTGCGCAGTCGATCCCGCGTACTTCGACACGCTCTCGCCGGTATCCGTGCACAGCCTCTCGCTGCAGGGCGGCCCATACGACAGCGAACAGGCCAGCGCGTTCGCCGCGCAGGCCCACGCCGACGCCGCTGTGCGTCTGCGCCGCTACGACGACCTGGCCAAGGTGGTAGATCTGCAGACCCCTACCCTGTCCCACTATCTCGACATGGCCGCACGCTGTGCTCGCGTCGCATGAACGAAGCCGATTTCTCCACAGCGCTGATGCTCCGCGAAGTGCAAGGCACCGACGCAGAGCTGCTGCACCTGTCCGCCCTGCTGGCGACGATGGATAACGAGACACCGCTACCGCTGGCGACCATGCGCGAGCGCTTTGCAGCGATGCGTCGCTACCCGGACTACCGCGTCTATCTGATGTTCGATGCGGACGGGGTGCCGCTCGGCACGTTCAGCCTGCTGGCGTTTCCGGTGATGGTGCACGACGGACGGCCCGAGGCGATACTCGAAGCCGTGGTCGTCGCGCCGGCCGCGCGAGGCCGTGGAATCGGCAAGCAGATGATGCGGGAAGCCATGCGGCTGGCGCGTGAAGCCGGCGCGGCCAAACTCATGCTCTCATCGAATGCGCGGCGCCTGCAGGCGCATCAGTTCTATCGGCAGCTCGGGTTCACCGAGCACGGGATCAGCTTCAGTACGGCGCTTTGAGCCGTACTCGGGGGCATTGTCGCTCAGACGCTTGCCCTCTCCCCCGGCCCCTCGCCCGCGTAGTGGCGAGAAACCGCGAGGCACGGGCTGCGCCTCAATCCCCCGCAGCGCCAACCAATCGCGCGAATGCATCGGCCGAATCGGCCAGGTCGCCACTATTGTCGATCTCGACCACCCGGCAGCCAGGCGGCACATCGAACGGCTGCGTCGCGCGTGCGAGCCTCCGGGCAATTCCCTCGTCCGACTCACGCCCGCGCTGGCGCAAACGCGCGGCCAGCACCTCTGGTTTCACGCGCACATGCACCGCGCATAGATGCGGATAGCGTGCCACCGCCTGCGGCAGGTACTCTCGGGAGCCATTGACGACAACCTTGATGCCCTGCGCCAGCCACTGCTCGATCTCCACGCCAATGCCATAGTGCAAGCCGTGGCTATTCCAGTGCAGCGCCAGGCAGCCAAGATCCACGCGGCGGTGAAACTCGTCCGCCGACAGTGCGACCGATGCCTCGTTTTCGTCGGCAGCACGCGTGATATAGCGATGAGCCACCACGATACGATCATCGCGCTGCAGCCGTTCGCGCAAGGCCCGCAGCAGCGAGTCCTTGCCGCTGCCGGACGGGCCCATCACATAGAACAGCCCGCTGCCATCAGGCGCGGAGCCGGAGTGGAATCGTGTGGTCATGCCGAAAGATAGCCGACACCCGCGCCGTCGACGGTGGTGCCATCGAAGCCGTAGTGACGTGCGACGATAAAATCCGCCCCGGGCTCGGGTTGAACGAAGAGACTGATGGCATCGACATGCAGCGGGCTCTCGAGCAACCTGCCGCCGCTGGCCGATAGCTGCGCGAACGCGGCGGCCTCGTTGTCGGCATCAAGCATGCCACTCAGCGTGATATGAAACGTGAACGTATCGAACGCGTACGGATAGCCCCAGGCTTCGAGCATCTCGCGCTGCGCGGCCGTCAGCTGGTCGGGCCGACGCCGGCTCACTTCCTCCGGCGTGGCCGGCGCGCGGAAATGGTCGAAGGCACGCATGCAGTCGTCGGCAAGCTCATGCATCCGCTTACCGCCCTGCGCCCGCGCATCGTCAAGGCACCAAGCCAGAAACCCACGCAAGGCACGCAGCGTCAGCGGCGCGTCAAACGCGGCGCGCTCCCGTGCGAACGCGCGGATGGCGGCGTCGAGCATGGGCGCATCGGTGCCATCGGCCAGACGGAATGGCGGCTTCAGCGTGGCGTGCAGCGCATAGTGCGCCGGGGCCTTGACCCATTCGGCGGGACGCGATGCGATGCCCGGCGGCAACGGCGTTGGATTTCCGGTGTCGGCATCGCGGCCAAGCCATTGCGCGCCGAACGTGCGGAATGGCTCGGCGGGCGCGAGATAGATCGCGTAGCGGTGCGCCTGCATCGTCATGCCGCCAGGCTGCCGCGAGCGTTAGCCACATCGGCGAGATCGGCCAGGTCAGTCATCGACAGCGCGCCGGACGCATGACGCACTTCACCATTGACGATGGTGGCGCAGACACGCGGCAGTCCGGGCTGGCTGTCGTCAACGAGAATCGCATCGGCGCGCATTCCCGGCGCGAGCAAGCCACGGTCGCGCAGCCCCGTCGCACGGGCCGGATTACGCGACACCAGGTGCCACGCCTCGGGCAGCGAGCACACGCCAAGCTGCGCGAGCTTGAATGCGGCCTGCAGCAGCGCGGGATAGTAGTAATCGGAAGCCAGAACCGAACACAGGCCGGCGGCCACCATTTCCGTCGCGTTGGGCGCGCCGGTATGGCTCTTGCCGCGCAGCACGTTGGGCGCGCCGAAGACGGTTTCGTCGCCGATCTGGCGTGCCAGCGTCGCGGCCTCCACCGTCAGCGGGAACTCCGCGATCCGGCAGCCCTGGGCGTGATAGTGCTGGCGCGTCGCCACGTCGGGATCGTCATGCGATGCAATCGGCAGGTTCGCGGCCAGCGCCGCGGCGATCAGGCACGACATCGCGGCAGGCACTTCCTGCGCATTGCGGCTGGCTGCGCGCAGACGGTTGCGGAATGTCTCGGTATCGCACTCGGCGCGTTCCGCGTACTGCACGAGCTTGCGTTCGTCACTCATGCGTCGCGCCATGGTCGGCAGGTGATCGTTGATCGCCAGCAGGGCCACGCGGCCATCCGCCATCCACGACAAGGCCGTCTCCACGCCAGCGAGGTGATAGGCCTCGAAGCGCAGATGCACCTTGTGCTCCGCGCCCAGCACGGGCTGCAACTGGGCCAGCGCATCGAACATGCGCAGCGCGTAGGCCTCGCCACGCAAACCACCCTCCCACGACAGGGTCACGCCATGAAACTCGGTCGTGATGCCGTGCGCGAGCAACTGGCGGTCGACGTCGAGCAGCGCGGCGCCGTACGGGAAGCTCACACCGGGACGCGGCATCACGGAACGCTCGAACGCATCACCGTGAATGTCGACAATGCCCGGCAGCACCAGCAGGTCGCCCGCGTCGATGCAGGGGCCACTTGCCGGTGGCTGCGCCATCACGCTGCCGTTGTGAATGCCCAGCGTTGCCAGGCCGATGCCGTCGGCGCCCATCACGCGGCGTCCGGTGATCCCCGCGAGCGGGGTCGATGAAGTTTGAGAGATCGTATGCATGGGCAATACGTTAGCTTTGGTAGATGACAGACGGATGTCTAGACCAATACGCGGGCATCACCCCGTGTGGAACAGCGGGACGATGCCGTCATTTCAATCCTGATCGGAGACCGTGAGTTGCACCCAGTCGCCGGCAAAGCGCGTCATGCTGTATTGGACGGGGGCGCCGTCGATATCGACGTTCAGTGCCTCCACTTGCAGGATAGGGCGCGTCTTCGGCTGATTCAGCAATCGCGCCACCGGGGCGCTCGGCATGGCCGCCGTGATGCGCGACCACTTGCGGGTGTAATCGGCAATGCCGTACTGCGCCAACGCGCGCGAGATCGATTGCGTCTCGCTCACCTTGTCTTCGAAACCGGGAAAACGTTTCGGATCGAAGTAATGCTCGGCCACGTCGATCGTACGCCCTTCGGCCTTGCCGATCATCTGCACATGCAGAATCTCCGCCGTGCGGGACAGGCCGAGATGTTTGGCGATTTCCGGCGCGCGCAGGATCTGGCTATCGACGAGTTCCGTGTGGCCGCGCATCCCCTGCGCGGCCAAGTTCTGAGAGAAGCGCGTGCGACGCCCGATGGCATAGTCAATGGCATGCTCCTGCACGAACGTGCCTCGGCCCTGCTCGATCCGCACCAGGCCGCTCAGTTCGAGTTCACCCATCGCGCGCCGGATCGTATGCCGGTTCACGGCGAAGCGCGAGGCCAGCTCCGGTTCCGGCGGCAACTGCTCACCCGGTCCATAGAGTTTGTTGCGGATGTCCTCCGCAAGCGCCTCGCCAATCTGCCGCCATACGGCGACGCCGGAACCCCGTTCGACTTCCCGATCAGACATCTTGCCTTGCCCTGTTGTCATCAAGCATTCACCAATAGCGTGCGATTGTGCCTCATGCCTTGGCGCCGATGTTGCGTGTCCGAGGAAAGGTCCGACCCGTCACGAAACGTTCATGTGCCTGTGTTCTAGTATCGCCGTGTTGTGTTAGTGTACATCTAAACGTATAGACGTATAGGGGTGATCATGCAAAGCGAAACCGCCAACCAGGCCAACGCGGCACGGGCCGCGTGGCTGAGGATTCTGGCGCTGGCCCAATCGGATGCGCTCGATGCGGCCTACTCGCAGCTCGGCGACGTGGCGGCACTGCCCGGCTACCGGCTGCTGCGCAAGCCCGAATCGGGCATGGCGATGGTCCGGGCCCGCGCGGGTGGCACCGGTGCCCAGTTCAATCTGGGTGAGATGTCCGTCACGCGCTGCGCCGTGGTGCTCGACGAGACCGAAGGCCAGGCCGCCACGGCTGGCGTGGCCTACATACAGGGACGCGGCACGCGCCACGCCGAACAGGCCGCCGTGCTCGACGCGCTGCTGCAGCGCCCGGCCTGGCACCAGCGCGTGCATGACGTGGTCATCGCGCCGCTTGCACAGGCCCTGACCGAGCGCGCGGCCCACCAGGCCGCCACCGCCGCGCAAACGCGCGTCGAATTCTTCACGATGGCCCGCGGAGAGGATTGAGATGCCATCCACCCAGTCAATGACCACCGCCCCCGCCACCTCGCTGCTGCCGGGTTTCGATAACCCCGTGGACGACGCGCAACAGGTGTTCCGAGCGGCGCTCGAAGCATTCGCCCATCCGGGCCGCCTGGAAACGCTGCCCGTGACGAGCGGCCAGCCCGAGGGGCTGTCCCCGGCGCTGACCGCCCTCCTGCTGACGCTGGCGGACCCCGACACCCCGGTCTGGCTGCCCGCCGATGTGCCCGCTGCCGCGCGCGCGTTCCTGCGCTTCCATTGCGGCTGCCCGCTCGTGGACAACCTGGGCGAAGCCACCTTCGTCTGCATCCCCGCCGGCCATGCGATGCCCGCGCTCGCCGATTGCGCGCAGGGCTTGCCCGCCTACCCGGACCGCTCCGCCACGCTGCTCGTGGAAGTCGCCTCGCTGCACGCGGGCGACACGCTCACGCTGCGCGGCCCCGGCATCGAAACCACGCAATCGCTGTGCGTGACCGGCCTGCCCGCGGACTTCCGCGCAAGCTGGCGCGCCAACAACACGGGCTTTCCGCTCGGCGTGGACCTGCTGCTGGCCAGCGGCGACGAATTCTGCGCGATGACGCGCACCACGCACGTGGAGGACTGAGATGTACGTAGCCGTCAAAGGAGGCGAACGCGCCATCCTGAACTCCTACCAGATGCTCGACGCCTATCGTCGGGGGGACACGTCGGTACCGGAAATCACACTCGAACAGATCCGCGAACAGATGCCGCTGGCGGTATCGCGCGTGATGGCCGAGGGTTCGCTCTATGACCCACGCCTGGCCGCGCTCGCGCTCAAGCAGGCTGCGGGTGATCAGATCGAAGCGATCTTCCTGCTGCGGGCCTATCGCACCACGCTCGCGCGCTTCGGTTATACCCAGGCGCTGGATACCGGCAAGATGCGTCTGCAGCGCCGGATCTCGTCGACGTTCAAGGACGTGCCCGGCGGGCAAGTCCTCGGGCCGACCTACGACTACACGCAGCGTCTGCTCGACTTCACGCTCGAAGCGGGCCGCGACCCCGCGCCGCTAGCGCCCTCGCCGGAACCGCTGGCCCCGAACATGCCGCGCGTCACCAGCTTGCTGGAAGCCGAATCGCTGGTGGAAGCCGACGCGATTCCTCCGGGCGACCCCGCCCCGCCGGACCTGACGCGCGAACCGTTGACGCTCCCCGCCGAGCGGCCCGCACGCCTGCAGAACCTGGCGCGCGCCGATGAAGGCTTTCTGCTGTCGATGGGCTACTCCACGCAGCGCGGCTATGGCAATTCGCACCCGTTCGCCGGCGAGATTCGCTATGGCAGCACCGAAGTCGAGATGTTCATCGAGGAACTCGGCTTCGCCATCACCATCGGTGAAGTGGAAGTGACCGAATGCCAGATGGTGAGCCAGTTCGCCGGCAACGCCGACGAAGCGCCGCGACTCACGCGTGGCTACGGGCTCGTGTTCGGCTACAACGAGCGCAAGGCGATGTCGATGGCGCTGGCCGATCGCGCGATGCGCGCGGAAGAGCTCGGCGAGGCAGGTGACGCACCGGCCAACGATATCGAATTCATGCTGTATCACAGCGACAACGTCGAAGCGTCCGGCTTCGTGCAACACCTGAAGCTGCCGCACTACGTGGACTTCCAGGCCAACCTCGAACTGCTGCGGCGGCTGCGCGCCGAGCAACAGGGCGCGGCCACCGATGCGCCGGCCGAAGACCAACCCCAGGAGGAGTCGCTGGCATGAACGCCACCGCTACCGTCGCGCGCGACGAACACTACAACTTCGCCTATCTGGACGAATCGACCAAGCGAATGCTGCGCCGGGCGCTGCTCAAGGCCGTTGCGATCCCCGGCTACCAGGTGCCGTTCGGCAGCCGTGAAATGCCACTGCCGTATGGCTGGGGCACGGGCGGCATCCAGGTGACCGCCGCGATCATCGGCCGCCAGGACGTGCTCAAGGTCATCGACCAGGGATCGGACGACACCACGAACGCGATCAACATCCGCCGCTTCTTTGGCCGCGTGACCGGCGTGCAGACGACCGAACGCACCACCGACGCCACCATCATCCAGACGCGCCACCGCATCCCGGAAACGAAGCTGAGCGCGGGCCAGACGATGGTCTACCAGGTACCTATTCCCGAGCCGCTGCGCTGGCTGGAGCCGAGCGAAACCGAAACGCGCACGATGCACGCGCTGGCCGAATATGGCTCGATGCACGTGAAGCTCTACGAAGACATCGCCCATCACGGCCATATCGCCACCACTTACGACTACCCCGTGATCGTCAACCAGCGGTACATGATGCGGCCTTCGCCGATCCCCAAGTTCGACAACCCGAAGCTCGACCGTAGCCCCGCGTTGATGCTGTTCGGCGCCGGGCGCGAGAAGCGCGTCTATGCCGTGCCGCCGTACACCACGGTCAAGAGCCTCGACTTCGCCGATCATCCGTTCACCGTGGAAAAGTGGTCGAGCTGCTGCGCGCAATGCGGCGCCATCGACAGCTATCTCGACGAGATCATCACCGACGATGCCGGCACGCGCATGTTCGTGTGCTCGGACACCGAGTACTGCGCCGACCGCCAGGCCGCGCAGGCGGTGAAGCAGGCCGCAGGAGGTGCCCAATGAACGCGACGCCTCTGCTCTCCGTACGCGACCTGACGCACACCTGGGACGGCGTGCATGGCTGCCACGATGTCAACTTCGATCTCTATCCGGGCGAAGTGCTCTGCGTGGTTGGTGAATCGGGCTCGGGCAAGAGCACGCTGCTGCAAGCCCTGTCGATGCAGGTCAAGGCGCAGCGCGGCAGCGTCAGTTACGACATGCGCGAATCGGGGCTGACCGATCTGGCCGGACTGTCGAGTGCGCGGATGCGTCTGCTGGCCCGCACGGACTGGGGCTTCGTGCGGCAGCACGCCCGCGATGGCCTGCGGATGCAGGTGAGCGCCGGCGCCAATATCGCCGAACGCCTGATGGCCGTCGGCAATCGCCACTACGGTGACCTGCGCGAGATCGCGGGTGTCTGGCTCGAGAAAATGGAAATCGACCTCGCCCGACTGGACGATGTGCCGACCACGTTCTCGGGCGGGATGCAGCAGCGTCTGCAGATCGCGCGCAACCTGGTCACGCATCCACGCCTGGTGTTCATGGACGAGCCGACCGCATCGCTCGACGTCTCCGTGCAGGCCCGGCTGCTCGACCTGATGCGCCGCCTGGTCACCGACCTGGGCCTGGCCGCGATCCTCGTCACGCACGACCTGGCCGTCGCACGCCTGCTCGCGCACCGCACGCTGGTCATGCAGGGCGGCCGCGTGGTCGAACAGGGCCTGACCGATCAGATCCTCGATGACCCGCAGCATCCGTACACGCAGTTGCTGGTCTCCTCCATCCTGCAGGGATGATCATGATGCAATCCAACAACCAGAAACTGATCGAGGTCCGCGGCCTCGGCAAGATGTTCACGTTGCACAACCAGGGTGGCATTCGCCTGCCCGTGCTGCGCGCCATCGACTTTGACGCCTCGCGTGGCGAATGCCTCGTGCTGTCCGGCCGTTCCGGCACCGGCAAGAGCACGCTGCTGCGCTGCCTCTACGGCAACTACCTCGCGACCGAAGGCACGATCCGCCTGCGCGACACGAGCGAGGCCAGCGAGCCATGGGTGGAACTGACCAACGCCCCGGAGCAGCGCGTGCTCAAACTGCGCCGCGATGTGATCGGCTATGTCTCGCAGTTCCTGCGTGCGATCCCACGCGTCTCCGCGCTCGACGTGGTAGCCGATCCACTGCAGCAACGCGGCGCCAGCCACGAGGAAGCCCGCGCCCGCGCCGCGACGCTGCTTGAACGGCTGAACCTGCCACGCCGCCTTTGGGATCTGCCACCCGCCACGTTCTCCGGCGGCGAGCAACAACGCGTGAATATCGCGCGCGGCCTGATCGGGGGCCATCCGATCCTGTTGCTCGATGAGCCCACTGCATCGCTCGACGCCGACAACCGGGCGGTGGTGATCGAACTGATCCGCGAAGCGCTGGCCGAGGGCCGCTCGCTAATCGGCATCTTCCACGACGAGGCCGTGCGCGATGCGGTGGCCACGCGGATGCTGCCGCTGCAGCCGGCTACGGGGCTTGCCTGAACCTGAACTGGAACCGGACATGCCTACCACTTACCTCACGCACGCGACGCTGGTACTACCGGATCGCGTCCTGCACGACAGCGCAATGCTGATCGCCGATGGCCAGATCGCCGCCATCGAGCCAGCTTCCGCCCCGGCCGACGCCGAGGTCATCGACCTGCGCGGCCACACCGTAATGCCCGGACTGATCGACGTCCACTGCGACGCCATCGAAAAGGAAGCCGAGCCACGCGCCAATGTGCTGTTCCCGCTCGACTTCGCAGTGGCGCAAGTCGACCGCCGCAATGCCGCGGCCGGCATCACCACGCCGTACCACGCGTTGTCGTTCGCCAGCAACCAGTTCGGCGTGCGCAACAACGAGACCGCCGCGACGCTGGTGCGCACCGTGGCCGCGTATCGCGCGCACAGCCTCGTCGACAATCGCATCCACTGCCGCTATGAAGTCACCGATAACGCCGCCGTGCCGGTGCTCGAGATGCTGATGGCCGAAGGCGTGGTCGACCTGCTGTCGGTCATGGACCACTCGCCCGGCCAGGGCCAGTTCAAGACGCTCGATGCTTACCTGTCGTACATGATGGGCAATCACGGCATGAGCCGCGAGGAAGCCGCCGACGCGGCTGCGAAGAAGTCGGCCGAGTTGGCCGGCGCGACCGAGCGCGTCAACCGTCTGGTCTCGAAGGCGCACGAACTCGGCATCCCCACTGCCAGCCACGACGACGACTCTCCGCAACGCATCGCCGCGATGCACGCGCTGGGGGTTCGCATGAGCGAGTTTCCGATCAACGTGGAGACGGCGCGGGCCGCCTCGGCCCACGCGCTCCCGACAATCCTCGGCGCACCGAACGTGCTGCGCGGCAAAAGCCAGAGCGGTTCGATGCGTGCGATCGATGCGATTCACGCCGGCGTCGGCCACATCCTCTGCTCGGACTACCAGCCGTCCACACTGATCGCGGCGGCATTCGCCGCATCGCGCCTCGCCGATCTTCCGCTCGACCGGGCGCTGGCGCTGGTCACGTCCAATCCGGCAGATGCCTGCCTGCTGGACGATCGCGGCCGGCTGGCGCCGGGCAAGCGCGCCGACGTCATCGCCGTGGGCAGCATTGCCGGGCAGCCGATGGTCACCCATACATGGTCAGCCGGACGCCTGGTGTTCGCGGCGGGATATCCGATGGTGCAGCCTGCTGCGCCGCGTGCCACTGAGATGCAAGCGGTGGCTTGACATGTGATGGGCCATTGAGAGGCCTCGCCCTCTCCCCCCAGCCTCTCGCCCGCAGGCGGGAGAGTTGCCGGGGAAGAGGGTGGGTGCCCCCGACGCGGGCACATCCGTTGAGTATAGGTTCCGCTCCACCGCCCATACGCTAGGACTTCCACGGAACATATCCTGCTGGCCTTTGCAGCGGCATCCCCTACAGTAGATGAGCGGGTCGCGTGAAGGGGGCCAATATGACGTTAAGAAATGCAATGCCAGCCATGCTGGCTGTTTTTTTGTGCGCCGCCTGCGTCGAAGCGTTCGCTCCGAAAGGGCCGCCCACCTACACCGGCCAGCTTCCCGCTCCCTACGCCTCGAAGACCCCCGAAATCGCCGTGCGCGCCACACCGATCGCGGCGCACGAGATCGACATCTCCGGCATCTGCCGACGCACCGAGGAAGATGGTTTCCGCGAGGACGCGACAGTGCGTGTCTCGCACAATGCCGTGGAATCGCTGACCTGGAAGCTGTGGGTATCGCGCCGTGGCTGGTGCCACTTCGACCTGTCGGAATTCAAGCAGGTACAGCAGACGCCACACATCGAACTGCATGCGATAGATGGCAGCGGCTGCACGCTGATGGTGTGGCAGGACCCGCGCCGTATCACGCTGGCTCATGCCCGATGCGAGAAGCACTGCACGCCGGGCATCTACGACCAGGCGTGGCCTGTGCTGTTCGACCCTAAGAACGGCGGCTGCGCGCAGATCCGCTGAGCCCCCGAGCCCCTGAACCGCTGAGCCGCCGAATCGCCCTACTTGGCCTTCGGCACGCGCCCCATCAGGAAGAACTGCTCGTTCGGACGCATGCCGATCGTGTTGGCCATGCGGTTGGAGAGCCCGAAGAACGCCGTGATGGCGGCGATGTCCCACGCGTCCTCGTCGTCAAACCCATGGGCGCGCAGTGCCTCGAAATCGGCTTCGCCGATCGTATGCGAGTCCGTGCAGACCTTCATCGCGAAGTCGAGCATGGCGCGCTGGCGCGGCGTTATATCTGCCTTGAGGTAGTTCACCGCGACCTGATCGGCCACGAGCGGCTTCTTCTCGTAGATGCGCAGAATGGCGCCGTGGGCCACCACGCAGTAGAGACACTGGTTCACGCCCGACGTGGCCACCACGATCATCTCGCGGTCGCCCTTGGTCAGGTTGCCGGTTTCCTTGAGCATCAGCGCGTCGTGATAGGCGAAGAACGCGCGGCACTCGTCGGGACGATGGGCCAGGGCCAGGAAAACGTTGGGAACGAAGCCGGCCTTCTCCTGGACTTCGAGCACGCGCTGGCGGATGTCGTCCGGCAGGTTTTCGATGGCGGGAACCGGATATCGGCTGATGGGTTGGGTCATGTCTGTCTCCTCAGCGGGGTATGTTCCCCTGTTGGTACATGCCCGGCCGTGACCCCTCGTCACGGCCGTCGAATCACGAACAGCTTATGCCTGTGACGCGAACTGGATGCGATGCAGGCCCGCGTACAGGCCGTTCTTGCCGATCAGCTCGGCGTGGCTGCCCTGCTCGGCTACGCGGCCCTGCTCCAGCACCACGATCCGGTCGGCGTTCTCGATCGTCGACAGGCGGTGCGCGATCACCAGCGTGGTGCGACCGACCATCAGCGATTCCAGCGCGGCCTGCACCTGACGCTCGGACTCTGAGTCGAGCGCCGAAGTCGCCTCATCGAGGATCAGGATCGGCGCATCCTTGTAGATCGCTCGCGCGATGGCCAGACGCTGGCGCTGACCGCCAGACAGCTTCATGCCGTTGTCGCCGATGTTCGTTTCGAGCCCTTCCGGCAGGCCCTTGACCACGTCGGTCAGGTAGGCAGCCGCCAGCGCGCGTTCCACGCGGGCCATGTCGATTTTCTCGCGCGGATGCACACCATAGGCCACATTGGCGGCCACGGTGTCGTTGAACAACACCACATCCTGGCTGACGAAGGCGATCTGGCGACGCAGGTCGGCCAGCGCGAAACGGTCGATCGGCTGACCGTCGAGCAAGATGTGACCCTCGGTCGGATCGAAGAAGCGCGGCACCAGGTTCACGAGCGTGGTCTTGCCGCTACCCGACGGCCCCACCAGCGCCACGACCTCGCCCGGCGCAGCACGCAGGCTGACATGGTTCAGCGCGGCGCGCGCGGCATCGCCATAGCGGAAGCCGACATTGTCGAACACCAGATCGCCACGGGCCCGCTCCAGCGGCAGGCCACCGTTCTGCGGCTCGATCGGCTCGTCGATCAGGCCGAAGATCATCTCGGCCGCGGTCAGGCCGCGCTGCAGCGGCTGGTTCAGGTCGGCCAGATGCTTGAGCGGCGAGATCAGCAGCAGCATCGCCATCACGAAGCCGGTGAAGCCACCGATCGTGGTCTGGTTGCCCTGCGCCTGGATCATCGCGATCGTCAGGATCACGGACAGCGCCAGCGATGCCAGGAACGCCGTCACGGGCTGATTCAGGCCACCGGCCACGGCCATACGCATCGAGTAGCCGCGCAGCCGCTCGGCCATCGCCTCGAAACGCGACATTTCGTACGCTTCGCCACCGTGCAGCTTGACCACCTTGAACCCGCCCACGGATTCCTCCACCACATAGGCGGCGGTGTTGGTCAGCGCCTGATGCTCACGGTTCAGGCGACGCAGGCGGCGGTTGACCTTCGACATCACGAAGCCGATCGCCGGCAGCAGCACTGCCACCACCAGGGTCAGCTTCCAGTTCGTGTAGAACAGGTAGATCAGCAGCGCCACCACGGTCAGCGAGTCACGCACCAAGGTGATCAGCACGCCGGTGAGGATCTGCATCACCTGGTTCACCTCGAAGATCACGGCATTGATCAGCGAGGCAGCGGTATTGCGGTGGAAGAACAGCGCCGGAGCGTGCAGCATCCGGTCGAACATCTGCATCCGCATCTTCAGCAACACGCCGTTCGAGATCTGCGAAAGCAGGTAGCCCGAGGCGAACTGCGCCAGGCCGCGCACCAGCGCCACGCCCACCAGCAGCGCGGGCACATGCCAGAGCTTGCCGGCGTAGCTGCCGCCGAAGCCCTTGTCGAGCAGGTCGTTGACGACCTTCGGAATAATCCCTTCGCTGGCCGCCACCAGGCCCATGGCGATGATGGCCAGCACGAAGTTGCGCTTCTCGGGCTTCAGATAGGCCCAGACGCGCTTGAGGGTATCGGATTCCTGGGGCGTTTGTTGTTTGTTGTCGGTCACGTTCGCTCCACTTGCCAACGGGAAAGGGACGCCGGGGCGACTGCCGCTAGAATGGCGGGCAGCGTCGGCGTGCGGAATCCCATTGCAAGCATCTCTATGAAAATCTCTGTCGTACTGATCACTAAAAACGAGGCACACAATATCCGGGAGTGCCTCGAGAGCGTCTCCTGGTGCGACCGCGCGATTATAGTGGACTCCGGCAGCACGGACGGCACGGTGGAAACTGCCCGCGCCATGGGCGCGGAGGTCCACCAGACCGCGACGTGGCCCGGCTTCGGTCCACAGAAAAACCTCGCCCTGTCCAAGGCACAAAGCGAGTGGGTACTCTCCATCGACGCCGACGAGCGCGTCACGCCGGAACTGCGCGACGAGATCCTGGCAGCCATCGCATCGGGTCAGGCCGACGCCTACGACATGCCCCGCCTGTCACGCTTCTGCGGCCGCTTCATCCGGCACAGCGGCTGGTACCCCGACCGCCTGACCCGCTTGTTCCGCGTGGGAAAGGCCAGGTTCACCGACGACCTCGTGCACGAGAACGTCGTCACCGACGGCCCGATCGCGCACCTCCGGAATCCGCTGCTGCACTACACCTACGACGACTTCTCGCAGGTGCTGCGCAAGGTCGACCAGTATTCAACGCTGGGCGCCACGCAGGCATTCCAGCGTGGCAAGACCGCCACGCCGGCCAGCGCGTGGCTGCATGGCAGCTGGGCATTCCTGCGCACCTACCTGCTGCGCCGCGGATTTCTGGACGGCCCGCAGGGCTTGGCCATCGCGCTGATGAACGGTCAGGCCAGCTACTACAAGTACATCAAGCTGTGGCTGCTGCAACAGCAGGCACGCCAGCCCGCCGCATCAGGCGATCCGCAAGCACACTAAACGCCTGGGCCGTCGGCCTGAAGCCCATCTGCTCGATATGGGTTGCTGCGTGGGCCAGCAGTGACTCGCGCAGCGCAGCGTCCTGCAAGCCACGCCTGATCGCCGCCGCAAGCTGCGCGGCATCGCCCACCGGCACCAGCAGCCCGGCGCGGCCATCGTCGAGGATCTCGCGCGGCCCCGTCGGACAATCGGTGCTGACCACCACCTGCCCTACCGCCAGCCCTTCGAGCAGCACATTGGGCAAACCTTCCATCTTCGAGCTGAACGCCAGGAGCCGTGACTGGCGAATCCAGGCATGGGGGTTCGACTGGAAGCCAGCAAAGGTCACGCGATCGGCGATACCGAGCGATGCGGCCAGCGCCTCGAGTTGCGGCCGCGATGCGCCATCGCCGACCAGCACCAGATCCTCGTCGATACCTTCCTTCGCAAGCTGCGCATAAGCGTGCAGCAGCGTCGTGAAATCCTTTTGACTCTCCTCGAGCCGACCGACGGACACGATGTACGGTCCCGCCGGCTGCGCAGAAGCATCGAGCGGCGCGTTCGCCCTGGCGCGGATGCTGTCGAGGTCGATGGTGTTGTAGAGCCGCACGAGCTTGTCCGCCACATCGGGAATCAGCGCCCGCGCATCGTTCAACATGCTGTCGGTCAACATCACCACGGCCGCGTAGTCGGTGCGGCACTGGTGCCGAAGCTTGCGCAGCTTGCGCCGATGACCCCGCTCCAGGTGCGCCACGCTGAAGTGCTGGTATCCCATCATCGGGACCGGCAGCGGACCGGTGATGCGCGACAGCGACATGTCGTAGTCGACCACCACGTCATAGCCCTGCGCCAGCACCTGCCGGAAGCGGCGATTCATCAGCGGCTTGCGCACGGGCGGCAGCAGCACTTCCTCATAGATCTTTCCAAGCGGCCCGAGCTTGCGCGCCTTCTTGAGCTGGCGGCAATGCGAAAGCCAGCGTTCGGGCGCCAGCACCTGAAGCTTCACGCCGACCGGCAGCCGCGCGCGGAAATGGGTCTCGAGCGCCTCGGACGGATACGTCACCGTCAGGCCGATCTCGAACCCTTCCCGATCCAGCGCGTTGATCAGCGACACCAGCGACGTTTCGATCCCGCCGTGCAGGAAGTGCGTGACGTGAAACAGGACGCGCGGCTTGCGCTCGCCCTGCACGACCGGCGCCTTCGTCGGATCAGCCATACAACACGCGCACGGTATCGCCCAGGGCGGTACGCAGGCTCGTCAACGCTTCCTCCGAAGGCGTGATCTGCCATTGGTCGCCCAGCATCGCCTCGCACTGCGCGGTCTTGTTGACATAGCTGATGCGAACCGGCACGCCGGGGGTCTGCGACACGTGGGCCAGGTACGGCGTCAGCAGCTCGCGCAGGCGCTCCGTCGAGGCATTGCCGTTGAAGCCGAGGCACACGGCATCGGCGTAGCGGGCGCGCGCGGCAACGAGGTCCTGCACCGAATCCGCCGTAAAGCGCACGCCGCCTGTGAAGGTGTCGTGGCGCGCATTGCCCTGCGCGATCAGCAGTTCGTCCTCGCGGAACATGTGACGGTTGGCGTCGTACAGCTCGTTGAACACCGTCATTTCGATCTGCGCGGTGCCATCGTCAAGCAGCACGATGATCAGCTTGCCGCGCTGGGTCATCTGGGTACGGATGCCGGTGATCACGCCGGCAATCACCTTGCCGCGCACGTCGCGGCCGTAGCCACCGCCATTGCCCTGCACTTCCTTTTCGAGCGCGGCAAGCGTGCCCTTGACGAACCGGCGCACCTCGTCGCGCGACGCATCGAACAGGTGACCGGAGAAGTAGTAGCCGAGCGCCTGCTTCTCTTCCTGCAGCGTGCGCTTGGGTGTCCAGCACGGCTCATCCACCAGTTCGGGGCGATGCGACGCGCCGGCGTCATCCATCAGGTCGAACAGCGACACCTGGTTGGCCGACTCGGCCTTCTGGTCGGCCGCCTCCATCGCGATCGATACCGAGGCCAGCAACTGGGCGCGATTGTCGTTGAGACTGTCGAAAGCGCCGGCGCGAATCAGCGCCTCGATCGTGCGGCGATTGACCTGGCGGCGGTCCACGCGCTCGCAGAAATCAAACAGGTCGTCGAATGGCCGCTCTTCCCGCGCGCGCAGGATGTCCTCGATCGCCCCCTGGCCCGAACCCTTGATGCCACCCAGGCCGTAGCGGATGGTCTTCGCATCGGTCGGCGCGAAACGGTACTCGCTGGCGTTGACGTCCGGCGGCAACACTTCGATCTTGTTCAGGCGGCAGTCCTCATAGAGGATCTTGACCTTGTCCGTGTCGTCCATGGCCAGCGACATGTTGGCTGCCATGAATTCGGCCGGATGATGCGCCTTGAGCCAGGCCGTGTAGTAAGCCAGCAGCGCGTAAGCGGCCGCGTGCGACTTGTTGAAGCCGTAGCCCGCGAACTTCTCCATCAGGTCGAAGATGTCGTCGGCCTGCTGGGCGGTCAGCCCGTTCTTGTCGGCGCCCTCGCGGAACATGTCGCGGTGCTTGGCCATTTCCTCGGGCTTCTTCTTGCCCATGGCACGGCGCAGCAAGTCGGCGCCACCCAGCGAGTAGCCGCCGATGATCTGCGCCATCTGCATCACCTGCTCCTGGTAGACCATGATGCCGTAGGTCTCCTTGAGCACGGGTTCGACGCGCGGATCGGGATATTCGACCTTCTCGCGGCCGTGCTTGCGGGCACAGAAACTCGGAATGAGGTCCATCGGGCCCGGACGATACAGCGCCACGAGCGCGATGATGTCCTCGAAGCGGTCAGGCTTCGCGTCCTTGAGCATCCCCTGCATGCCGCGGCTTTCCAGCTGGAACACCGCCACCGTGTTGGCGCTCTTGAGGATGTCGAATGCGGGGCTGTCGTCGAGCGGAATCTGGCTGCAGTTCCAGTCGGCCTTGCTCGGGTCGAGCCGGCGGATGTACCGCTCGGCCCAGTCGAGGATCGTCAGCGTGGTCAGGCCCAAGAAGTCGAACTTGACCAGGCCGGCCGCTTCCACGTCGTCCTTGTCGTACTGGCTGACCACGCCGCTCATGCCGTCCGTGCCCTGCGTGTAGAGCGGGCAGAAATCGGTCAGGCGGCCGGGGGCGATCAGCACGCCGCCAGCGTGCATGCCGACGTTACGCGTCATGCCTTCCACACGCTGCGCCAGTTCCAGCAACTGGCGCACTTCCTCTTCCGTGCGCTCGCGTTCGGCCAGCGCCGGTTCTTCCTTCTTCGCTTCCTCCAGCGTGACCAGCTTGCCGGGCTTGAACGGAATCAGCTTGGCCACGCCATCGACAAAGCCGTAACCGAGATCCAGCACCCGGCCCACATCGCGCACGGCCGCCTTGGCGGCCATGGTGCCGAACGTGGCGATCTGCGACACGGCGTCCTTGCCGTATTTCTCCTTCACGTACGTGATCACGCGATCGCGGCCGTGCTGGCAGAAGTCGATGTCGAAGTCGGGCATCGAGACCCGCTCCGGATTCAGGAATCGCTCGAACAGCAGCGCGTACTTGAGCGGATCGAGATCGGTAATGCCAAGTGCGTAGGCCACCAGCGAACCCGCGCCGGAACCCCGGCCCGGCCCCACCGGCACGCCATTGTTCTTGGCCCAGTTGATAAAGTCCGCCACGATCAGGAAGTAGCCCGGGAAACCCATCTTGATGATGGTGCCGGTCTCAAACTCCAGACGCGCGTAGTACTCGGCACGCTTGCTCTCGCGCTCGGCTTCGTCCGGGAACAACACCAGCATCCGCTTTTCGAGACCCTCCTTGGCCATGAACACAAGGTAGTCGTCGAGCGACATGCCATCAGGCGTCGGGAACAGTGGCAGGCGTGGCTTGCCCAGCTCCAGCGTCAGATTGCAGCGCTTGGCGATCTCGACGGAGTTCTGCAGCGCCGACGGGATATCCGCGAACAGCGCGGTCATCTCGTCCTGGGTCTTGAAGTACTGGTCGGTGGTGAACTTGCGCGTGCGGCGCGGATTGGCGAGCAGTTCGCCCTCCGCGATACAGACGCGCGCCTCGTGCGCCGTGAAGTCGTCCGGCGTCATGAATTGCACCGGATGCGTGGCGACAACCGGAAGCTGCATTGACGCGGCCAGTTGCACGGCCTGCGGCACGTAGGCGTCGGTGCCAGGCTGGCCGGCACGTTGCAGTTCGATGTAATAGCGTTGCGGGAACACCCGGGCCCAATGCTCGGCGGCACGGCGCGCCGCCTCGACATTCCCATTGGCCAACGCCTGGCCGACATCGCCACCCATCGCGCCTGAGAGCGCGATCAGGCCGGTGGCCAGCGGCAGGCCTTCCTCGCCCGGCTCCTCGAGCCAGCCGGGCTCGAACTCGGCGCGGCCACGATGCTGGTTGCCAAGCCATGCGCGCGACAGCAGCGTGCACAGGTTCAGATAGCCGATGCGGTCCTGCACGAGCAGCAACATGCGCGCGGGCTTGTCGCGATCTTCGGCATTGGTCAGCCAGACGTCAGCGCCCACTACCGGCTTGACGCCCCCACCACGGGCCTCCTTGTAGAAGCGGATCAGGCCGAAGGCGTTGGCGAGGTCGGTCAGTGCGAGCGCGCCCATCCCATCGCGGGCGGCGGCCTTGACGGCATCGTCGAGGCGGACGATGCCGTCCACGATCGAATACTCGGAGTGCAGGCGGAGGTGTACAAAGCGGGGTGCGGACATAGGGCGCCATTGTACCGGCTCCCCCATCGCCGCACTTGGGGGTTTTTGCGCAGGCGCAATGCGAAGCGCCCCCGAAGAGGTGTCGGGATGCGGCCTGAGGGGCTATAATTTCGCCTTTCCAATCAGGCAGTTATCGAGCACCCTCGTTTCGGGTGCCCGGCCCTGGCAGCGTCACCCATGCAGATCGTCAATATTTCCGCTTACAAGTTCGTCACGCTCGAAGACATCGAGACCCTGCGCCCCGTCATGCGCGAGCGCTGCGACGCGGCCGGCCTGAAGGGCACGATCCTGCTCGCGCCGGAAGGCATCAACATGTTCCTGGCCGGCACGCGTGAGCAGATCGACGAATTCATGGCATGGCTCCACGCCGATGCTCGGTTCGCGGACATCGCGTCGAAGGAAAGCCTGTCGGAAAATCAGCCCTTCAAGCGCATGCTGGTGCGCGCCAAGAAGGAAATCATCACGATGAAGATGCCGCTGATCCGCCCCGAGGCTGGACGCGCGCCTTCGGTGCGCCCCGTGGATCTGAAGCGCTGGCTCGACCAGGGACATGACGACGAGGGACGCCCGGTAGTGATGCTCGATACGCGTAACGCATTCGAGGTGGCGGTTGGCACCTTCGACAAGGCGGTGGAGTACGGTATCGACAAGTTCAGCGAATTCCCGCCAGCCGTGGCGGAGAACATGGCCGAGTTCGAAGGCAAGACCATCGTGTCGTTCTGCACCGGCGGCATCCGCTGCGAGAAGGCCGCCATCCACATGCAGGAAGTGGGAATCGACCACGTCTACCAGCTCGAGGGCGGCATTCTGAAGTACTTCGAGGAAGTCGGCGGAAGCCACTACAACGGCGACTGCTTCGTGTTCGACTACCGGACCGCGCTGAATCCGAACCTGGAACCCGCGGGGCCGGTTCAGTGCTTCGCGTGCCGCGCAGTGGTCACGCCCGAGGAGCAGCAGCACCCGAAGTACGTGGTGGGCAAGAGCTGCCCCCACTGCACCGACACCGCAACTCAGGCCGCGGCCTGACGAAGACCGATGGAGCGGGCGGCGGCGCGGCTCAGGCCGCGAGCAGGTGGTAGAGATTGCGCAGCATGCCCGCCGTCGCGCCCCAGATAAAGCGCTGACCGCCGCCTTCGCGCGGGTAAGGCATGGCGTAGAACATGCGCTCGCCGCCTTCCCAGCGGAACAACCGGCGCTCATGCCGGGCAGGGTCCATCAGGAATGCCAGCGGCACTTCGAAAATATCGGCCACCTCGCGCTCATCGGCACGGAGCGTGAACCCTGAATGCACCAGTCCGACAACAGGGCTGACGTGATAGCCGGTACCGGTGATGTAGTCCGGTAGCGATCCCAGCACTTCGACGTAGTTGCGGGTCAGCCCGATCTCTTCCTCGGTTTCGCGCAACGCGGTGGCGATGCGATTGGCATCGTAGGTTTCCTGCCCGCCTCCCGGAAAACTGATCTGCCCGGCATGGGCATTCAGATTCGCATTGCGCTGGGTAAGCAGCACCGTCAGACCATCCGAACGCTCAACCAAGGGCACCAGTACCGCCGCTTCACGCAAGCCGCGGGTCCGGTCGTACACACGGGATTCATCGGTCAGTTCGGGTTCCCACGCCGGTGGCGCAAGCAGACGATGCCGGATGAAATCCGGTCTCATGCGCGGCGTGGAGAGGGGGGCGTGGCGGCTATCGGTCTCGATGATCGGTAGCGTTTCAGGATCGAATGTTGGACGCATAGCGCTTTCAAGTATGACAGAAGCGCGTAATGTTGCACGGCAGCAAGAACGCTTGGCGTTGCGCCGCCGCCAAACAAAAAGGACACCCGAGGGTGTCCTTCGCAATCCGGCACAGCGCCAGTTACCCGGCGCCTGACAGGGAAAGCTTATTCCGCGGCAACGGCGGCCGGCTTGGCCTTCATCACCAGCTTTTCCTTGATACGTGCCGACTTGCCCGAGCGCTCGCGCAGGTAGTACAGCTTCGCGCGACGTACGTCACCGCGACGCTTCACTTCGATGCCGGCGATCAGCGGCGAGTACAGCTGGAACGTACGTTCCACGCCTTCACCCGACGAGATCTTGCGCACGATGAAGGACGAGTTCAGACCACGGTTACGCTTGGCGATCACCACGCCTTCGTAAGCCTGCACGCGCTTGCGATTACCTTCAACCACGTTCACGTTGACGATAACGGTATCGCCAGGCGCGAATGCGGGGATGGTCTTATTCGCGGTCAGACGCGCGATCTCTTCCTTCTCGATTTGCTCGATGATGTTCATCGTTTTCTCCATAACCATCGTGCCAGCGTTGGATGCCCCAGACACTTGCTGGGCCCCGGCAGAGGATGGGGTTTTCACTTGGCGGGAGCGAACTCCTGCCCTGCTTTCGCCGCCAGTTCCGACAAGAACTTCTCGTCGGCCTTGGACAACAATCCTTGCTCGCGCGCGGCCACGATCAGGTCGGGACGCTTGCGTGCGGTATTGGCCAGCGCCTGCCGGCGCCGCCACTTCTCGATCTCGGCATGATGGCCCCCGAGCAATACATCGGGCACCCGCACACCTTCATATTCTTCCGGCCGCGTGTAATGCGGACAATCGAGCAGGCCATTGACGAAACTGTCCTGGACCGCCGACTGCGCATCGCCCAGCACGCCAGGCAGATGCCGCACCACCGCGTCGATCAGCGCCATCGCCGGCAATTCGCCACCCGACAGCACAAAATCGCCGAGGCTGATTTCCTCGTCCACGCGACGATCGATCAGACGCTGGTCGATCGCTTCATACCGGCCGCATAACAGCACCAGGCCGGGCCGTTGCGACAACGCCATGACCTTCTCGTGCGTCAGCGTCGCGCCTTGCGGCGACATCAGCACCACGTGCGGCCTGCCAACACCTGCATCCGACTGCGCCGCTGTGGCGGCGTCGATCGCGTCCTCGAGCGGCTTGGCCAGCATCACCATGCCGGGTCCGCCACCATAGGGCCGATCGTCAATCGTCCGGTAGTTGTCCACGGTGAAATCCCGCGGATTCCAGGTACGCAACGCGTAGCGCTGCTGCTTGGCTGCCCGGCTGGTGATGCCCCAGTCGGTCAGCGCGCGAAACATCTCGGGAAACAGCGTGATTACATCGAACTGCATCCGCGCCTCCCCTGACACTTCAGTAATCGAGCCCCCAGTCCACAACGATCCGCCTGGCCGGTGTATCCACCGTCCGCAGGAACGCGTCGACAAACGGGATCAGCCGCTCAGCGGCCTTACCGTCCGGCAGCTCGTAGGCCACCTGAAGGATCTGATGGGCGCCATTGTCGATCAGGCCGGTCACCTCGCCGAGCGATTCGCCCTGCTCGTTGACTACGGCACAACCAATAAGGTCGACCCAGTAAAACTCACCCTCTTCCGCCGCGGGAAAATCCGCGCGCCGGACCCAGACACGACGCCCCTTGAGCATTTCGGCCACACCGCGGTCCGAAACGCCGGCCGGCTGCGCAACCACGGTACCGCTGTGTTCACGCGACTGGGAGATCTTGATGCTGACAGCCTCGGCCGACTGCGCCGGCGCCGACACCACGCCGGCCGGCGGCGCGCGAAGCAGCCACCAACGGCGGGCGTGGAGCAATGCGGAGGCGTCGTCCGCATGTGGCTGGACCTTGATCCAGCCTCGGATACCATAAGCCGCGCCCACATAGCCAACCTCGACCAGATCGTCGGGCAGGCTGTCCGTGAACAACAGCGCGGCGGGCAGTTTTTCCTGCCGGCCGGAGGCACCGCCTTGCGTGGCGGCCAGATTCAACGGCTTGCGGCCAGGGGCATTGCCAGTCACTTTAGCGGTGCGTCAGTTCTGCATCGGCGCGCCATACGGGCACGCCGCGCAAGACCTATCAGGCTGCAGCCTTGCCGGCTTGCTTGACCAGGCGGGCAACGGTCGGCGACAGTTGAGCGCCAACGCCTTGCCAGTAGGCCAGACGGTCCTGCACAACGCGCAGGCCCTCTTCCTTGTCGGAAGCCAGCGGGTTGTAGAAGCCAATACGTTCGATGAAACGGCCATCGCGACGGTTGCGCGAATCGGTAGCAACGATATTGAAGAACGGGCGCTTCTTGCTGCCGCCGCGAGCCAGACGGATTACGACCATGTTAATTCCTCGAAAAAACGGGAGCGTGCGAACACGAAACGCAAGAGTATAGCCCACTTCCCGAGCCCAAACAAACACTTAGGACTTTCCCGCCCTGTTCGGCTCCATCGGTGCGCTTTTGACGCAACATGCGGCCAGCCAGACCGTGGCGAAAACCGTGAACCGGAGGCATGACATGCGGCCAAATCGACACATTGCGAATTACCTCGCGAAATTCCTCTGCAGGCTGGCGCTACTGGGTGCCGTCTGGTCTGCGGCGACGGCGCAGGCCGCCCTGCCGATCGACGAGATCCGGCTGCCGCCGGGCTTCAAGATCGAAGTGCTCAGCGACGACGTGCCCGGCGCGCGAGCCATGACGCTGTCGCCGAAGGGCACGTTGTTCGTGGGCAGCCGCGCGGAGGGCAAGGTATATGCGTTGGAGTCGCCGCTCGGCCCACATCCGAAGACGCGCGTCATCGCGTCCGGACTCACGATGCCCGTGGGCGTCGCCTTTCGCGATGGCGCATTGTATGCCTCATCGACGTCGCGCATCGTACGGCTCGACAACATCGAGGGCCGTCTTGACGACCCGCCGCGCCCGGTCACTATCAGCGACAAATTTCCGACCGAAACCCATCACGGCTGGAAGTTCATTGCATTTGGACCTGACGGGTATCTCTACGTGCCCGTCGGCGCGCCATGCAATATCTGCGCGCCGGATGAGAACCGCTACGCGAACATCATGAAAATGAAGCCCGACGGTTCCGACCTGCGCGTGGTGGCCCGGGGCGTGCGCAACACGGTTGGCTTCGACTGGCACCCCATCACGCACGAACTGTGGTTCACGGACAATGGGCGCGACTGGCTCGGCGACGACCAGCCCGACGATGAACTGAACCGATTGACGCGTGAAGGCGAGCACTTCGGCTTTCCGTATTGCCACGCCGGCACAATTGCCGACCCCGAGTTCGGGAAACAGCGCCCGTGTTCGGCGTTCACTCCGCCAGTCGCCAAGCTGGGGCCACATGTGGCCGCGCTCGGGATGCGCTTCTACACCGGCACGCAGTTTCCGCCGGAATACCGCAAGAACAACATCTTCATCGCCGAGCACGGTAGCTGGAACCGATCCACTGCCATCGGCTACCGGATTGCGCGGATCGTGCTCGATGATGATGGGCGCGTCATTCGCCAGGAGATTTTTGCCGAAGGATGGCTGCGCGACGGCAAGGCGTGGGGTCGCCCGGTCGACGTGCAGGTGGCAAGCGACGGTTCGCTGTTGGTTAGCGACGACAAAGCCAATGCGATTTATCGCATCCGCTACGCGCCCTGAAACCGCTTCGATACCGCGCCAATGCTGGCCTGGCGCGGCATCGAAGTAGACGCGCCAAAGCTGACAAATTTGACGAAACAATCCGTTACACCGGTAACGGGATTGGCATTGGCGGTCACACGGCCCCTGCGTACCATGAACCCAACTCCTGACTTCTCTCAGCAACAGGACCTTGGGATTCCGCATGTTTACCCGCCCCCTCCTGCGCCTTATGGTGGCTGGTACCGTGGCTGTTGCCAGCCTTGGCGGCAGCATTGCAGTCAGCCACGCGCAAGTCGCCTTCTGGCATCACAACCGCACCGATCGCACGGTGCAGGCGGTGCGTTCTGCCAACGGATGGGAGATCGCCAGCGTGCGGGCGGAAAATCGCGATCATGTGCAGGCACAGATTGATCGCATGGAAGCAAGGGCCCGTAACGACGACCGTCTGAGCGGGCGCCCCGCCAGCCCCGGCGGGCGCGACGACGAGCAACGCGCACACCAGCCCGGTGGCGGCGATCGCAACAGCCCCGGCGAAGCCACGCTCCGAAATGCCGAAGCACACCCCGGCAATGTTGGCCCGGGATGGCAGGCGCGCGGACGGGACGGCGGACGCTAGCCGCGACGATGGCTTGTCACGTAACCGGAACTTCCACGCGCTCCCCTTTGTCTCTACATTTGTGCGTGCTGATTGACGCCGCACAGGCTGCCGCCCGGCGCTGTCCGGAGTCGCACAGCGTGCCGTCGTTGCGCAGACGGCAACCGACCTGACCTGCCTCTGCCCGGTACCCACTGATCGACACCAAGGTCGGGCGCAGCCTCCACAAGACATCCCTGTCGAGGTTCATCATGTCCCCGCTTTTTTCGGACCTGGCCCGGCACGCGGGCCATTTGTCATTGTCAGTGCTGTTCATGCTGCTGCTGACGCTCGTGCTGTACAGCGAAACGCATATCTCCGTGCTGGTATCCGGCGTTCTGGCCTCCGTCTGGCCGTTCTGACCACTGGGGTATCGGTCCGGGCCCGGCGTACAATGTGCGACCACTGCCCGCCATGGCGGCCATACCGTCTCCGTCCCCATACCGATGCCTGCAGCCAGCCAAGCCCCCGCCATCGCCACTGAAGCCCGCAACACACGCGGCAAATCGAAACTGGCCACCGTTGCGCTGGCCTTCCTGCTCGGCAGCCTTGGAGCGCATCGCTTCTATCTGAAAGGGCTGGGCGACAAGTTCGGCTGGGTCCACCTGCTTTGCACCGTAGCAGGCGTGCTCGGTATCGCCTCGCTGATCCTCGGCACCGGCAATACCGCACTGAACTGGTTCTTCGCAGTGGCCGGCGGCGCGTCCCTTATCAGCGCCTTCCTGACGGCCATCGTGTTCGGGCTGCGCCCCGACGACAAGTGGGATGCGCAATACAACCCTCATGGCACGCCCACGCGCTCGGGCTGGCCCGTGGTCATCCTGATCATCTTCTCGCTGATGATCGGCACCGGCCTGCTGATGGCAGGGCTTGCCATCAGCTTCCAGACGTTCTTCGAATCGCAAGTCGAAGCAGCCAAGGCGCTCTCGCAGGAATAGCCGACGGCCTGGCCCCACTTCGCGCGCCAACGATGCCGTTCGACCTGACCGATATCGCGGTCTTCGTGCGCGCGGCGGCGCTCGGCAACCTGTCGGCGGCCGCACGCGATCTGGGACTGTCGACATCGACTGCCAGCGCCCGGCTCCAGCGCCTGGAGGATCGGCTAGGCACCCGCCTGCTACATCGCACAACGCGCCGCCTTTCGCTCACCGGTGATGGCGAGCGGTTCCTGACTCATGCCGAGCCATTGCTGGCCGCATCGGAGGTGGCCGCGCAATCCGTGGGCCGAGGCGCGGAGGTTCCACACGGCCCGTTGCGTGTCACGGCGCCTGCCTCGTTTGGACGCCAGCATGTCTCGCCGGCGATCCCCGCCTTCCTGTCCACCTACCCGGGCATCACACTGGATCTGCGCCTGAGCGACCAGATCGTCGGTCTCGTCGATAGTGGGATCGACGTCGCGCTCCGCATGGGCGCGCTCCCCGATTCCTCGCTGGTCGCCAGGCCGCTCGCACCCAGTCATCGCGTGATCTGCGCATCGCCGGAATACCTCGCGCGGCACGGCACCCCTCGGCACCCGGAAGACCTGCGCAATCACAACTGTCTGATCCTTGGCGATCAATCGACCTGGCGCTTCGATACCCCAGTCGGCGAAAGCGCGGTGAGCGTGCGGGGCACGCTACGCGCCGATAACGGCGAGGTGATTCGCGACGCGATCATCGCGGGCATGGGCATCGCGCTGAAGTCGACCTGGGATGTGGCGCCATACCTGCGCCGCGGCGAGTTGGTCACCGTGCTGGATGAGTACCCGATATTGCCGGTCGTCTCGATCTGGGCGGTCTATCCGAGCCGGCATCTGGTTCCCGCCAAGACACACGCCTTCGTCGACTTCTTTGCCAACTGGTTCGGCTCCCCGCCCTACTGGGATCGCGACGACGCACCTCCCTTGGCCACACCTACCGTCTGACCGGATCTGAAGCCCGTCGGAGGTTCAATCCCCAGGGCGCACATTCCATCAGGGCGCTGAGCAGGGCACTGCTATCTCGCCGGCAATACTGTATATTTATACAGTATTGGAGATTGTACGAGTCAAGAGCCCCCATGACGTCACTACCCGATGGTTTCCGCAAGGGAAGAGGCGCGCTGTCCAACACGGAATCGCGTTTCGACAGCCTGTCCCGAGAGGCGGATGCGGCCATGCTTGCCGATCTGGAAGCCTTGCACGGCGAGTCTCCCGCGCCACGGACAACGATCGCGATCGAGCCAGCCAGGACGATCATCTCGCGCAACCAGTCGCCCGATGTTCCGTTCGACCAGTCGATCAACATGTACCGGGGTTGCGAGCACGGATGCTCGTACTGTTTTGCGCGACCGAATCATGCCTACCTGGGCCTGTCGCCCGGTCTCGACTTCGAGACGAAACTGTTCGCCAAGCCAAATGCCGCTACGCTGCTCGAGCAGGAACTCCGCAAGAAACACTACAAGCCGAGCGTCATCGCGCTCGGCACCAACACCGATCCGTACCAGCCGATCGAGCGGAAATTCGAGCTCACGCGCGGCATTCTGGAGGTGCTGGAACGCTTCCAGCACCCGGTGGCCATCACGACCAAGTCGTTCCTGGTGACGCGAGATATCGACATCCTTGCCCGCATGGCCCGCAACGGGCTGGCGCGCGTGTTCATATCCGTCACGACGCTTGATGCCGATATCGCCAGAAAGATGGAGCCTCGCGCCAGCACACCAGCCAAACGGATCGAAGGCATCCGGTTGCTGGCCGAGGCCGGCGTGCCGGCCGGGGTGCTCTTCGCCCCGGTGATACCGGCGCTCACCGATTACGATCTGGAAAACGTGCTGAAGGCCTGCAGCGAAGTCGGGGCAACGTCGGCTGGATTCGTCATGCTGCGCCTGCCGCTAGAGGTTCACGACATCTTCATCGAATGGCTCGAGCAGCATTTCCCCGGCCGCAAGCAGCATGTGCTGAGCATCATCGAGAACATGCGTAACGGTAAGCACAACGACGCGACATTCACGAGCCGGATGCGCGGGACTGGCATCTTTGCCGAGCTGGTCCGCAAGCGTTTCGAACTCGCGTGCCGGAGGTTTGGGCTCAATCAGGAACGCCATCCGCTGCGCACCGATCTGTTCCGCGTGCCGCCCGAGGATTCGCCGCAGGGTAGCCTTTTCTGAGCCGGCAGGCCTGGAGCCGCGTCAGCCCGGCTGACTGCGCTCCTTCTCGTCCACGGCGATCGCCAGCGTCTCCTTGATCTCTTCCATCACCACGTAGCTTTTCGACTGCGCCGCGCCCGGCAGTTGCAGCAGGATGTCGCCGAGCAGCCGGCGATATTCGCCGATCTCGCGGATGCGTGCCTTGATCAGGTAGTCGAAATCGCCCGATACCAGGTGGCACTCGAGCACCTCGGGGATCCGCAGCACCTCGCGCCGGAACTGCTCGAACATGTTGCCCGACTTGTTCCCCAGGGAGATCTCGACGAAGACCAGCAGCGCGCTGCCAAGCAGCGTCGGGTTCAGCCGCGCGTAGTACCCCATGATGACCCCGTCGCGTTCGAGCCGCTTCACGCGCTCGATGCACGGCGTGATGGTCAGCCCGACGGCCTCCGCCAGCTCCTTCATCGAAATCCGGCCATCGGCCTGCAGGACCCCCAGAATCTTCCGGTCCAGCCGATCCAGCGCGCGTACCGGCTGACGACTCGTTCTCATGATTTTTTCCTGTTTTGCAGAGAAATTCGGTAACTATGACTGCCTTGAAGTCAATAGTATAGAAGCGAATTCTCCCACACATCCATTCCGCAGTAGAGAGCCCCCGACATGCGCGTTCTAATTCTTGGCAGTGGCGTTATCGGCGTCACCAGTGCGTGGTATCTGGCCCGCGCCGGTCACGAAGTGATCGTGGTTGACCGCGAAGGCGGCCCCGCCCTTGGCACCAGCTTTGCCAACGCCGGCCAGATCTCTCCGGGCTATGCGTCGCCGTGGGCAGCACCCGGCGTTCCGCTCAAGGCGATCAAGTGGATGTTCCAGGAGCACGCACCGCTCACGATCAAACCCGACGGCACGCTGTTCCAGCTTCAGTGGATGTGGCAGATGCTGCAGAACTGCACTGCCGACCGCTATGCGGTGAACAAGGAGCGCATGGTGCGTCTGGCCGAGTACAGTCGGGATTGCATCCGCGCGCTGCGCGCGGATACCGGCATCAGCTATGAAGGCCGCCAGCAGGGCACGCTCCAGGTGTTCCGCACCGACGCGCAATTGGAAGCCGCGTCGCGCGACATCGCCGTGCTCGAGGAAGCCGGCGTGCCATACGAATTGCTTTCGCGCGAAGAACTCGCCGCGAGCGAACCGGCGCTCGCCGCCGTCGGCCACAAGCTGGCCGGTGGCTTGCGCCTGCCGAACGACGAAACCGGGGATTGCCAGCTGTTTACGGAACAGCTGGCAGCCATGGCTGAATCGATCGGCGTGCAGTTCATCTACAACCGCTCGATCGACGGCCTGCTGACGCAAGGCGATGCCGTGACCGGCGCGATCGTCGAAGGGCAACCGATGATGGCCGATGCCGTGGTGGTGGCGCTGGGCAGCTGGTCCACGCCGTTCGTGAAGCACGTGCTGCCGGGCCTGTCCAACCTGCCCGTCTATCCGCTCAAGGGCTTCTCGATCACGGTGCCGCTCACCGATGCATCGAAGAGCCCGGTGTCGACGGTGCTCGACGAGACGTACAAGGTGGCGATCACGCGCTTCGACGACCGCATCCGCGTGGGCGGCATGGCGCAGATCGTCGGCTATGACCGCTCGCTCGATCCGAACAAGCGCCGCACGCTGGAACACGTGGTGAACGACCTGTTCCCGGGCGCGGGCGATGTGAGCCGTGCCACGTTCTGGACCGGCCTGCGCCCGATGACACCCGATAGCACTCCGGTGGTTGGCCCCGCTGGCATCCGCGGCCTCTGGCTCAACACGGGTCACGGCACGCTTGGATGGACGATGGCCTGCGGCTCGGGCCAGTTGCTGTCCGATTTGGTCTCGGGCACGCGCCCGGCAATCCGTGCCGACGACCTCTCGGTGGATCGCTACCGCAAGCAGCCGCGCACACACCACTTGCCACGGCCGCTACCGGCCTGATCCTTCGGCACGGTGACGAAAAAAAGGGCGACCCCGAGGGGTCGCCCTTTTCATTGCCTTGATGCCCGGTGCGCCGGATCAGAACTGATCCGCCGTCAGCGCGTTGGCCGGAGCGCCACCGTCCACAATCGCGGCGCGCAATGCCGATGCCTGGGACAGGATGTGCTGGCCGAAGAAATGCGCCGTCGCGATCTTTGCGTCGTAGAAGGCTGGATCTTCCGCGCGCTTCGCATCGGCAACCAGCATGGCACGGCCGAACTGCCAGCCCGAGAACACGATGCCGCACAGCTTCAGGTACGGCACGCTACCGGCGAACACGGCATTCGGGTCCGCCTTCGCGCTGCCGATGACGAACGCCACCACGGCCTCCAGCGCTTCACGCCCCTGCTTCAGTTGCGCCTGCACCGCCGTGAACGCGTCACCGCCGTGCTTGCCCAGCGCCGCTTCGGTCTCGGCGATCTGCGCGCAGATCGCGCGTGCCATGGCACCGCCATCGCGCACGGTCTTGCGGCCAATCAGATCGTTCGCCTGGATCGCGGTCGTGCCTTCATAGATCGGCAGGATGCGTGCGTCGCGATAGTGTTGTGCCGCGCCGGTTTCCTCGATGAATCCCATGCCGCCGTGAACTTGCACGCCCAGGCTGGTCACGTCGATCGACAGCTCCGTGCTCCACCCCTTCACCACCGGCACCAGGAACTCGTACAGCGCCATGTTCTGACGACGCACGCCCTCATCCGGATGCTGGTGCGCGACGTCGCTCGCGGCGGCGGCCACGTAGGCCACCGAGCGAGCGCCTTCGATCAGCGCGCGCATCGTCATCAGCATCCGCTTGACGTCCGGATGATGGATGATCGTCACGGCCTCGCGGGCCGAGCCATCGACCGGACGGCTTTGCACGCGCTCCTTCGCGAACGCCACGGCCTGCTGGTAAGCACGCTCGGACACGGCGATGCCTTGCATGCCCACCGAGAAGCGTGCCGAGTTCATCATGATGAACATGTACTCAAGCCCGCGGTTCTCCTCGCCAACCAGCGTGCCAATGGCGCCACCGTGATCGCCGAACTGCAGCACGGCTGTGGGGCTGGCCTTGATACCGAGCTTGTGTTCGATCGACACGCAATGCACATCGTTGCGCTCGCCCAGCGAGCCGTCCGCATTGAGCAGGAACTTCGGCACGATGAACAGCGAAATGCCCTTCACGCCTTCGGGCGCGTTCGGGGTGCGTGCCAGCACGAGATGGACGATGTTCTCCGCCATGTCGTGCTCGCCATACGTGATGAAGATCTTGGTGCCGAAGACCTTGAACGTGCCATCGCCCTGCGGCTCCGCGCGGGTCCGCACGGCGGCCAGATCCGAACCGGCTTGCGGTTCAGTCAGGTTCATCGTGCCGGTCCACTCGCCCGAGATCAGCTTCGGCAGGAAGGTTTCCTTCTGGGCATCCGATCCGGCAGTCAGCAGCGCCTCGATCGCGCCGTCAGTCAGCAACGGGCAGAGCGCGAACGACAGGTTCGCGGCATTCAGCATCTCGTTGCACGGCGTGGCCACCAGCTTCGGCAGACCCTGGCCGCCGAAATCGACCGGATGCAGCACGCCCTGCCAGCCGCCTTCGCCAAACTGGCGGAATGCGTCGCTGAAGCCCGGCGTCGTGGTCACCACGCCGTCCTTCCAGCTGCTCGGGTTCAGATCGCCCGCGCGATTCAGCGGCGCCACGACCTGTTCGTTGAACTTCGCGGCCTCTTCCAGCACGGCCTGTGCCGTATCGGGCGTGGCGTCCTCGTAGCCAGGCAACTGGCTGATGCTTTCCAGGCCCGCCAGCTCGTTCATGACGAACTGCATGTCCTTGAGCGGTGCACGATAGGTCATTAATGTCTCCAGCGTTTGCAAAAAAGCCGCTCGCGGGCGATACCCGGAACGGCTTCATTCTTCTTGTTCGATCGACCGGCATTCCGCCGGCCGATCAGGCCATAAGCCCGGTGCTACCTATCAGCCCAGTGCGGCCACCAGCTCCGGCACCACGGTGTTCAGGTCGCCCACCAGACCGTAGTCGGCCACCGAGAAGATCGGGGCTTCGGCATCCTTGTTGATCGCGACGATCACCTTGGAGTCCTTCATGCCGGCCAGATGCTGGATCGCGCCGGAGATACCGACGGCGATGTACAGCTGCGGGGCAACGATCTTGCCGGTCTGACCAACCTGGTAGTCGTTCGGCACGAAGCCGGCATCGACTGCCGCGCGCGATGCGCCCAGCGCAGCGCCCAGCTTGTCGGCCAGCGGCGTCAGCACCTTGGTGTAGTTCTCGCCCGAACCCACGCCACGGCCACCCGAGACGATGATCTTGGCGGCGGTCAGTTCCGGACGATCGCTCTTGGTCACTTCACGCGACACGAATTGCGAGATGCCAGCGTCAGCCACGACCGGAATCGTGTCCACGGAAGCCGAGCCACCTTCGGCAGCGGCGGCGTCAAAGCCGGTACCGCGCACGGTGATGACCTTGATCTTGTCCGACGACTTCACGATGGCGATGGCGTTGCCAGCGTAGATCGGACGCTCGAACGTGTCGGGCGAGTCGACCTTGGTGATGTCCGACAGTTGTGCCACGTCCAGCTTGGCGGCAACGCGCGGCAGGACGTTCTTGCCCGAGGCGGTAGCCGGAGCCAGGATGTGCGAGTAGTCGCTGGCCACGGCCAGGATCTGCTCGGCGAGGTTCTCGGCCAGGCCGTCACCGAAGTACGGTGCGTCGGCCAGCAGGACCTTCGACACGCCGGCGATCTTCGCGGCGGCATCGGCGGCAGCCTTGGCGTTCGAGCCGGCCACCAGCACATGGACATCGCCGCCGCATTGGGCAGCTGCCGTCACGGTATTCAGCGTGGCGGCCTTGATCGATTGATTGTCGTGTTCAGCAATGACGAGTGCAGTCATGTTCTATCTCCCCCGCGCTCAGATAACCTTGGCTTCCGTCTTCAGCTTCTGCACCAGCGTGGCCACATCCGGGACCATCACGCCAGCACTGCGCTTCGCGGGCTCTACGACCTTCACGGTCGACAGACGCGGCTTCACGTCGACGCCGAGATCTTCCGGCTTGACGGTTTCCAGCGGCTTCTTCTTGGCCTTCATGATGTTCGGCAGCGTGACATAGCGCGGCTCGTTCAGGCGCAGGTCGGTGGTCACCACGGCCGGCAGCTTGATCGACACGGTCTCCAGACCGCCGTCCACTTCACGGGTCACCGATGCCTTGCCGTCAGCCAGCACGACCTTCGAGGCGAAGGTGGCTTGCGGCATGCCGGCCAGCGCGGCCACCATCTGGCCGGTCTGGTTCGAGTCATCGTCGATGGCCTGCTTGCCCAGGATCACCAGTTGCGGCTGCTCCTTGTCGATCAGGGCCTTGAGCAGCTTGGCCACGGCCAGCGGCTGCAGGTCTTCGTTCGACTCGACCAGGATGCCGCGGTCGGCGCCGATGGCCATCGCGGTACGCAGGGTCTCCTGGCATTGCGCCACGCCGCACGACACGGCAATCACCTCGGTGACGACGCCGGCTTCCTTCAGGCGCACGGCCTCTTCCACGGCGATTTCGTCGAACGGGTTCATGCTCATCTTCACGTTGGCCAGGTCGACGCCCGTGCCATCCGACTTCACGCGGACCTTGACGTTGTAGTCCACCACCCGCTTGACTGCGACGAGTACTTTCATGCGCTCACTCCACTGATAGCTGATAGTCCAAAATTTTTTGAATCGCTCGCCATTATAACCACCGGGGTGGCGGCGCTTTTGATTTTCGAACGATCGTACTATTTTATAGGCAAAGAATTGCCGGGCATAGCCGGCAACTCAGAAAATTTTCACGCCATTGTGCCGCAGGATGCCCTGCGCGCACAGGGTTTGGATGAAAACCTCGAAAAGATCACCACGCAGTGATCACAGAATCCTTGAACGTGGTCTGGATGTACTGCTTGATTTCCGGCGAGTGGTACGCCTTCACGAGCTTGGCCACCCACGGCTTGTTCTTGTCGGCCTCGCGGATCGCGATCAGGTTGGCGTACGGGCCCTTCGGACCTTCCATCGCAATCGCGTCGCGGGTGGGCGACAGGCCAGCCGATTCCGCGTAGTTGCCATTGATCGCGGCAACATCAAGGTCGTCGAGCGAGCGCGGCAGCTGGGCGGCGTCGAGCTCCACGAGCTTGATCTTCTTCGGATTCTCGACCACGTCGAGCGGCGTCGCCTTCAGGCCGGCGTCGGGCCGCAGCTTGATCAGGCCCTTGCTTTGCAGCAGCAGCAAGCCACGGCCACCATTCGTCGGATCGTTCGGCACGCCGACGCGGGCACCCTGCTTGAGCTGGTCAAGCGACTTGATCTTCTTCGAGTAGACCCCCATCGGGAACGTCACCGTGAAGGCCACGTTCGTGAACTTGTAGCCACGGTCCTTGATCTGTGCCTCGAGGTACGGCAGGTGCTGGTAGCTGTTGGCATCCAGATCGCCGGCAGCCAGCGCGGCGTTCGGCTGGATGTAGTCACTGAACTCCACCACCTGGATGGTCAGACCATCCTTGGCTGCCACCTTCTTCACCTGCTCCATGATCTGGGCGTGCGGGCCACCCGTCACGCCGACCTTGATCGGCTTTTCCTGCGCGAATGCGCCAGCCGACACCACCACACCCAGCGCGACGATGGCGCCCTTCAGCACGTTACGACGTTGCATGTTTTACCCCAAGGTTTCCCTGTGAATTGCTTTGCGTTGCTTTGATTGATTTGAGCGGCCGTTGTATCAGCGATGGCTGATGCGGCGGACCAGCCAGTCGCCGAAACTCTGCACGGCTTGCACGAACACGATCAGGATCACCACCACGGCAACCATGACTTCCGTGATGTAGCGCTGGTAGCCGTAGCGGATGCCGAGGTCACCCAGCCCGCCGCCGCCGATCGCGCCGGCCATGGCCGAATAGCCAACCAGGCTGACGAACGTGATGGTCAGACCGGCCACGATACCGGGCATGGCCTCTGGCAGCAGCACCTTCCAGACGATCTGGCCCGTGGTGGCACCCATCGACTGCGCGGCCTCCACCAGCCCCTTGTCGACCTCGCGCAACGAGGCTTCCACCAGACGGGCGATAAACGGGATCGCCGCGATCGTCAGCGGCACGACCGCAGCCGTGGTGCCGATCGAGGAACCGACGATGAAACGCGTGAACGGGATCACCACCACGAGCAGGATGATGAACGGGATCGAACGCACGGCGTTGACGACCACGCCGATCGTGCGGTTGAACAGCGGGTGCGACAGCACACCACCACGATTCGTCAGATGCAGCAGCACGCCCAGCGGCACGCCCAGCAGCGAGCCAACCACGCCAGAAATCGCCACCATCAGCAGGGTCTCGCCGAACGACGACAGGAACAGGTCAAACATCTCAGACCACATGTTCGATCTCCTCCACCACTACGCCTTGCGACTGCAGATAGTCCATGGCCGCGCGTACATCGGCCAGTTCGCCCGTGGCCATGATTGCCAGCGAGCCAAATGCCTGGCCCTGGATCTCATCGATATGGCCATGCAGGATGTTGAAATCGAGCCCGTGCTGGCGGATTGCCTGTGCCAGTACCGGCTGATCGACGTTTTCGCCCGTAAAAGCAAGGCGATAGACGTGATCGCGCCCATTGCCAAGACGGCTTTCCACGCGCTTGAGCACGCTCACCGGCAGTTCCTGGGCAATGACGTCGCCGATCATCGCGCGCGTGACTTCGTGCTGCGGACGCAGGAACACGTCGATCACGCGACCCGATTCCACCACCTGGCCGGCCTCGAGCACGGCCACGCGGTCGCAAACCTGTTTGATCACTTCCATCTGGTGCGTGATCATCACGATGGTCAGGCCAAGCTCGCGATTGATCTGCTTGAGCAGGTCGAGAATCGCGCGCGTCGTTTCAGGATCCAGCGCCGAGGTTGCCTCGTCCGACAGCAGCACCTTCGGCTTGCTGGCCAGGGCCCGCGCAATGCCGACGCGCTGCTTCTGCCCGCCACTGATCTGGGCGGGATAGCGGTCACGCAGCTTCGACAGCCCGACCAGTTCGAGCAGCGGTTCCACCGTCGACGCGATCTCCTGCTTCGACTTGCCGGCCAGCTCGAGCGGCAGCGCCACGTTGTCATAGACCGTGCGCGACGACAGCAGGTTGAAGTGCTGGAAGATCATGCCGATCTCGCGGCGGGCCTCGCGCAGCGCGCCCTTGTCGAGCGCGGTCAGATCCTGGCCGGCGACGATCACGCGGCCGCTGGTGGGCCGGTTCAGCAGGTTGATGGCGCGCACCAGCGTGCTCTTGCCGGCGCCGCTTCGGCCGATGATGCCGAAGATCTCACCGGAGGCGATGGAGAGGCTGACGTCCCTCAGCGCATGAACTTCCCCCGACCCGCCGGGGAACCGCTGCGAGAGTCCTTGCAGTTCAATCATGGAAAGTAAAAAGAAAACGGCAACATCGCGGGGTCCCCTGCGTTGTTGCCGCACTTTATTTTTGTGAAGCGAACATTTTATGCGATCCGCTTCATACCTCAAACGAGATTTTTTCGATGGCTTTATGCGCTGGCGTCATATAGACGCCTTCATAAGTGGCGCATTTGTCACCTTCAGGTCTCAACCAGCACCTTCAGATGGGCGAATACGCTTCGCGCCAGGGCGCTAAGGTTGTACCCCCCCTCCAGGCAACTCACGATGCGGCCCTTCGCATGAGCGCGCGCCACGTCAACGAGCTGCTGCGTGATCCACGCATAGTCCTGCTCGACCAGCCCCATCTGTCCGAGATCATCCTCGCGGTGCGCATCGAAGCCGGCGGAGATAAACAGCATCTCGGGCTTGAATTCGTTGAGCCGCGGCAGCCAGATCGTTTCCACGACCTCGCGCACGGCCAGGCCGTTGGAGTACGCGGGCAGCGGGATGTTCGACATGTTCGGCGCGAAGTGCTCCGTGCCGCTGTACGGGTAGAACGGGTGCTGAAAAAAGCTGCACATCAGCACCTGCGGGTCGTCGCGGAAGGCCGCCTCGGTGCCGTTGCCGTGGTGCACATCGAAATCGACGATCGCCACGCGCGACAGGCCGTGCGCCGTCAGCGCATGTCGTGCCGCGATCGCCACGTTATCGAAGAAACAGAATCCCATCGCGCGATCGGGCTCGGCATGATGGCCCGGCGGACGCGCACAGCAGAACGCGTTCTCCAGTTCGCCGGCAATGACGGCATCCGTGGCAGCCACCGCCGCACCAGCCGCATGTCTGGCAGCGGTGAGCGTGTGCGGGTTCATCAGGGTATCGGGATCGATCGGGTGGTAGCCGGTGGCGGGACTCATCGCGACAAGGCTGGCCACATATTCGGGTCGATGCACGCGCTCGATTTGCGCGTCGGTGGCAGCCGGCGCCTCCCGCCGGTCCAGCAGGCCATCCATCCCATGCGAAATCAGATGGTCCTCGATAGCCTGCAGGCGTTCCGGGCATTCAGGATGGAAATGCCCCATCTCATGCATCAGGAACGACGGATGCGTGTAGTAGCCCGTTGACATTATTCGTTATGGGTCAAGTTCGTCTCCAGACGCTACGTTAGCACATGACGTGCCCCGCGCTTCTACGCCTGTTGGCTGTCGTGTACGGCACGCCGGAATACGCCCTCGACGAGGCGTCGCGTACATCGCATCCGCTATACTCGGTGCGACTTGCAAAGGACAACATGACCGACCACCAGCGCACCCTGCGCCGCCCGCTGCTGGGCGCCGCACTCACCGCTGCCGCATTGGGCCTGTGCGGCATTTCTCCTCGGCTTCTCGCCGCCGGCAAGCGCCGCGTGAGCGTCCGGGAAGAGGAGATCGAACCGGGCCGCTATCAGAATCATCCGCAAACCCGCGCATTCATCGACGAGATGGTGGCCAGCAACGGCTTCCAGCGGGCCGAACTCGAGGGCTGGTTCAGCCAGGCGGTCTATTCCACGACGGTCGCACGGCTGATCATGCCGCCGACCACCCCGGGCAAGAAAAGCTGGCGGGCGTACCGGTCACGCTTTATCGAACCGATCCGCATCAACGCCGGCGTGCGCTTCTGGCAGCAGAACCGCGAGACGCTGCGTCGCGCCGAGGCCGAGTTCGGCGTGCCGGCATCGGTCATCGTCGGCATCATCGGGGTGGAGACGATCTACGGGCGCGATATGGGCAACTTCCGCGTCCTGGACTCGCTCTCGACGCTGGCGTTCGACTACCCCGACACCCCGAACCGTGAGGCGCGCACCAAGCTCTTCCGGAATCAGCTCGCCGACTACCTGCTCTGGTGCCGCGACACCAAGACCGACGTATTTTCGGTGCTGGGCTCCTATGCCGGCGCAATCGGCATCCCGCAGTTCATGCCCACGAGTCTGCGCGAGTACGCGGTCGACTATGACGGCGACGGGCATATCGACCTGCGCAATAGCCCGACCGATGCCATTGGCAGCGTCGGCCGATTCCTGCAACTGCATGGCTGGGAACAGGGACGTCCGGTGGTCTGGCAGATCGCCAACGACGATGGCAGCCGAGGCGTTGCCGCGGCCGCGGCCGACGGCGAACCGTGGCCGACACGCACGCTCAACCAGCTCACGCGCGCCGGACTGCGCGTGGACGAACCCATCGACGTCGCCCGCGAAGGCGAAACAGGCGTGTTGATCGCCGATCTCCCAACGCCTGACCAGCCGACCGAATATGTGATCGGCCTGCGCAACTTCTACGTGCTGACGCGGTACAACCGGAGCTTCTTCTACGCGCTGACGGTGTATCAGCTTGGTGAGGCCGTGAAGGCCGCCATGGCCTGAACGCCCAGCGGCAACAGCAAAGAAAAAGGCCCCGCGGCGCAAGCCTGCGGGGCCTTTCTTTCAGGGCAGGTCCGGGCGATCAGGCCGGGAACACGCCCGTCGACAGATAGCGGTCGCCGCGATCGCACACGACGAACACGATCGTCGCATTCTCGACCTCTTCGGCAATCCTCAGCGCCACGCACAGGGCGCCTGCGGCAGAGATACCTGCAAAGATGCCTTCCTCACGCGCCATGCGGCGAGCCATATGCTCCGCATCGGCCTGCGTCACGGGCTCCTGGCGATCAATGAACTTCGGATCGTAGATCTTCGGCAGATACGCTTCCGGCCATTTGCGGATACCCGGGATACGCGAGCCTTCAGCCGGCTGCGCGCCAATGATCTGGATCAGCGGGTTCTTTTCCTTCAGATAGCGTGACACGCCGGTGATCGTGCCCGTGGTGCCCATCGCCGAAACGAAGTGGGTCACGCGACCGTCAGTGTCTTTCCAGATCTCCGGGCCAGTCGTCTCGTAGTGCGCCAGCGGATTGTCCGGATTGGCGAACTGGTCGAGGATCACGCCCTTGCCGTCACGCTCCATGGCATCGGCCAGATCGCGGGCATATTCCATGCCACCCTTGACCGGCGTCAGGATGATTTCAGCGCCATACGCCGCCATGCTCTGGCGACGCTCGAGACTCAGGTCCTCGGGCATGATCAGGACCATGCGATAGCCGCGGATAGCCGCGGCCATGGCCAGCGCGATGCCGGTATTGCCGGAAGTTGCTTCGATCAGCGTATCGCCGGGCTTGATGCGGCCACGGGCCTCGGCATGGCGGATCATCGACACCGCCGGACGGTCCTTGACCGAACCTGCCGGGTTGTTGCCTTCGAGCTTGCCGAGAATCACATTGCCGCGTGCCTCGATCGCGGTGCCGGGAATGCGTTGGAGTCGGACCAACGGCGTGTTGCCGATGGTGTCTTCAATCGTTTTATAAGCCATGGGTGCGGTGTCGGTCGGTTTTTCGCAGGCCATTGTAATGCACCCAACTTATCCGCACCGGCGGCCGGGCCATTTCCAGGCACCCAGCCGGCGGGATTCCCTATGGCAGATCAATGCGTCAGGCCCTGCTCCTGCGTCCGGCCCTTGCCGAGCAGGTGGTACAGCAGGATGGCGCCAAACGTCGCGGTACCGATGCCGCCAAGCGTCAGGCCGCCAAGCTTCAGGGTCAAATCGCCGGCAGCCACCGTCAGAGTGGCGCCCACGGTAATCAGATTGCGCGAGCTTGAGAAATCGACGTGGTTCTGCACCCAGATGCGGCCGGCCGTCGCCGAAATCAGGCCGAACACGACGATGGTCAGGCCCCCGATCACCGGCCCCGGGATCGTCAGGATCAGCGCACCGAACTTCGGCGAGAAGCCGAGCAGGATAGCCACGGCGGCCGCCACCACGAAGATCAGCGTCGAATAGATCTTGGTCACCGCCATCACGCCCATGTTCTCAGCGTAGGTGGTCACGCCAGTGCCGCCACCGGCCGCCGACAACATCGTCGCTACACCGTCACCGATGAAGGCGCGGCCGATGTACGGATCGAGGTTGCGGCCAGTCATGACGCCGATCGCCTTGATATGCCCGAGATTCTCCGCCACGAGCACGATGGCCACCGGCGCGATCAGCAGCATGGCATTGGCCTGGAATACCGGCGCCGTGAACTCCGGCATGCCGAACCAGCTCGCCGCCACCACACCCGAAAAGTCGATGGCCTTGCCCAGCCCCATCAGGTTGGTGGCAACGTAGTAGGCGAGATAGCCGGCCAGTCCGCCCAGCAGCACCGGCAGGCGGCCAAGCATACCTGGCGCGCGCACGGCGATCAGGCCGACAGCCAGCACGGTCAGCAAGCCCACCCAGGTATCGAGCGGCGCGGCGCTGACCGCCTTGACCGCCACCGGCGCAAGGTTCAGGCCGATTGCCGCGACGATCGCGCCAGTCACGACCGGCGGCATCAGCTTTTCCACCCAACCGTACCCAACTGCCTGCACGACGAGGCCGATGATCGTATATAACGCGCCCGCCGCGATGATGCCGCCCAGCGCCAGGGGAATATTGGGATTCGGACCACTACCCGCATAGCCAGTGGCCGCGATAACAACGGCGATGAACGCAAAGCTCGAGCCGAGATAGCTCGGCACGCGACCGCGAACAAAAAGGAAGAACAGCAGGGTGCCGATGCCCGAGAACAGGATGGCGATATTAGGATGGAAACCCATCAGGATCGGCGCGATCGCGGTCGACCCGAACATCGCCACCACGTGCTGGATACCCGCCAGCAGCGTCTGTCCGGCGGGCAGGCGCTCGTCGGGGCCGATCACGCCCTCGGTCTTGAGCCGCCACTTCGGAAAAAAACCTTCCCCCCCAGCATTGTCCTGGCCATTCGCCATGTTGTTCTCTCCCTTTTCAGCGGCGGCCCGGCTCACATCAGGCACGCCAGTTGGTTGGTCTTGTTCGATGGTTTTGTCGGATTGCACGGCCCGGCGACCACTGTCGGCAGTGGCGTTGCGCATGATACTCCGCACCCCGGGCCGTGCAAACGGCACCTCGTACCGCAAGCACAACGCATACCAGCCTGCGATTGTTGACCCGGGTGCGGATCCGCTGGCGTCAGCGGGCGGCAGCCTTGGGCGCTGGCCGGGCATCCTTGCGCGCGACGTCCGGCGCCTTGCCGAAGCTCAACCCCGCTGCCTGCAAGTTGGCCACCGATTTCGGCCCGATGCCAGGGACCCGATCTACCAGGTCGTTGGCATCCTTGAATGCACCGTTCTTGCCGCGCTCATCGGCGATACGCTTGGCGGTGGCCGGCCCAATGCCCTTGACCGTGGCAAGCGCCACTTCGTCGGCACTGTTGACATCGACATCAGCATAGGCCGGGCTCATGGCCAGGATCGACATCGAAAGCCCGATTGCGGCGCCCACGCGGCGCGCGGTACGCATACAGCGATGCAGCGAGATTTCAGGGAGGGAAAGATCGAACGTCCTGCGCATCAGAAAGACTCCTGTTCATTGGTCTGGTTGATGCCCGGCCGCCGGGTGGCGACGGGCAAACGCAGGATAGGAGTCCGAGCAGGTGTCGGAAGGGTCTGGACACGAAGGTTCACAACCTTCGCGCCATTGTGTGTCGAATCAAAATAACCGCGTTGCAGTCCGCGGCTTCCACGCAACAGGGGACGACGAACGCACCCTGCAAACGAACCTTAGGCGCTTCGCTCCAGCAGCCACTTGCAGTACCGGCTGACGCCTTCCTGCACGGTCAGGAACTGGTCGCTGTAGCCCGCCCCACGCAGGCGCGATACATCCGACTGCGTGAAGCATTGATACTTGCCGCGCAGGGCATCAGGGAACTTGACGTACTCGACCAGCCCTTCCTGCACCATTTCGTCGAGCGAGAGCGCCGGCTTGCCTTCCGACTCGCGCAGCGCATTGACCACCGAGACGGCGATGTCGTTGAACGGCTGCGACCGGCCTGTACCGAGGTTGAAGATGCCGGACTTCTCGGGATGGTCCAGGAAGTACAGATTGACCTTGACCACGTCCTCCACGGACACGAAGTCCCGGCTCTGCGTACCCGGCGCGTAGCCGTTGTACTCGCCAAACAGCTTGACCGTGCCTTCGGCGCGGAACTGATTGAAGTGATGGAACGCCACCGACGCCATACGGCCCTTGTGGAATTCGCGCGGCCCGTAGACGTTGAAGTAGCGGAAGCCCACGATCTGCGAATGGGCGGAAGACAGGCGACGGCGCACCACCTGGTCGAACAGGAACTTGGAGTAGCCGTAGACGTTCAGCGGCTTTTCGTAGTCACGGTCCTCGCGAAACATCGTCGAAGCGCCATAAGTGGCCGCCGACGACGCGTACAGGAACTGGGCGCCCTGCTCCAGGCACGCCTCCAGCAAGGCGAGCGTGTAGCGGTAGTTGTTCTCCATCATGTAGCGACCGTCGGTCTCCATCGTGTCGGAGCAGGCGCCTTCATGGAATACCGCGCGAACATTGCCGAAATCGCCGCGCGCGAAGCGGGCGACGAAGTCGGTCTTGTCCAGGTAGCCGGCAATCTCGCAGTCGACGAGATTGTTGAACTTCTCGGCACGGGTCAGGTTGTCCACGGCGATGATGTTCGTCTCGCCGCGCTCGTTCAGGCCCTTGACGATGTTGCTGCCGATAAAGCCGGCAGCGCCGGTCACGATGATGGTCATGGCGGATTCAGGCTCGGTGGCGCCGCTCAGGCAGCGCCGAACAATTCGGAATAAGTAACAACGGCGGTACCCAGCTTGCCGACAACGATGGCGCCGGCACGATTGGCGTGCTGAACCGCTTCCTTGAGCGGCACGCCCGCGCCGAGCATGGTGGCCAGCGTGGCGATGACAGTGTCACCGGCCCCCGATACATCATAGACCTCGCGCGCCTGCGCCGAGACATGCAGGACTTCGGCCTCGGTGTAGAGCGTCATGCCCTCTTCCGAGCGTGTCAGTAGCAGCGCCTCGAGTTGCAGCTCGCGCCGCAGGTTCTGGGCGCGGATCGTCAGGTCCGCCTCGGTCTTCCAGGCACCCACCACGGCACGCATTTCCGCGCGGTTCGGCGTGATCAGCGTGGCGCCGCGATAGCGCGAGTAGTCATCCCCCTTGGGATCGACAAGCACGGCCCGCCCGGCGGCGCGGCCTGCCTCGACCATGCGGCCGACATGCGTCAACCCGCCCTTGCCGTAGTCGGACAGCACCAGCACCTTGTAGTCGCTGATCAGCGTGCCGAAGCGTTCCTGCACCGACGCCAGCACTTCGCTGGCCGGCGCATTTTCGAAATCGACACGCAGCAGTTGCTGCTGGTGGGCCACCACTCGCAGCTTGATCGTCGTGCTCAGGCTGGCATCACGATGCAGGTACGGCTGCACGTGGCTGGCATTGAGCAGCGCTTCAAGCGTGCGGCCGGGTTCGTCGTCACCGACCACCCCCAGCATGCCAACCTTCGCGCCCAGCGCGGCGGCGTTGCGCGCCACGTTGGCGGCGCCGCCCAGGCGCTCGTCGCTGCGCTTGATCTGCACCACCGGCACGGGGGCTTCGGGAGAAATGCGTTCGACATCGCCGAACCAGTAGCGGTCCAACATCATGTCGCCCACTACCAGCACTTGCGCTTGTCGGATCTGATCCAGCGAAATCGGGTTCTTGCTCATGAACTTCCCTTTGCGCCCTGGCCGCGCCCAACTGGGACGCGGCTCGATCGGGCTCTCACGGATACGCGGATTGAACGGGTCAGCGCGCCGAGCTCGAGCGCCCGATCGCGTGGTACTCGATGCCGGCCTCGGCCATGGCATCGGGTTCGTAGAGATTACGACCATCAATAATGACAGGCGTTTTGAGCATGTTACGAATTTGCGAGAAATCCGGGCTGCGGAACACCTTCCATTCGGTCACGATCACGAGTGCGTCGGCATCCTTGAGCACGTCCATCTGGGCATTGCAGAACTGGATGCGCGCCATGGCGTCCGGAATATCGGCCAGATCGAGCTCGATCACGCGACGCGCCTCTTCCATCGCCACCGGATCATGCACGCGCAACGACGCGCCGCGCGAAATCAGCTCGCGCGCCAGCACGCGGGACGGCGCCTCGCGCATATCGTCGGTATTCGGCTTGAATGCCAGTCCCCAGACGCCAAACGTCTTGCCTGTCAGATCCTCGCCAAATCGCTTGATGATCTTGTCGCCAAGCACCTGCTTCTGGGAATCGTTGACGGCCTCCACGGCCTCCAGCACGCGCATCGGCTTGCCGTGGGCGCTAGCCGTGCGCATCAGCGCCTGCACGTCCTTCGGGAAGCACGAACCGCCATAGCCTGCGCCGGCGTACAGGAAGCTATAGCCAATACGCGGATCCGAACCGATGCCGAGGCGCACGAGTTCGATGTCCGCACCGACCTCGTCGGCCAGATTGGCCAGCTCGTTCATAAAGGAGATACGCGTGGCCAGCATCGAGTTCGCGGCGTACTTGGTGAACTCGGCCGAACGGACATCCATATAGAACGTGCGCTCGTGGTTACGATTGAACGGCGAGTAGAGCTGACGCATGATCGCCTGCGCATGGCGGCCCGCAACGTCGGGCGCGCAGCCCAGCACGATACGGTCCGGACGCATGAAGTCTTCCACGGCCGCGCCTTCCTTCAGGAACTCGGGGTTCGACACCACCGAGAACTGCAGGTCTTCCAGACCGCGCGCGGCCAGTTCCTCGCGAATCACGGCGCTGACGCGATCGCCTGTGCCAACCGGCACGGTCGACTTGTCCACCACCACCTTGAAGCCGGTCATATGCCGGCCGATATTGCGGGCCGCTGCCAGCACGTACTTCAGATCCGCCGAGCCGTCTTCGTCCGGCGGGGTACCCACGGCGATGAACTGTACGTCGGCATGTTCGACGCTGGCGGCAACATCGGTCGAGAACGTCAGGCGGCCGGCCGCACGGTTGCGGTCAATCAGCTCTTTCAGGCCTGGTTCGTAGATCGGCACGCCGCCGGCATTCAGCAGCGCGATCTTCTTTTCGTCGACATCGAGGCAGAACACGGAGTTGCCGAGTTCGGCCAGACAGGCGCCGGTCACCAGACCGACATAGCCGCTACCGATAATCGTGACTTTCATTGCGGAAGCTCCAGAATAGTAATGATCTTGATCGCCCGGGGCATTGCGTGTAGCGGCTTAGCCCAGCGCTTCGGAGCGGCGTGGCGCATACGTTTCCCAGCGGTTGCAGCCAGGGCATTGCCAGTAGAAAAGGCGGGCACGGAAGCCACATTCACGGCAGGTATAACGCGCCAGATTGCGAGTGCGCAGTTGCAGCAGATCGCGGATGGCGGCCGTTTCCTGCGCCTGCGGGGCGACCACGGCATCCCCACCACCTTCGGCGGATTCGGCTGACTGCTCCTGCGCCGCCTGGTTCTCGGCGGCCTGTGCCTCGAAATACTTGGTCAAGGCGAGCAGCGTCGGCTGGCGACGCAGTTGCTCGCGCATCAAAGCAGCCGCGGCCACGGGGCCGTTCACTTCAAGTTCGGTGCGATACGCCGTATCGAGCAGTTCGGGGGCCAGGTTGCCCTTCAGTAGGCCGTGCAACCACTCCAGTGCCTTGCCCTGTTCGCCGAGCGTCGCATACGCCTTCACGACCTTGTCGGCGACGAGCGGCACATAGGCGGCATCCTGCGCTTCGATCGCTAGCCATTGCTTGAGCGCGCCTTCAGTGTCACCGCCTGCGGCGGAGACGTCGCCAAGCAGGATCGGCGCACGCACATTGGCGGGATTCTCCTGCATGGCACGGCGCAGCCATTCCACCGCATCCTCGGGACGCTTCTTCAGCAGCGCATCTTGGGCCAGCTCGCAGCAGAACTGGGCGATCTGTACGCGATAGTCCTGCTGGTCGAGTGCTTGCAGTTCGCGTGCCGCTTCGATGGCTTTCTGCCACTCCTTCTCGACTTCATACAGTTCGAGCAGCACACGCTTGGCCGAGGCCGCGTAGGGACCGGACATCAGCCGGCGCAGCGACTCTTCCGCACGGTCTAGCAGGCCGGCGCGCAGGAAGTCCTGCCCCAACTCATATAGCGCGTGTTCGCGTTCGGGCTCCGGCAGATCGGGACGCGTGGCAAGGTTCTGGTGCACGCGAATCGCGCGTTCGGTTTCGCCACGGCGGCGAAACAGCGCGCCGAGCGCGAAGTGAAGCTCGGTGGTTTCCGGATCGAGGCGCGCCACTTCGACAAAGGCGTCGATGGCCTGATCCGGTTGTTCGTTCAGCAGGAAATTGAGGCCCTTGAAGTACGAGCGCGGCAAGGCACCCTGCTCGCTGATGAGCTGGCGCAGATCAAAGCGTGCCGCCATCCAGCCTAGGCCAAAGACAAGTGGCAACGCCAGCAGCCACCAGGTTTCAAACATCATGGGTCAGACTTTCGGACCGACTACGTTATAAGGAACGCCGGGCTTGGCCTCGGGCGGCACTGCCTCGGCGGGCGACGTTGCCCGCGCTTCGCCAAGCGCCCGTCGCAAGCGCCCTGCCTCCATGCGCTGTCGCATCAGTCCTGGCGCCACGGCAGCCAATGCCGCGACGATGCCCAGGGCAAATGCTGCCAGCAGGATCAGGATCAGCGGCGCATGCCAGACCGCACCGAAGAACAGTTGCAGGGATGCATCGCCAGTGTTTCGCAGGGCCAGCACGAACAACAGGACGAACAGGACAATGCGGAAAATCCAGGCGACGAGTTTCATGCGGTCAGAGCCATCGAAATTGGATCGGAATCGTCAGGATATGCAGGAAACGCATCCGGACATCTCCGGCGACGGATTCCCGGCATTGTAACGGAATCACTTATGACAAACGGTAACCATTGGTCGCATCGCGACTAGGTCGGCTCAACAGTTGCGCAACAAAAAAGCGCCCCCGAGGGAGCGCTTTCCAACAGACTTCCAGTCAGGCCAGCAAGCCTTCCAGTCCGATCAGGACCGTACCAGATTGAGCTGACCATCATCGTGCAACGACGCCGGCGATTGCGAGCCAAGCTGCGATTGCCCGGATTTGCCGTGCGGGGCATGACCGTTGCCGTTCATGCCGCCGCCCTGCGCCACCGTACGATCGACGCGTTCGCGCAACTCCTTGCCAGCCTTGAAGTGCGGCACCCGTTTCTCGGGCACCAGCACTCGTTCGCCGGACTTGGGGTTGCGGCCCACGCGGGGCGGCCGCTTGTTCAAACCAAAACTGCCGAAACCTCGGATTTCGATGCGATGGCCATCGGCCAGCGCCTCGGACATCGCGTCGAGAATCGTTTTCACCGAGATGTCCGCATCCCGCAGCAGCAACTGCGGAAAGCGGGCAGCCAGTTTTTCGACGAGCTCTGACTTGGTCATGGGCGGTCTCGCTGCGCGCGGCGCGGCTCGATATTACTGGTTGTCCTGGCCGAGCTTGGCCTTCAGCAGTGCGCCGAGGTTGGTCGTGCCAGCCGTGCCGGTGTCAGCCTGGAACTTCTGCATCGCTTCTTGCTGCTCTGCGGAATCCTTGGCCTTGATCGACAGGTTGATGTTGCGCGACTTGCGGTCGACGTTCACCACCAGGGCGGTGATCTGCTCGCCTTCCTTCAGCACGTTGCGGGCGTCTTCCACGCGATCGGCGGAGATTTCCGAAGCGCGCAGGTAGCCTTCCACGTCGTCAGCCAGCTGCACCACGGCGCCCTTCGCGTCAACGGCCTTGATCGTGCCATTCACGAGCGAGCCCTTGTCGTTGGCCGAGATGAAGTTGTTGAACGGATCGCCCGACAGTTGCTTGATGCCCAGCGAGATGCGTTCCTTGTCGACGTCGATGCCCAGAACGACAGCTTCCACTTCGTCGCCCTTCTTGTACTTGCGCACGGCTTCTTCGCCCGACTCTTGCCACGACAGGTCGGACAGGTGCACCAGGCCGTCGATGCCGCCAGGCAGACCGATGAACACGCCGAAGTCGGTGATCGACTT
>Ga0310345_10000247_pt1 | contig 99388 bp, 97 predicted proteins | sample HC15DNA20500_MG_FD_204667 | JGI IMG/M metagenome (GOLD analysis project Ga0310345, IMG submission 204667) | Marine microbial communities from station ALOHA, North Pacific Subtropical Gyre - HC15-DNA-20-500_MG | ecosystem: Environmental > Aquatic > Marine > Oceanic | place: Pacific Ocean: North... | reverse complement strand
TCAGGGCTTCGTTCGCTTTTTCCGGGATCGGCTTCAGGCCGCCCGCAGCGAGCAGGATGATGCCCGAGGCCTTGCCGGACGAGCGGGCTCCGGTGGCCCGCGCGAGCCTGTTGCCGAAGGCATGACCAAGGAGCACCGGCTTGCCCGGCGCGCGTGAGACCAACTGGCTTGCATCTTCGCCAAGATCCATGAGCGAGGGCGCCGTCACGCTGGCTTCTGCGCCGTCTATCCCGGGGTGCTGGACCAGCCAGACCGGATAGCCTTCCTTGCTCAGGCGGTGGGCAAGCTCATTGAAGTCGCTTGCCTCCCGCCCGGCGCTGGGAAACATGATGATGGGCGTCTGTGTGCTTCCTTCAGCCTCCAGCTCGTACCAGACCAGCGTTGCGCCTGCCGGTGTCGTCATGGTGTTTCGCTCACCAATCGTCGCGCGAGCGGAGGCGTTGGGGTCGTGGGATGGCATGGTTGTACAGCTCCAGAGAAGGAGAGGGAGAAAGAGCAGGGCAGCGCAAAGCGGTCTAGAGAAGGACATCGTCACCCTTGGCAAATCTGGCGAGAAGATAGGCATCTGTTTCCTCTACTGTTTCAAGCTTTCCAAATGCAAAGGCGTTGCGGTCGATGACCATGTCGCGCGGGCGAAGGGGGCGGGAAATCTCCAGGCCTTCCAGGTTACGGGCGCGCGAAAAGGCGACATAGGCCTGACCATGGGCGAACATGCCCCGGTCGAAATCGATGAAGACCTTGTCCAGTGTCAGGCCCTGCGCCTTGTGGATGGTCACCGCATAGGCCAGCCTCAGCGGCACCTGTTTGAAGGTCCCGACCACTTCGCGGGAAACCTTCTTCGTTTCAGGGTCCAGCGTGTATTTGTATTTCTCCCAGGCGGCGGGTTCGATCTCATGGATATGGCCGTCGAGTTCGACCCAGACATTGTCGCCCTTGAAGCCTTCCACAGTCGCCAGAGAGCCATTTACCCAACGCCCTTCCGGGTCATTCTTGATGAGCATGACCCGTGCGCCCTTCTTCAGTTCGAGGTCGGCTTCGGTCGGAAACGACTTCTCGTCGAACTGTCCCTGAACATTCGCTTCAAACTCGTGCGGCTTGCCGGGCAGATCCGCGAGCCGGGCCTGATTGATGCGATAGGCATTGGCGTTGTTGGGTGTGAGCACGACATGCGTCTCGCTCGCTTCCACAGCAGAGCGGCCGGATACAGCTTCCTGCAAAAGACGCTCATCGGTCGGGGCAAGCCGGCCCTGACGCATCGCGCCGAGCAGGGCAAGAAAACGCGGGTCTTCCTGGCGGAAGACGTGTTTCAGCGCGAGAAGGGCGAATTCAGCCTGCTTGAAAGCGGGGGCATTGAAAAAGTAATGCCCGCCATAGCCTTCATTCAGGATTTCGGCTTCCTCGCCGCGCGCGACGGGCGGCAGCTGGTGCAGGTCGCCGGACAGGATCATGCGGACCCCGCCAAAGGGGCGCTTGTTGCCCCGGTTGAGCTGCAGGCTCTTGTCGATGGCGTCCAGCATGTCGGCGCGCACCATGGAAATCTCGTCGATGATCATCGTCTCGATCGCCTTGATGAGGCGGGCGCCGCGCAGCCGCTTGATGTCGGCTTCCTCGATGAGGCGGGGAGGAAATTTGAAGAAGGAATGGATCGTCTGGCCGCCTGCATTCATTGCAGCAACCCCTGTCGGGGCCAGAACCACGGTATTCTCGCCCGCCTCAGCGAGGAAACGGCGAAGCATGGTGGTCTTGCCGGTGCCAGCGCGGCCGGTGAGGAACAGATTGCCCTGCGCACCAGCGCCGCGCGCGACCCATTCGGCAGGCGCGGCATAGACAGTATCGGGCAGGGTCTTGGTATCGGACATTTGCATTTCACATAGCCTTAGCCGTATCCGGCCTGCTAAGCGAGGGCATGGTTCTTACTCCGCAACAGCTCGACCGCCACAAGCGCCACATCCTGCTCAAGGAGATTGGCGGGCCGGGTGTCCAGAAGCTGCTGGGCGCGAGGGTTTCGATCATCGGGGCCGGCGCGCTGGGCGGTCCGTGCGCGATGTACCTTGCCGCAGCCGGTGTCGGTGAGATCGAGCTCTGGGATGCCGACACCGTGGACCGGTCGAACCTGCAGCGGCAGATCCAGTTCACAGAAGCAGATATTGGCGAGGCGAAGGTAGGTGTCCTGGCTGACAGGTTAGGAGCCGCCAATTCCGATTGCCGGGTGAGCCTGCAGCCTCATCGCTGGCACGTCGCGGATAAACTGGCGGGTGATATTCTTATCGATGCCACCGACAATTATGAAACCCGTTTTGAGCTCAACCGCGTTGCCCATGCCAGCGGGCGCTATCTCGTTTCCGGCGCGGCCACACGCTGGTCAGGCCAGATCTCGGTGTTTGCGTCCGGCGTGGTTCAGGATGCGCCCTGCTATCAGTGCTTTGTACCCGAGACCCCGCCCGATGCAGAAGCCTGCGAGGACGTCGGCGTGGTCGGACCTGTCACAGGTATTGTCGCCTCGCATATGGCGCTGGAGACCCTGAAAATTCTGACAGGCGCCGGGCGACCACTTGTCGGCAAGATCAGTATTCTCGATGGTCTTGGAGGTGTTACGCGCCAGATCGGCCTGCCGCGCGATCCCGCCTGTCCTGTCTGTAGTTCTGGTAGCTAGCTAGCCGACCTCGCGGTCTAGCCGCTGAGATCAGGCAGCCGACGCCTTGGCAGCTTCCGGGCAGAGAATCTTGCGGATCTCGGCCTTGTCCTTTGCCTGGCGGAGCGCCTCGCGAACGCTTGGCTGGCGTAGGGTGCGACTGACCTGGGCGAGCGCCCGGAGATGGTCGGCGCCAGACCCCACCGGGGCGATCAGCATGAAAATGAGGTCGCAGGGGCGTTCATCGACAGCATCGAAATCGACACCGGATTCGAGACGTACAAATCCGCCAAGCGGCTTGCTCAGCCTGTCTATCCTGGCATGCGGAATGGCGACGCCTTCGCCCACGCCTGTCGAGCCCAGACGCTCGCGTTCCAGTACCGCTTCGAAGATGTCGCGCTGGTCCAGCTTCGTCTTTGCTGCGAGAGCCTGGCTGAGAAGCGTCAGGGCCTGTTTACGGCTGTCGGCCGCCACAGGATCAAGAATGACGCCCCCTTCAAGAAGGCTGGTAAGATCAGTCGCCATAACGCGTCCGGAATTTCTAGGATTTGCTGTCGGAGGCGGGGTCGACCCACCCGATATTACCGTCGGCACGCCTATACACCATGTTCAGCCCGGAGTGTTTCGCATTCCGGAACATGAGTGCGGGGGCATCGGCAAGTTCAAGCTGGAGGACAGCCGCCGAGACCGTCATCGTGCGAATTTGTGCGGCAGCTTCTGCCACAATAACGGGCGCATTGCCGTCTTCGCCGGTATCGGCTGGATCTTCATCCTCCCCTTCCGCCGAGCCCTTGAGCACGAAGGCTGAAGCCGGCTCGCTGGGGAAGGGCGTCTGGCCGTTCTTGTGGTGATCCTTGAGGCGGCGCTTGTAGCGGCGCACGCGCTTCTCGATCTTGTTCAGCGCCTCATCGAGCGCGACATACGGATCTTCAGCCTTGCCGGTGGACTGCAGGATTATGCCTGACGGCAAATGAATGTTGCAGTCGATCTCGGTCTCATGGCCATTCGGGCTGACGGTGACGTGACCGTCAAAATCCCGGTCGAAATATTTTGTGACGGCTGCTTCAAGACCAGCTTCAATACGAGTCTTGAGCGACTCGCCGAGGTCCATCTTCCGTCCTGCAATCTGTATCTGCACGGAACTCTCCGATAGTGAGGTCCAACTATAGACGCCTCAAACAAGGATTGCGAGGCGTCGCCTCCTTAAATTCGTCACCCGTTGAGTCAATCACCTGCCCGCAGAGTGTGCAATCAGGCACTTGCGCGCAGCTGCCTTCGCCGCTGGACGCTCGACGGGATATTCAGGCTTTCACGATATTTCGCGACAGTCCGGCGCGCGATTTCAATGCCAAATTCAGTAAGGATTTCAACGATCTTGTCGTCGGACAAAATCTTGTCGCCCTCTTCGTCGATCAGTTGCTTGATGCGGTATCGGACTGCTTCGGCAGAATGGGCATCACCGCCTGCCGTGCCCGGAATGGCAGCGGAGAAGAAATATTTAAGTTCAAACAGGCCGCGCGGTGTTCCCATATATTTGTTCGAGGTGACCCGGCTGACCGTGGATTCATGCATGCTGATCGCGTCTGCAACCTGCTTGAGATTCAACGGCCGCAGATGTGCCACGCCGTGGGCGAAGAAGGCGTCCTGCTGGCGCACGATCTCGCTTGCGACCTTCAGGATCGTGCGGGCGCGCTGGTCCAGCGACTTGATCAGCCATGACGCGTTCTGGGCGCATTCGGAAATGAATTCCTTCTCGCTCTCGCGCATGGGCAGGGCGCTCACCTCTGCATAATAGGCCTTGTCCATCAGGACGCGCGGCAGCGTGTCTGAATTGAGCTCCACTGCGTACATACCGTTCGGCATCTCGCGGACAAAGACGTCGGGTGCCACTGCGATTGTGGCGTCACTTGCGAATGCAGAGCCGGGGCGCGGGGTCAGGGCGCGAAGCTCCGCAATCATGTCGAGCACGTCTTCCTTGTCGACACCGCAGAGGTCGCACAGCTTTTTGATGTCATGTTTGGCGACAAGGTCGAGATTGTTGACCAGCGTTTCCATGGCCGGGTCCAGCCGGTCGCGGTCGCGCAGCTGCAGGGCCAGGCATTCGCTGATATTGCGGGCCATGACGCCAACCGGCTCAAACCCCTGACAGACCTTGAGGACTGCCTCGACATTGGCGGGGTCGGCGCCGAGCGCCTCTGCGACCTCCTCCCGTTCAGTCTTGCAATACCCGGCCTCGTCGGTCTCATCGATAAGACGGGCGCCAATCAGCTGATCGGCCTGTGACAGCCCCGACATGGCGAGCTGTCTGTGGAGGTGCTCATGCAGGGTGGTTTCCGAACTCACAGAGCCTTCGAAATCATAGTCCTCGCCGGTGAAGCTGCCGCCGCTGCCAGCCTGCGACCAGTCGGTGCGGGCGGACGGGCCTGACATCTCATTGGCTGTGGTGGCGCTGTCAGATGTGGTGCCGCCCTCGTAAAGGTCTTCCTTGGGCGCATCCATTGCCTCGCGCGCCTCATGGAGGCCGGAATTGTCGTCGAGGTTCAGCTCGTCGCGTTTGGAGGTGCGCTCAGTGCGGCTGCCTTCGGTGTCATCGCGCTCGGTGCCTTCACCATGTTCGAGGAGCGGATTGCGCTCGATTTCGGCCTCGACAAATTCGGCAAGTTCGATGTTCGACAATTGCAGGAGCTTGATCGCCTGCTGCAATTGCGGAGTCATCACCAGGGACTGACCCTGGCGCATGTCGAGACGTTGTGAAATGGCCATTGGGGTTACGCGGCGAACCGTTCGCCCAGATAGACCCTGCGCACATCATCATTGGACAGGACATCCTCAGGCGCGCCTTCGAACAGCACACCACCATCATAGATGATGGATGCCCGGTCCACGATCTGAAGCGTCTCGCGCACCTGGTGGTCAGTGATCAGCACGCCTAGTCCGCGTTGCTTGAGATAACCGACCAGATCGGAAATATCCGACACGGCGAGCGGGTCGATACCGGTAAACGGTTCGTCCAGAAGCATGAAACTGGGTCTGGAAGCCAGGGCACGGGCAATTTCCACGCGGCGCCGTTCGCCCCCCGAAAGAGAGGTGGCCGGCTGGTCGCGCAGATGCTCAATGTGCAGCTCTTCCAGGAGGGCTTCGACTTCCTTCTTGCGTGCGGCCTTGTTCTTTTCGACGAGTTCGACAACGGAGAGGATATTCTCCTCAACGCTCATCCCACGAAAGATCGAGGCCTCCTGCGGCAGGTAGCCGACGCCCAGGCGCGCGCGCTGATACATGGGCAGACTGGTCACGTCCGCCCCGTCAATCTCGATCGTCCCGGCATCTGCGCCGATCAGACCCATGATCATGTAGAAACACGTGGTCTTGCCGGCACCATTTGGCCCGAGCAGACCCACAACTTCCCCGCGTTGCAGCGAAAGCGAGACATTCTTGACGACGCTACGTTTGCCGAATGATTTGGCAAGTCCGCTCGCTACGAGGCCTGTGGCCGCTTCCGTCATAAGTCCCATTCCCTTGCTTGGCGCGGAAGATTTGCGCCTGCCGATGACCTAGATCAACAGGCTTAATATCCGCTTAGACCGCATCTCTCAATTTGATGCTTCTTCGTCTTCACCGCCCGCGTCTTCAGCAGCTTCGCCTTCTTCACCGCTGTCTGTGCTGTTCGGCGAGATATTAAACTGGACCCGGCCGTCGCCGCCATCAAGAGTGGTGCGGCCTTCTTCAAGACGCATGACAAGGCGGCTGCCGGTGGCCACATCCTCGCCGCGCACGACGACGACATCGCCGGTCATCGTGATTGTGTCTGCTTCGGCATCGTAGATGCCGCGATCGCCTGTCGCCTTCAGCTCCGGGGTCACATAGAAGACTTCGCCCTCTGCCACCATCGAGCGGATGTCGCCAAAACCACCCATGCCCGTGGCGTCCTCGTCGCCGCTATTTGCGTAGTTTATGGTCACCCGGTTGGCGCGAAGGCGTGCGTCGCCCTGCATGATATCGACTTCATCGATCAGCACGACCTGACGCTGGCGCTGGCTCACTTCGCTGGTGCCGGCGTTCACGCGGATCGGGCCGCCCTCGCCGGAAATCTGGGCAAGTGCAGCCGGTGCCAGCAGCGTGGCTGCGGTCATGATCGTGGCCAGGCATCTCATCATCTGGGTCTTACTCCTCGTCGCCAGTGTCGCTGGCGGTGTTTCCTGCCGGGGCTGCCCCCGATCCGTCGCGCTTGTTCGGGAAGATGGTCATTTCGACATTGCCCCGGCAGCTCAGCCGGTCCCCGTCCTCTACAATTTCATACGTGTCACAGGTCACATCGCCAAGAGGGCCGGTTCCGACGAGCGGATCGATTCCGTCAACGCGGCCTTCTTCAACGAAGACCCTGGCCGATGTCGACCGGAAATCATAGCCGCGCGTATCCACCAGGCGTACCGCCTCAAACAGGTCTACGGTCTGGTCGCTCTGGTCATAGAGGCCGGAAGGGGCATCGATTTCCGTCCCGTTCTCGGTCACAAGACGGGGGTTCTGAAGCTCGATCAGCTCTGGGTCGGCACGCCGGCGCTGGGCTGTGTCCGCTGTGATCATGATCGACTGGCCGGCTATATCCCGCCCGGTGAAGCGCGCATTGACCATGGTGACCACTTCATCCGAGCTCAGCTGTTCAAGCTGTGAGGGGCCGCGCGAGAGAGCATTGGCAGCAAGATGGCCGACCATGATGCCGGCTGCGATGGCAGCGCCAGCGGTGAACATCAGACGCAGAAGAGAGACCAGCGAAGACCGCCTGCGCGCCTGCGCCAGCGTCATCTGGCGACGTGGCTCCCAGAGGCTGAGTGCGCTGGAGGAATCGATGGTCAAGTTCGTCTTTCGTCCTGTTTTCTTGTCCCGGCCAGGTGGCGGATCTCATGTTTTTAACCCTGCCGGGAAATTGAGGCGATAGTCTGTTCCTAGCTGTGTGCGAAGATGTCCACGCCATCCCAGCCTTCCAGATCGAGTTTTGCCCGCACAGGAAGGAAATCGAAACAGGCCTGCGCAAGTTCAAGGCGCCCCTCACGTTTCAGCATGTCTTCCAGACCAGATTTGATGGCATGCAGGTGAAGCACGTCATTGGCGCAGTATTGCAGCTGGGCGTCGGTCAGCTCGCTCGCGCCCCAGTCGGAGGATTGCTGCGCCTTTGACATGTCGACGCCCGCGATCTCGCGCGCGACATCTTTCAGCCCGTGCCGGTCGGTATACGTGCGGCAAAGTTTCGAGGCGATCTTGGTGCACCAGACGGGTGTGCAGTCGATGCCCAGCCAGTGTTTCATCATGGCGACGTCGAAACGGGCGAAGTGGAAAAGTTTCAGCCGCGAGCTGTCGGCCATCATCGCCTTCAGGTTCGGACAGTCGAAACGCCGGTCCAGCTGCACGACATGCGCCGTGCCGTCACCGGCCGAAAGCTGGACGACGCACAGCGCGTCGCGGAAAGGGTTGAGGCCCATGGCCTCGGTGTCGACGGCGATCTCCCGGCCAAGGTCGAGACCGGCGGGCAGGTCGCCCTTATGCAGCGTGATATTGTTCATGGACTGACGCCTTAGCCATTCTGGACGCTGAGGCAAACCGTAAACTGAAGCCGCCGGTCACGGCTTGCGGGCAGCCGAGCGGATATCCCGGTTGCGATTGGCCATCTGGACGCTGACAACATAGGCCTTGTCGGATTGCATTCCCGCCAGGATCAGGCCCGCCTGGTCGCTGTTCATCAGACGCAGGAAACCGGCAGCAAAGCCGGGGTCCATCTGATTGAAGATCATCGCCGCCTGGTCGGGTTTCATGGCGCTGTACATGTCGGTCAGATGTTCGATGTCGGCTTCGGCGTTGACCGTCATCTCGTCCCAGCGCGTCTCGACAGCGGACTGCAGGGCGGCGAGTTCTTCTGTCTGACGGCGAAGCTCGGCCTCACGTGCACGAAGGTCGATCTCTCGCTGCTGGAGCTCTGCGCTGCGCATCTGGAGGGCGCTCTGGTCGCTGGCAAGCGCGGCGGCGGCCTCTCCTGTAAGGCAGAATTCAGAGGGCGACTGCGGGCTTGCTTCTGTTGCGGACGCCTGATGCAGCATCGCTTCAGCGCCCGCCAGGCCGGCTGCGCCCTGCTGGGCTGCGGGCTGTGCAGTCTCATCGGCCCCGCTAGACGCGATACTGCGTTCATCAGCGGTGTTTTCCGCTGAGGCCAGCGTGTCGGGCAGGATGCGCGTAATACCGCCCACGGTGAAAAGGACACCGAGCGTGATCAGGACATGTGTGCGCGCTTTTCCAGCCATTCTCTTAAAGCCCTAATTGGTGTTGCGGGTGACCCAGGCGTCGTCATCCTCAAACAGGAAGTCGCCGCCGCGCGCCACGTTCTGCAGGCGGGTCTGGCGCGCCCGCATCTCATCGATAAGCTGTTCAAGGCTGCCGTCGCCAGGGCGACCAGAGTGGCCAATAGGCGGATTTCTATCGCTATGCGTCTCACCTCGGTCGTAGGCTTCCAGCCGCTCGATCATGTCGCCGAGACGCTCGCAGGTCTGGTCGGCTTCCTTCATGAGCTGGCTGAGGCGGCTGGCAAGCTCGCCGGCCTGGTTGCGGGTTTCCTGTGTCGCGGACGAAACGGCTGATACCGACTTGTTCATCGCCATGATTGTTGCGCCAAGCCCGTCGCGTGTGTCCTGAAGGGATTTCAGACGCCGTGAGAGCTGTACGCAGTAGATGCAGGCCGCAAGCGAAACGAGGAAAAGCGCGATATCGATGGGCTGGATGTCTGGCATGGCGCTACCTCAGCATGAATTCTGTGATCAGGACGCCGCGCGCCCGCTCTGCGCCCAGCACGAGTTCGGCGCGGCGTGAGAGCTGTTCCTTAAGGTCGGGATAGAAGCTCTCAGCCTCGAAATCGGAAATGTCGATGGCGCGAAGATAGGTCAAAAATGCATCAGTCAGCATTGGCGCTGCGCCTTCGACGTCCGCTGCGCTGGCCGTCGGGGTCATGACGACCGCGCGTAGCTTTACATAACGATTGTCGGCGCCATCCCCGACCGTGATGAGCATGTCCTCAAGCTCGACATAACTGGTGTCGGCAGAGGCAAGCGGCGCCGGTCCCGCCGCCATTGCGCCGGGGGTTGGGCAAGCGGCTGATTCGCTCGCTTCCGAAGGGGCGAGAAAATAAACCATCGCAAACGAAGCAGCGCCGCAGACCACTGCCAGAATTGCCGAACTTACAAGGATATTGCCGCCTTTTGAGGGCGTATTTCCCTTGCCGTTCTGCACCGCAGTGTCGCGTTCGTCGTCCATCAAGCCCCTCTCGGCAATATAAGGATTTACGAGGCTGCTTTAGTAAATGCCCGGTAAAGGAAGCGTTAATGATTTCGCCTGAAATATTAATCATTCCAGTTACCGGGGTTGATGAGGTTCGGGGCCGTTTTCTGCCATGAAATTTCTTGAGACATTGAAATCACTGCCACTCAGCCGGCAGCTTGCACTGGCTGCTGCAACGCTTGGCGTTGTGCTGGCGATGGTCTTCCTTGTGCAGGGAGCAATGAACGAGCCCAAGTCGCTACTCTATTCCAAGCTTGAACCGGCGACGGCTGGCGAGATTATCGAGGAACTGGACCAGCGCGGCGTTGAGTATGAGCTTCGTGGCGACTCCATTTTTATCGCCCAGAGCAAGCGCGATCAGGTCCGCTTTGCGCTGGCCCGCCAGGGGCTGCCGCAACAATCTGTCCAGGGCTACGAACTGCTCGATGACGTCAATGGCTTCTCCGTCACGTCGGAAATGTACAACGCCGCCTACTGGCGCGCGAAGGAAGGTGAGCTCACACGCACCATTCTCGCGATAGACGGCGTATCCTCTGCACGTGTCCATATCGGTGCGAATCTTGGCTCCGGTTTTACCCGCTCGCAGAGCCCGCAGACCGCGTCGGTCACGCTCAACACCACCCATGACCTTTCCCCAGGCCAGGCCGAGGCCATCCAGTATATGGTGGCGCTGGCCGTAGCCGGACTGGCGCCCGAGGATGTGGCTGTAATTGATCCGGTTAAAGGGCTTCTGGCTGGCCCCAACGTGGCCAAGGCGTCGCAGCCCTCCGTGGTGGCCGAGGGGCAGGCGAGCATGCTGGAAGAGAAAATCCTGCGCCTCATCGATGCCCGTGTCGGCGCGGGCAATGCGCGCGTTTCGGTCAGCGTGGATGTGAACCGCCAGCACCAGACGATTTCCGAACGCACGGTCGATCCGGACTCGCGCATCGTGCGCAGCCGCTCGGTTAACGATGTCAGCGAAACCAGTGCAGGCAGCAGCGGGGCCCTCAGTGCGGCCAGCAATCTTCCTCAGGGTGAGGGCGCTGGCGGGGGTGGAAACTCCAGCACGATGCGAAATTCGACGGAGAGCGTGAATTACGACTTCAATGAACGGCGCACGGAAACCGAGCTGCTGCCCGGCGAGATCGAACGTGTCTCCGTCGCGGTCCTCCTCAATGAGCAGGCGCTTGGCCTGGGCGCCGAAGGGCAGGATCCGGCCGTCGCCGCAAATGAGATCATTGCAGATTTCGAACAGCTTATCCTGTCGGGGGCGGGTCTGAATTCAGAGCGCGGCGACACGCTCACAGTGGAACTGATGCCATTCCAGCAAGCTGCCGTGCCAGAGATGGTGACGGCGCCCGGAATGGCCGAAACCCTCGTCCAGAACTATTTCTGGTCGGGTCTTCAGGCGCTTCTCCTGGGCCTTGTTGTCCTTGGTCTGGGGCTGGGTGTTGTGCGCCCACTGCTGACACAAAAGGGCACAGCCAACTCCGCGCTGGAAGGTCCGGGCGCGAGCGACGGCCCGACTGTCCTTGAGAAGGAGCCTGCAGATCCTTTCACCTATCTCTCCGACTATACCCGCGAACGTCCTGATGAAACCGTTGCACTTCTTCAGTCGTGGCTGAACGAGGACAGGAAAGCTGCCGTAAATGAGTGAAGCTGTCTTTTCCAAACTGCCCCGCTTTGACGGGCTGACCACCCATGTCGGCGCGCGCCCGCGTCTTGACCGTCAGGCCCAGCCGCGCGAGCCGAGTCTCGAAGATCAGGTGCGCGAACAGAGAGGCCGTATAGAGCAAGAGCGCCAGGAGCAGGAAACCCGCTATAATCGCAAGATGGATGCGGTGGAGCAGACGCTGGCGCTGCTTGCCGGGAAGGTCGAGCAGGTCGAGGCTGATGCGCGTGAACAGACCGCCGCTTCCGTGGCCTCGATTGCTGAGCGCCTGTTTCCGAAACTGGCGCGGCGCTTCCTCGCCGAAGAGATCGCCCTTCATCTGGAAAAGATGATCCCGCCCGGCCAGGTCTGCATTGACATAAAGGCCGAACCACATCTGGCTGAGCAACTGTATGAAGTCCTCCAGCGCTCCAGCCATCTGGCGGAGATCTGCAATGTCGTGCCGCAGGAAAGCTCCGGCGGCAGCCGTGTCGATGTCTCATGGAAGAGCGGTGGTCTCGACTTCGACTTTGACGGTCTGCTGGAGGCCTGTATCGGGCATCTGCGCAGCGAACGGTCCAGTGAAGGGGAGATAGGGTGATGGGCAACGCGGAAGCCAAGCCGTCCATTACAGAGTTGGGGGACCGGCGGGACGAATCACCGGTGAACCAGTTTCGCCGCGCCATCTATGGGGTGCCGGTCACTCTGACGGTATCGGTTGGTCAGCGCCGGCTCAGCGTTCAGGAAGTGCTGGACCTCACACCGGATTCGGTGATCGCACTGGACTCACGCATCGAGGACCCGGTGAGCCTCATGGTCGATGACAAGCTCATCGCGCGGGGGGAACTGGTCGAGACCGATGATGGCGGCATTGCCGTCAAGATTACGGAAATCGCGGAGGAGGCCGATGCTTCTGAAGGCTAGAGAGGGAGCGCTTGCCGCGCGCCTCGCCAGTCTTCTCGCATTCGCCCTCTTCTTCAGCTTTGCGGCTAGTGCGCAGGATGCCGGTGAGGCGGGCGCGGCGCTCGACACGCTGCTCGGTCAGGGCGGTGAAGGCGGGCTGAGCGGCACGGTCATCATCCTGTTCCTAGTTGTAACGGTGCTCAGCCTGGTGCCGGGTCTCGCCATGATGGTGACCTGTCTGCCGTTTCTGATTATCGTCTTCTCCTTCATCCGTCAGGCGCTCGGCATCCAGCAGGCGCCGCCCAACATGATGCTGATGGCGCTCGCCATCTTCCTGACCTTCTTCATCATGGAACCGACCTTTACCCAGGCCTGGGCCAATGGCGTTTCGCCTTATATCGATGGTGCCATCGACGAGGCAGTTGCCTGGCAGCAGACAACCGACCCATTCCGGACGTTCATGACTGCGCGTGTGGAGCCGGGGACGGTTTCGATACTTGGCGATGCCCTTCAGCGGCCAGTGACTGAGGGGCAGGAACCGGCATTTCCCTTGCTGGCGACCGCCTTCATGCTGTCTGAAATCAAGCATGCCTTTCAGATCGGATTTGTCGTCTTTCTTCCATTTCTTGTTATTGATCTCGTCGTAGCCTCCGTGCTGATGGCCGTTGGTATGATGATGGTTCCGCCAACCGTCGTGTCGCTGCCATTCAAGATCGGTTTCTTCGTTCTGGCTGATGGCTGGCTGAAGATCACCGAGGCGCTGGTGAGAGGGTATGCCGGATGAATGATGCGGTTAAGACGCCAGGATCGAACGTGACCCCGCTGCGTCCGCGCCAGCAGGTTGTCGCCACGAATCTACAGGCGATTCCGCCGGCGCGCCGCGCAGCCGTCGTGATCGCCATGATGGGAGAGCAGGCGGCAAAGCCAATTGTCGAAAAGCTGGACGATGCCTCGCTCGCCCAGGTCGCCGCGGAACTGGAAGCGGTCTCCTATCTCGGTCGCGAGGAACTCACTGACATTGTCATGGATTTTCTTCAGGCGCTTCGCCAGACCAGTGGCTCGTTCCGGGGCGGCAAAGCGCGCGCGAGGGAGATCGTCTCCGGTTTCCTGGATGAGAGCCGCGTCGATGTGGTTTTCGGCAATAGTCAGATGCCGAAACAGAAGGCGGTGTCGCAGTCGAGCGATGTGTGGTCGCGCCTGGAGGGGCGAAAGCCGGCCGCAGTTGCCGCCTATCTCATGCGTCTCACGCCGAATATCAGTGCGATTATCCTGCGAAACCTCGACGTTGCTTTCGCTTCGGAGGTGGTCGGGCATCTGGAAGAGCCGATGCTGGACAACACGATCAGCTATCTGGTTGGCGGCGACCCGGTGGACGCTGAGATCGTGGACGTGGTCGGCCAGATGGTGGAGATCGAATTCCTGAACCAGGTTCAGGAGGCCGATGAGGAGGACAATGAAGCAGCCGAATCGGTGGGCGAACTCCTGAGCTTGCTACCCAGCAATACACGCGCGCGGATCATGTCCTTCATCCGCACCGAGCATGAGGACAAGTTCGCGAGCATCGAGAAAGTGATGTTCACTATTGAGGGCCTGCCGGAAATCCTGCCCCGCCAGTATGTGCCGGTGGTGTTCCGGGAAATGGGCGAGGGCCAGCTGATACCTGTCCTCGCTTCCATGAAGGGCCCGTCCAAGCGCGTTCAGGACTATCTCTTGGAGAATATATCCTCACGCCTTGCCGTGCAGTACCGCGATGCGCTCGAAGCGCCTGACCTCAAACCGGTTGAGGATCCTGAAGCCGAACAGCGCAGCTTCCTTACCGCCTTGATGGGAATGAAACGTCGCGGCCTCATCGAGATGGAAAAGAAGAAGAAAGCCTGACGGCCTTCCTTTGAAGTACGGCAGGCCGTTACGGCGCTCGCCTTTCCACCCTTAAACCTAGCGTACGATCAGGTCCGCATGCAGTGCGCCGGCCGCCTTCATGGTGCGAATGATGTCGCCCATTTCCTGTGGTGAAACGCCAAGCGCATTCAGCCCTGCGATCAGCTGCGAGAGCGTCACATTGGCGTCCAGCGTGGCAATATTCTGCGTGCCCGTCTGGCCGATCTCGATCCGTGAGCGGGGCAGGACGATGGATTCGCCATCTGCAAACGGGTTGGGCTGCGAGACGACAGGGGTTTCCGTGACCTTGATCGAGATATCGCCCTGGGCAATCGCGACGCGCGAAATGGTGACATCCTTGCCAAGGACGATGGTGCCGGACTGTTCGTCGATAACGATACGTGCGGGCACGGCGACCTCGATTGGCAGGTTCTCAATGCTGGCAAGAACGCGCGAGGGTGAGCCCTGCAGGCTGCGCAGGTCGATATCCACTGTGCCGGGGTCGCGCATATAGGCCACAGGGGAGCCGACCGCGGCATTGATCGTGTCCTCGATCCGGGCCGCCGTCGTGAAGTCGGGGTCGCGCAGGGCGAGGACGAGGGAGTTGCGATCATTGAACTGATAGGGGATTTCACGTTCGACACGGGCGCCGCTTGGGATCGCGCCCTGGGTGGGCGTTCCCTTCCGGGCCCGCGCGCCGGCGGCCTGCACATCGATACCGGAAACGATAATGCTGCCCTGGGCCACCGCATAAACTTCGTTGTCGGCGCCCTTGAGCGGGGTCAGCACCAGCGTGCCGCCCTCGAGGCTTTCAGCGTCACCGATCGAGGAGACCGATACATCGACGGTGGAGCCATTGCGGGCAAAGGAAGGTAGGGTTGCCGTGACCAGGACGGCGGCGACATTATCCGGCTTGATGTCCTCGCCCTGCACATTCACGCCAAGGCGTTCGAGCATGTAGGTCAGGGAATCCTCGGTAAACGGTGAATTGCGAACCGTGTCGCCCGTTCCGTTCAGGCCAACCACGATACCATAGCCGATCAGATCGTTCTGCCGCACGCCTTCGACATCGACCACATCGCGTATCCGGGTCTGGGCCTCGGCGGTGGGGTAGACCAGACCTGGCAGGACGAGGCTGGCCAGTGCGAGAAGGATTATCAGAGGCTTCATCGGATCACCTTAGGAAGTTCATGAGGGTGAGCTGAGACAGCCTTGCCGTCAGCATGTAGGAGGCTTCGAGACTTGCCTCCAGAGATTTGAGTTCGGACGCCGCTTCGTACTGGTCACGCGCGGTCATGCCTTCCAGCAGATTGTTGAGCACCAGCCTCTCCTGGGCGAGGCCTTTCATGCCGTCGGCGACACGTCCCTGAAGGATACCGGTGGCGGCGCGAAGCTGCGTCAGGTCGGCATCTGACTGGACCAGTCTGTCGGCTGAGTTGGAAATGATGTCCAGCGTCTGCCCGGTGGAGAATTTGTCCAGCGCATCGCCCGGCTTTGCCATGGACAGGACGCCCAGATTGCGAAGCGTGCTGGCAATGGCCGGATCGAGCCCGGTTACAGCGTCTCCATCCGAAGATGTTTGTGAGCCACGATAGAAGCTGTTGGCAAAGTCGCCTGTCTCGGAATCGAAATAGGCATCCATTCTGGCGTCGAAATCTGCCTTGTCGCTGGCAGCGTCGGCAATGGCGCGCAAATCTTCCAGAAAGGCTTCGCTTGAGCCGAATGGCGCCCTGTCTGTGGCGTCGCCTGAAAAGAGAAAGCGCTCGCCATGGCGCGCATTGAGCGAAATTAGCGCCGCATCGAGCTGGGCGCGGGCATCGCCGGCCAGCGCTTCGCGTTCGACCGGCGAGCCTGCGCTGAGCGCGTCCAGAGCCCGAACGGAGATTGCCGCCAGATTGTCCTGCATCCGCTCCAGGCTCTGCTGGGTGATATCGAGGCGCGCCTCCCGAAGCTGAAGCAGGCTGGTATCGCGGTCGATGGCCTCGACAGCCTGCTGCGTCAGCATGGCCTTGCCGATCTGGCCGGACAGGTGCGCTGTCGGGTCGGCGGCCTTACCGGTCACCGCTTCGCTTGATGTCTTCTCAATCCGCTCGCGGATATTGGAAATGTCACGGCTCAGCTGACTGGTGATCGAACTGCCAAAATAGGACGTGTTGATCATTCTAGAGCTCCATCAGCTTGAGCATCATCTGATTGGCGATCTCAATGACGCGGGCATTGGCGGCGTAGGCCTGTTCAATCTCCAGAAGCATCTGCATCTGCGTGTCCACATCAACGCCGGTTTCCCGGCGCTCTGCTTCTGCCATGATTGAATGCTGGGCGGCCGTTGACGCCTCTACAGCTTCGCTCGAGATGCGCATCTGTCCTGTGCGTGTGGCAAAACCTGCGATGAGGTTGGAGGCGTTGTAGCTGCCTTCGAAGCCACCGGCACTCAGGGTGCGATTGGCCTGCAGCGCGTCCAGCATGGAATTGAACAGCCGCCCATTGCCGGCATCGCCCGGCGTCGTGGCATCGAGACCGTCCCGAAGGCGTGAAAGCTGGCCGCCCTGAAGTGGGTCGATCAGCGGGTTTATGGCGAGACGTCCAGCAAGGCCGGTTGGACTGCCTGGATTGGTATCGATGAGAAGGCTGGTATTCGCACCCGCGCCATCTGTATCTGCACCATCGAGCCTGGACAGGAGGTCGCCGGCCACCGTGTCCAGCTGTTCGTTAAAGGCAGGAAGGTCGGCGTCACGCAGGGCAAAAAGCGCGCCGAAGAGGCCGCTGGAAACAGCGCCGTAAGACGGCTGGCCGGGGGTGATATCCACGCCGCCAACAGACATGCCGGAAAGCGCGCCGCTTTCAATACTGTCGCCCGGCCCAACGGCAGAGGCGGGGGAAAACTCGATCTGGCTGGCGCTGCCTGCTAAAAGGAAGACACCTTCCTTGGTGACGATATCGATGGCGCCGCCCTGGCGCTTCACCGTGTCGACGGGAAGGAATTCGGAAATCGTATCCACATAGCGCTGGCGCTCATCCATGAGAGCGGCGGCGCGTGCCGATGTCCTGTCGATGCCCGCAAGTTTGACATTCAGCGCCTCGACCTGGGCGAGCGCGTCATTCACGGTCGCAACACCGCTTGCAATCTCGCGGTCGGCATCGACCCGCTCGGACGAGACAAATTGTGAAAGGCTGCGGAATTCAGAGGCCAGCGCTTTCACACTGTCCAAAACCGCATTGAGGTTGGCCTGTGATTCCGGAGTGGCCGCCGCATTGGAGAGGGCGGACTGAAAATCCGACATCATGGCGAAGAGACCGCTTCCATCCACACTGTCGCCGAGCCTTGCGGACAGGGATGCCCAGCTGGAGGCCAGAACGCTTGCCTGCGCAAGATCGCTGCCGGAAGCCATCCGCTGGGCGGTCAGCGCATCATTGGTCGACCGGCCGACACCGTCGGCCTGAACGCCGGCTGGATTGGTGGAGGTCGTGATTTCGCTGACCAGCACCGAGCGGCGAACATAGCCGGGCGTCGTCGCATTCGAGACGTTGGTTGCGACCATGTCCGCGCGCAGGCCGGTCACTTGCAGACCGGTGCGCGCGGCATTGATGGCGTGTGAAAGGCTCAAGGTTCAGCCTCCGCTGTCGGCGATGGGCCTAACGCTTCAGATTGGTGGTTTCCTGAAGCATCTCATCGACCGTCTGGACGATTTTCGCATTCGAGGAATAGGCCCGCTGCGTTTCGATCAGATCGGTCAACTCGGCGGCGATGTCTGTCGTGGATTCCATGAGTGAGTAGCCAGCGACCTCGCCCACGGGGCCAGTGCCAGCATCCCAGAGATAGAGATTGCCGCTTTCGGCAGAGACCGAGAAAGCCTGGCCGTCCTTGGCACGTAGACCATTCATGTTTGGCACGTCACCGACCGGGATCTGGTAGAGCGCGCGCCGGTAGCCCGAGTTGTAGACCGCCTGGAGGAAACCCTTCTCATCGATTTCAACCGACTGGAGGTCGCCGATTGGTGCGCCATCCTTTGTCACATTGGTCGGCGAGAATGGCGCAGAAAGCTGTGTGACGCCCGTGGTGCCACCCGGCTTGCCGACCATGATGTCCACATCGCCGTGCGGCAGGGTGAGGCTCATGATGCCGGTCGCCTCGTCATAGGTCGTGCCGGTGGCCGCTGTGACGGCCTTGATGCGCCCACCTTCGTCCACCGAGTCCGTAAACTCCAGCTGGAGTTCGGCAATCGCGTCGGTCCCGGTGCCAGCGCTGTCATAGACCTTGACGGTCCACATATTGCTGGCCCCGTCCGTCGGCACGCTGGGTTCGAAGGACAAGGACAGCGTCTGGGCGCGGCCGATATTGTCGAAATACTCGATTGGCAGGTCGTAGGGCTGACCGCTGGCGCCCGCCAGCGTGGCGTCTGCCGGCAGGTTGATGCCAAGATCGATCCGTGAGGTCGGCGAGGCCACATATTGCGAGGCGGAGATGTTGACCGGCTCCAGATTGGCGCCGCTATTGCGGCTGACTGTGCCGATGCCGCCGTCGCCATCGACTGACCAGCCCAGCAGGAACATGCCACTCTGCGTACGAAGATTGCCTGACTCGTCTGCATAGAAGGAGCCGGTCGGAAGGAGCATGAGTTCGCGTTCGGAGGCCAGTGCGCTGACGCCGCTACCATCGGTGACCGGCAGCAGGCCGCGCCCGCCGACCGCGATATCGGTGGAGTTGCCGGTGTTGATGAGTGAGCCGGTCTGGGAAATATCCTTGAAGGTGTTCACCGTCACGCCGCCCGCCGCATAGGCAGAGGCCTGCTTGTTGATCACCATGCTGGAAAAATCCGCAACGCTGCGCTTGTAGCCGTAAGTCGAAGAGTTCGCGATGTTGTCGGAAATCGTGGACAGACGGCTCGCGTTCGAATTAAGCCCCATTACTCCTGCATTCAGGGACGACGAGATACTCATTGACAACTCCTTTGTCAGATTTCCTCTGAAGTTGGAGCTGAATGTTTAATAAGCGGATAACTATGATCCTGCCGCCTCCGGCCCGTTGGTCATGATCGTGATCGAGATGCGCCGGTTGCGCGCGGCAGACGGATCCTCCGGCGTCAACGGATCGGTATCTGCACGGCCTGAGACTTCATGTACGCGCGCGAGGGGGAAGCCATTCGCGATCAGCATCTGGCGCGCCGTATTCGCCCGGTCTGAGGACAGGCTCCAATTGTCATAGCCGCCCTCGCCCCGGAAGGGCCGGTTGTCTGTATGACCCACGATCTTGATCTCGTTCTCGAATGTATTGAGCGAGCCCGAGACTGCATCCAGAAGGCTCGTCATCAAGGGTGTCGGTTCGCTGCGGCCAAGTTCAAACAGGGGTCGGCTCTCTGAATCGACGATCTCAAGAACGATACCCTCAGGTGTCATCTTGACCATCAGATGTTCGGACAGGCGCTGGGGATCCTCACCCAGTTCTTCTCTCAGCTGTTCAAGCCCTTCAGCGATGGAATCGGTATGGCGCCGCTGCTCCAGCGAAGCCCCGTCGCCGATACCCGTTGCACCGGTTCCGACCTTGACCACACTGTCTTCAGCCATGAGCGAACTGCCATCGAGACCGTCTGCGCCGCCGCCGGAGACCCGGCTGACCGGGATGGACGGATTGAAATAGTCCGCAATGCCCTTGCGCTGGTCCTCGGTTGTCGCATTGAGGAGCCACATCAGTAGGAAGAATGCCATCATCGCAGTAACGAAGTCGGCATAGGCGACTTTCCACGCGCCGCCATGATGGCCCTCGGCCTTCACGACCTTCTTGCGCTTGATGATCGTTACATGTTGAGCGTCTGATGATGACGATTGTGCCATTCGTGCGACCCGCTTTCTGCAGTTTCAGCCGCCTTCCTAACAGAGAGACTCCAACGCATCGTCTAATTGCGTGCGCCGATTGGCGGGGCTTCTCTAACGAAACGTTTACCAAATCTCGCCACACCCGAAATTGAAGAAGGGGCCAGGGTGCTGAGGGACAGGCGTGTCGGAAACACTGCTGAAAATGATGAGGTCAGCAGGCGGTATATCCCCGTCATTGCTTCAGTGTGAGCCTCTCTGGGCTGCCATGCTGGACGCGTGTGAGACATGGTCGAACGATGTCCTCGGCTTTGAAATGAAGGCTCAGCTCGGTGGCCGCCGGCAGGTCACCGTCAAGGGAGCGCAAAGCCGCATTCGTGAAAAATTCGGCTATGTCTGTTTACCATCGGGGATTGGTGGCCTGCGCGCTATCTCTCTCTCCGCGGATCTGGCTGAACGCTTTGTCGCGCGCCGCCTCAAGGAAGACCTCTCTCATATAGAGATCGCGCCGCCGCTTTTTCTGCGCCTGATGTGCGACAAGCCGATGCGGCGCCTGATGGAAAGGCTTGCCCAGGACGTGCCCGCCGGCCCGCCCCTTCCGGACGATTTCATGGTGGCTGATCCGGCCGGGGTCCCGGGCGGCCTCGATGACGGGAACGCCCTGATCGCCATTACGGTGAACCTCTTTGCAAAGGGGGCGCTGGAGCCGACAGGCAATGTCCAGCTCTACTACAATCTGGAGCCGCTCGTTGCGCATGCAGAGCAACTGAAGGCGACGAAGGTTGAGACTGTGAAACCGCGCGCCGCGGTCAACAAGACCGGGCTTATCAAGTCTATCCGCTGTTCGAATATTGGCCTGGATGCCGTCCTGGCGAAACTGAACCTCAGCGTCGCCGACTGTTCAGGCCTCCAGGTCGGGCAGATCGTACCGCTCGAGGATGCCGAAAGCGGCAAGCTTTACGTTCATGCCGAGACGCTGACCGGTAGCGCCGAAATCGGAAGCGCCGAATTAGGCAACTGGAAAGGCCAACGCGCCATAAAGCTTACCTCGCCCTTACGCGAAAGCTTCATTCAGGAGATATCGGGTGCCTGAATGTCTTGAAATACGGCGCATGACATGCGCGAGGGAGGTATAAGTTGAACGCTATACTTGGCATTCTCGTCACTGTGGCCATGGTTTTTGGCGGCTACATGCTTGCCGGTGGCCATATGGGGATCATTACCCACGCCCTGCCATTTGAGGGAATGATGATCGGCGGCGCCGCCATCGGCGCCCTGCTGGCGGCGAATGATTTCGGCACGATCAAACAGACCGGTGCAGATGTCGTGGCGGCGTTTACCGGCGCCAAGTGGAAAAAGAGCGACTATCAGGACCTGCTCTGCCTGATGTCCGAGCTGCTCAATATCCTGCGCCAGAACCCAATCGATATCGAGCAGCATATCGAAGACCCGCATCAATCGTCTCTCTTCCAGCGCTATCCACGCATCCTCAAGGATGAGGACGCCATCGACATGATCTGCGACACGATCCGTTCGATGCTGATGAATTTCGACAATGTCCATCAGGTCGAGGAGCTTCTGGAGAAGCATCTGGAAGCACTGCACGAAGACAAGCAGGCTGGCGCGCACGCCTTGCAGAACATGGCAGACGCCCTGCCGGCGCTGGGTATCGTCGCCGCCGTTCTCGGCGTCATCAAGACCATGTCGTCAATAGACAAGCCGCCGGAAGTCCTGGGGGGCATGATTGGCGGCGCACTGGTCGGCACCTTCCTCGGCGTCTTTCTTGCCTATGGCCTTGTCGGTCCGTTCGCGTCCCGGGTGAAAGCCATCCGGACCGAGGAGCACTTCTTCTATTCGATGATTGGCGAGGTTCTTGTCTCCAACCTTCACAAGAACCCGGTGAATATCTGCGTCGAGGTTGCAAGACGCCATGCCCCGTCACGGGTGCGCCCGTCCTTCAACGAAATCGAACAGGCATTGAGGGGGTTAAGGCAGGCCGCGTGAGAGGCATCGTTGGCATATGTCTTGGCGCGGCATTCCTCGCGCAGGCGGCCCTGTCACAGGAGCCGCCGCAATCGTCTGACCAGAACGACGAAATCGAACGGCTGCCCGGAGAGCTCGACAGCTTCGTTCAGGAAGCGATCCGGGAAGGCCTGCTGAAACCGGCCCGAACACCCCAGCCAGATGAGGCTGTTGAGGTTGAGGATGTGGCCAATGTTGAAGCGCCTGAAGACATTCCGCCTGCCATGGAGGTTGCGGCCGAAGCGTCAGCCCGGACCGGTGCGGAAGAGTATCTTTGCCCGGACGTCTCTGCGCTTGATCTCACCGAGTTCGTTGACTTCGTCTCGTACAATGATCTGTCGGCCTGGCGCTCTGTACTGGAGGATAGCGAGCCCACAATCGCGTCGAGACGTGTGATGGCGCGTGCCTATATCTCGCTGGGCCTGATCGCTGAGGCTCGCGCAGAACTTGAAGGCGATATGGGGCAGGGCGGTGTCGCCCTGCGACAGCTGATCGAACTTCTGGAGCGAGGCGGTCGCCCCGATCCGGCCTATCTTTCTCAAATTGCCGCCTGCCATGAAGAGGACGGCGTCTGGTTTGCAATCGCCCTGCTCAAGGCCAACGACCCGGCTGGGGCTGACCTTTTGGCAAACCATTTTAACGCGTTCCGGAGTCTGCCGCTTCGTCTTCGGGCCGACGCCTCCCTGGTCGTGATCCCCGCGCTGGACCGTCTGGACCGGCCGATTCTTTCAGAACGGCTGATGACGAGTTTTACCGCTGAAGAGATTGCGGCGAGCCGTCAGTTGCAATTCGTGAAGGCGCTTCAGCGTCTTGCAATGGGCACGCCCAGCGCCGCGGAGACGGTTCGGGAGTATCTGCGCCGCGCGGAATACCGCAGCGAGGCCGCCGCCGCGCTCCGCCGTCATGGCAAGGCTATCTCCAGCGATGTCGAACGCGACATCGTCGATCAGTATGTAGATGCGCTCGGCAGCCTGCCCGCTGAGGCGTCCGTTTCAGACAACTTCGCTATCATCCTGCAGGATCTCAACGAAACGGTTGGTTACGACATGACGCTTCGCCTCGCAGCGATTCCAGCGGCTGCGGATCCAGCGTCGCGCGCGCGTCTGGCCGGACATTTCGAAGCGATGATCGACACTGATCTCGAAAGCAACGTCTTCCTCGTCAACCTGAAAGCCATGGATGCTCTGCTGAAGGCAGGTGCTCTGCTGGAGGCGCGTGAGGGAACCGATGGGCGCTATGCAAAGGCGTCCGCCATAGCAGCCAATCTCGGTCTGCGTACCATGTCGGAGAAACTTTCCTCGCGTCTTGAGAATGATACTGCTTTAGGATTGGCGCAGGCTGAACTCGCCTTCCAGCTTGAGGACCATGAGGGACTCGCCCGTCTGACCGAAGCCTTCCCGGAAAATATCGCCATCCGCAAGGTTGCGCTTATCGACGCCATCCGGCGCGGCGATTCAGAGGCGTTCGGAACGCTTTCACGCGGAATTCCAGGTGATGCCGAGACCGCCCTTATGCTGATCGAGGCCGATGCGGCCGCAGGTCACTGGATTGTCCCTCAGCGCTTCTATTCGATGGCCTCCCAGAGTGAGGATGAAGACGCACAAATGCGCGCGCTGCGCATCGCCGAAGCGCGCCCGGCCGCGACCAATGGCCAGGATGAACAGATTGCCCTCACGGACGTCTCCACGCGCCTTGAAACGCTGCGCCAGTCGCTCGGAACCCTGCCCAAGGAGGCCCGCTGATGTCGAATGCGATTTATGCCGCACTGGCCCGCCAGACCGGCCTGATGAATGAGATGCAGGTGGTTGCAAACAATCTCGCGAATTCCAGCACGACGGGCTACAAGTCTGACCGTGCCGTTTTCGCCGAATTCGTAGCGGGCACGAATAATAATCTGTCTGACCTTTCCATGGGCACGCTGGCAGGCCACACGACCGACCTCGAGCAGGGCGGTCTGCGGTTCACGAACGGGACTTTTGATCTTGCCGTCCAGGGGGAAGGCTATTTCCTGGTTGAGACACCGCAGGGCCAGCGCCTGACCCGCGCCGGTCACTTTCAGCTCAATGCCGAGTCCGAGCTTATCGACTCGATGGGCAACCGCGTGCTTAGCGCCGGCGGTGGCCCGGTACAGATCCCTGAAGAGGCGACCAATGTCAGCATCGCTGGCGACGGCACGATCTCATTCGATGGGGTCATCATCGATCAGGTCGGCGTCGTGCAGCCGGAAGGCCAGCTCACTCGCGCGGGCGGGACGATGTTCGCTGCTGAAGAGGGATTTCAGCAGATGGAAGAGCCGCGTGTCGTACAGGGCGCGCTTGAGCAGTCAAATGTTTCGCCGGTGCTTGAGGTTGCGCGCATGATCGAAGTGCAGCGGGCCTATGAGGCCGGTCAGGCGCTGATCGAAGGTGAGGACGACCGGATCGCCAAATTCATCAGCACCTTACGCCAGCTTTAACCCACAGGACGTGGATCGAGGGAGGACCCTATGAAATCACTGCAGATCGCAGCCACGGGCATGGCGGCACAACAGCTACGTGTCGACGTGATCTCCAACAATATCGCGAACATGAGTACCGCAGCCTATCGGCCGCGAACGGCGGAGTTTTCCGATCTCATGTATCAGCAATACCTGACCCCCGGGACGATTTCCTCCCAGGTGGGCACGGTGGTGCCTGCGGGCGTCCAGCTGGGGACGGGGGTCAAGCCTGCCTCGGTGTCGATGGAAATTACGCAGGGGTCGCTGCGCGAAACCGGTTCGGAGCTCGACATTGCCATTGATGGCACGGGTTTCCTGGAAATCCAGTTGCCCTCCGGTGAGTCCGCCTATACTCGCGATGGCAAGCTGAACCGCAGTCCAGAGGGCCAGCTCGTCACCAAGGATGGTTATGAGCTCGCCGACGGCATCGTCATCCCGGAAGACGCCCGGCGCATCTCGATCAGCACCGATGGCGAAGTTGTGGCCTATTTTGCATCCGAGGCAGAGGGCCAGCCGATCGGGACGATTTCGCTTGTGCGCTTCGTGAATGAAAAAGGCCTTGAGGCGATGGGCGACAACATGTTCCGCGAGACCGAAGCCTCGGGCGCGCCAAACCGGCTGGTCCCGGCGACCGAAGGTGTCGGCATGCTCCGTCAGGGCTATCTTGAGGAATCCGGCGTCGACGTCGTTCAGGAAATCTCCGAGCTGATTGAGGCCCAGCGCGGCTATGAGCTCAATTCCAAGGTCATCTCTGCGGCCGACGAGATGCTCGCCGCCACGACGAGAGTGAGGTAGGCCGATGAGCATTCTCTCCACACTCGCGGGCGGGCTCCTCCTGACCATCGCCAGTTCAGGCAATGTCGTTGCCGAGGACGTCATCCGTTCCGGCGAAGTCATTACCCCCGGTATGCTGGTCACCGAAGATGGCGCGCCTGTCTTCGACAGCCCCCTGATCGGCCGTGAAGTCCGCCGCACCGTATATGGTGGCCGGGAAGTGACCATGGACAATACACAAACGCCGCGCCTCGTCACCCGTAATCAGGTCGTGACGGTCAAGTTCATCCAGGGCGGCCTCGAGATTTCCACGACGGCGCGCGCCATGGAGGAGGGCGGGGTCAATGACACCGTTTCGCTGATGAATGTGAACTCAAGAAAACTTGTCACTGGCACCGTCCAGGCCGGCGGGTGGGTGCTTGCACAATGAGACCAGCTTTTGCCCTTCTCGCAGTAGGTTTTCTCTGCAGCGCGTGTGCTTCCGGCGTCAGGCAGGATATGACGCTCGCCAGCGTTCCGCCGCCTCCACCACCCGCGGTGCAGACCTTCACCGAATTCCCGCAGGTGCCGCTCAATAATGACACCAATTCGCTCTGGACCACATCGGCAAACTCGCTGCTGAGCATGCGCCGGGCGAAATCTGTGGGTGATCTTCTGACTGTGGTTGTCGAGATGGACGACCAGGCCAGCATGCAGAACTCCCTGCAGGCCACACGCGGCACGAATGAGGACTTCAACCTCGATGCCCTGTTCGGTCTGCCCGAGTGGGCCAATGGCGTTTTGCCAAACGGGGCGAGCGTATCACCCGGCATCGACTATAATCGCAATTCCTCGCTGAATGGCAGCGGTGCAATCAATCGCGCGGAGAAGGTGACGTTTCGCCTTGCAGCCCGCGTTATCGGACTCGAGCCGAACGGCAATCTCGTTATCCAGGGTTATCAACGCACGCGTGTGAGTAATGAAATTCGCGTTCTGACGGTGACCGGGGTCATCCGTGCGCAGGACATTACCCGCATGAACACCGTGACCTACGAGAAAATTGCCGATGCACAGCTGTCTTATGTCAGCTCGGGCCAGGCAACGGAGCCCGTCAAGAAGCGGCTGGTGCCACGGGTTCTCGACACGATTGTTCCCTTCTGAGGTTCGTCTGAATGAAACAGATTATTCCCGCCATTATCGCTGTGCTGTTTGTTGTAATCGGCGCGGCCGGGGGCCTTTTCCTGAAAGGCGCTTTTACTGGTGGTGAGGCTTCTGCAGCCAGCCAGGCCGGGTATGGCAAAAGCGGCAGCGGACATGGCGGGGACGCATCCGAAGACGCGGCGCTCACGGGCGAAGTGACCTATTACAAGTTCAACCGCGAATTCGTTGTTCCTGTAACGCACGGGGAGCGGGTCGACAGCCTCGTCATCATCAATCTCAATCTTGAAGTCGACGACTCGATTTCGAGCATGCTCTTCGGCATGGAGCCGAAGCTTCGGGATAATGTGATGAGTACGCTCATCCGGCTGTCGAATGAGGGCGAGGTCCTTGGTGATCTCACCGATCCGGAAAACTATGAGACCATCCGCTCCATGATCCTGGCCAATCTGCGGGAGGTCGTCCCGCATGGGCTCGAGAACGTTCTCATCCTCGACATGGCAAAGCAGCATATCTGACCTGCTCTGCCTGATATAAAGAAAAAGCCCGGCTTCCCTGGTCGGGCTTTTTTCTTGCTCAAGGGAAAGCGCCGCTATCGATCGACCTTGCGTACCTGGTCGAGATCTGCGGTCAGTCCGGATGATGTCCCCAGCCGGAGCGCGCCGTTTTCGGTGCTGACAGTCGTCACCTCTGTGACGATCTGTGGGGCAACCGTGCCCAGAAGCGTGTCGCCTTCATAGACTTCGATGCTTAACTTATAGACTTCGTCCGGCGCGGCCGTCGCGTCATTGTTCAGGCGGCCATTCCAGCTCTGACGGTCTTCGGAGAGGGCGATCTTCTCTTCAAGGACCTCTGCACCGCCTGAGGTTTCTATCTTCAGCACCCCGTGGGTGGCCTTGGCGGGAGCGTCGACCATGAACTCAATATCGTCGCCGGAATAGGGCACCCATGATGAGGGCACTGTTACCGTCTGGCCAAGCCATTCGCTTGCATACATCGCATGAAGGTCGCCGATCATGCTTGCCACGCTTTTCAGACTCTCATTCGACTGAACCTGTTGTTCAAGCGTCGAGAAGGACGCGAGCTGTTCGACGAACTGCGTGGAGTCCAGGGGCGACATTGGATCCTGGTTGCGCAGCTGCGCGGTCAGCAATTTGAGGAAGTTGTTGAATTCCTCACCCACGAACTGGGCGCTCGCATTCCCACTCTTGCCAGAGCCGCTCGCGCCAGACTGGCTTTTCTGGCTCTCCTGAGAGGCCTGGGCGGCATTGATGACGCTCATCTGTAAACTCCTTCCTAGAGTTTGATGTTGAGGCCGCTGGCGCCAATTGCGAGGGGCGCACGGGTCTGCGGCATGGCAGCTGGAACGAAGGCGGCCGTGACCTCCTCGTCGCCTGCGCTGCCGGTATAATCGATAAAGCCGTCTGGCTGCTGGCCTGCGCCGCCCGCAAAACCTTCGCTGAAGGACATGTCACGCGCGGAGAGACCATGCTGCTCCAGGGACTGGACGAGATCGAAATGCATCAGGCGGAGCTGGCGCATCGCATCGGCTGTTTCGGCTCGCACCGCGACCTGTTGCAGGCCCTGGGCATCAAACTTGAACTCAATGGAGACCCGGCCAAGCTCTGGCGGGTCGAGCTGGACTGTGATCCGGTCCGGCTTGTCCCCACTGCCGAGCTTGTTGCTGACAATATCCACGAGGTCATCCGGCGCCGCGATCATCGTGGCCGGCGCCATCATCGCGCCAATGCCCGGCCCGGATACAGGGGCGCCGGTTACCGGTGCGCCCGGAGCGCTGGCCGAGCCGGCGGACAAGGGGGCGCCAATCGAGGAGGCCGAGGCTGCCTGGAGCGAGGGCTGGCTGCTGCTGACGCTTTCACCGGAAAAAGCCGTGAGCGGCTTGATATCGGTCTCTGTCAGGGCAGGGGAGGTACTTTTGCTTTCGGTTGGCTGGCGGGGCTCGCCGTCACCTTCGTCACTGGTCTGGCGCCCGGTCCAGCCGCCTTCACTGGCCGCCGCGCCCGGGACGATTTCAGCGCTTTTTCCAGAGGGGACAGTGTCCGCCTCTTTGCCGGTCTCTTTAACCGCAGTGTCGGCCGCGGCGACACTCAATGTGCCGCCAGTACCTGGCTTTGAGCTAGCGTCGTGAATTTCTGTGTTGGCATCCGGGGCCTGGGTTTTGCCGGCGGGCGCTGCGGCTGAGGCTGCCTGTGCCGGTGATGCCATGCCGGCGCGAGTGGCGTCCGGTGCGACGCTGGCTTCGCCGGTGTCGCTCTTCTTATCCGACAGCGCCCAGGCGGGCTCGCCCTTTGGGTCGCTCGCTGTGGCGGCCGGCGGCGTTTCAACAGCTGCCCTGGACGCGTCCGTATTGAGGCCGACCTGGCCTGCGGGATCGGCATCCGCTCCGGCTTTGCCGCCCACGCCAGCCGTATCGGCCTTCACTGGCGGCAACTCGCCTTCAACCGTCTGGATTTCTTCTGCATCCTTTGGCCCATCTCCCGCCTGCTGGGCCGGTTCGCCGGGTATTGGGTTATGGTAATGGCCGTGGGTTCGCTCGCTGCGGAGGATTTCGCTGGGGCCATGCGCGTTTGCATCGTCCGAAACGGTCTCGGTCTGGCTCCTGGAGACAGGAGAGGTTGTTACCGTATTGGCGGCGTCTGGCGACTCATCCGCGCCCGCCTCGTCGTCAGCGCCATTGTTCTGCTGGCGCCGCGAACTCTGAAGCGTTTCGGAAAATTCCCGCCCGTGCCCCGCGCGCAATGAGTCCTCGCGCCGGTTCGGGCTCTCCGGCAGGAGATGCGCGATAGGTCCAATGAAAGCAGGCATTCAGCGTCCCCGGTTAAGCCCTGATTAGGGCTCTCTTAACCAAACCTGCCTCACCAGTGGTAAAAGCGGATTTAACGCCAGGGCGGCAAGTTGGTCCGCTGGCGGAGACGAGAGGCCAAGGAGAACTCACACCATGATCCCCCTGAACCTGCTCACCCCCAATGCCGACCAGGCCGCGCCCCTGAAGCGCCGCCCAGCTGCGCCCGTACCCCAGCAAGCGGAACCGGTTCAGGCCAGAACAGCCCGTTCGGCCGCGGCCGTTCATCCGCTTCGGGCACCGGAGGCGCCCCTTCCGCGCGCGGGCGTAGATTCAGATGCTGTGGAAGATACCAACAAGCGTTTTGAACAGATGCTCTGGGCCGAGATGCTTCGCCATTCCGGCATAGAGGAAGCCTTCACGAAGGGCGGGGGTCAGGCGGCGTCCGCCTTCACGCAATTCGCGGTCGAGGCAATCGCAAAGGATCTCGCGGAAAAACATCCGCTTGGCTTCAATGCGGTTGACCGCGCGATAGAGGCTTATGGAGCCGGTAGCGCCATCGGAGAACAAAAATGAGCGATCTGCCCAATGCCGACGCTGTATTGAACGGTCTCCACGATATTCTCGAAAACGAACACGCGGCCCTGAAGGCGGGAAGGGCAGGGGAGGCCGGTCAGCTTCTTCAGCCCAAGATGGAAGCAATGACGGCCTTCGACGCGCTTATGGCCGATCCCAAGAAACTGCGCGGCTTGCCGGATGTACAGTCTCGCGTCGGCCGGATCGTGCAGCTGGCGACCGAGAACGCCGAACTCTTTTCCGCCATTCGCAACGGCATCGGAAATGCGGTCTCCCGCCTCGGCGCTACATCGGCCGATTCCTATGTGGGCGCCTACACATCGGCGGGCGGCAAGACCGCCTTTTCAAAGGCGACCGGCGGTTACTCCAAAAAAGCTTGAGCCGATTAACCGATTATCCATGTGTCTCGTGTAGAAAATCGCCACAACCAAGATTGGTTCAGGACAAAAGCCTGCTGTCAGGATGACATGAGTTAGGAACTTCGAGATCGGGTCCCGCCGGCTCGATCTGGAACTTAAAAGGGGGATAACTGATGTCCAGTATTCTTACGAACAATAGCTCGATGGTTGCGCTCGAAACCCTGCGCAACATCAACCGCAATCTTGAATCCGTTCAGAATGAAATCTCGACGGGCAAAAAGGTTGCCTCAGCCAAGGACAATGCGTCCATCTGGGCCATCTCGACCGTCATGTCGACGGACGTTGCAAGCTTCGAGCAGATCTCTTCCTCGCTGAACAAGGGCTCCGCGACCGTCGGTGTTGCCCGCGCGGCTTCCGAGCAGATCACCGGCCTTCTGCAGGACATGAAAAACCTGATCGTTGATGCCCAGCAGGACCTCAACGACAGCGACCGCGCAACGATCCAGGCTGACGTCGATGCTATCCGCTCGACGATCACCAATATCGTCAATGGCGCGCAGATGAACGGTCAGAACCTTCTGAAGGGCACTGACAACCTCAAAGTTCTCGCTTCGCTCGACCGTGATACCGCTGGCGACACCGCGCCAGCCTTCATCAACGTCTCCCGCGTTGACCTGACCACGGCCGGGGCTGTCGATGCTGCGGCGAAAGCTTCCTCGGACGCAGGTTACGTTTCCACGGCTGACACGATCACGGCATCGGACGTTGACAAGGTCGCCTCTGAGGCTGGCTTCCTGTCGACCAGTGCCTCTGGTGCAACAATTGCCGCATCGGGTTCTGAAACCGTTGATATTAAGGGCGGCACCATTGCGGCTGGTGACACGTTCACCGTCAATATCGACAGCACCGACTTCACCTACACCGCCCAGTCTGGCGACACGGTAAACGATGTTGCCGCTGGCCTGAAAACCCTCATTGATGCAGATAACATTCCGGACCTTACTGTCACGGTCACAGATGCATCTGACCCGGCGGACGGCAGCGACAAAGCAGTCCTGACGCTTGCCAACGGCAACGCCTCGACTGGGATCGACATTGACACTTCGGCTCTGAGCGCCACGAAGTCGGTTTCCCAGCTCGCGGACTCCGAAAGCGTCGATGTTGATTTCAAAGGCGGCACGATCTCCACTGGCGACACCTTCACGGTGAACGTGGACAATACTGACTACACCTACACTGCGTCGGAAGGTGATACGGTCAATGATGTTGCAGCCGGCCTGAAGTCACTTCTGGACGCTGCGTCCATCACCAACCTCTCGGTTACCGTGACCGATGCAACTGACCCGGCAACCGAAGACGCCACCCTGACGATTGCTGCTGATGGCGGCACAGTTGATGTCAACCTTGGCGGTCTTGCGTCCACCAATGCTGCCGTCGCAGCTGGCGGCCTCGGTGCGCTGAGCACGCTCAGTGTCGCAACGGCTTCCGACGCCACCGCAGCCCTGACCTCTATCGAGACACTTCTCGACAAGGCGATCACCGCGGCGACGACCTTCGGGTCTGCCCAGAAGCAGATCGAAGGCCAGACCGAGTTCGTTCAGAACCTGGTCGACTCGATGAAATCCGGTATCGGTTCCATGGTCGATGCCGACATCGAGGCAGCCTCCGCGAAACTCCAGGCCCTGCAGGTCCAGCAGCAGCTGGGTGTTCAGGCCCTGTCCATCGCGAACAGCGCACCGCAGACCCTGCTGTCCCTGTTCCGCTAGGCACGATGAATTGAGACCGGGCGCCTTCGCTGGCGCCCGGTCTCACCTGTTAACCAAGAGTGAGGGCGATGGTACATGCATAATTTGGCGCACAAGGCATATAGCAACGTCACCAGCCGCACGGCGTCTGACAAGCAGATTGAATATGCCCTGTTCAGCGAAGTTACGAACGCTCTCAAGGATGTGGCGGCGCAGGATGTGCCGCCTCCTGCCGTTTGGGCAAGTGCGATTGATCGCAATCTCCAGCTTTGGCTTCTTCTTTCCGTCGATCTTCTCAGTCCTGAGAACGGGCTGGAGGACAGTTTGCGCCGCAACCTTCTGACGCTCGCCGAAATGGTCCGGCGTGTCAGCTACAAGGTTCTCGCTGGCGAAACCGACATTTCCGACCTTGTCGAGATCAACGAAACGATCATGAAAGGGTTGTCTGGTGAAGTCAGCCCGAGCCACATGGAGATGAGTGCCTAAATGTCCGGATTGATACTGAAGCTCGCGGCCGGTGAAAAAGTCGTGATCAACGGCGCCCTGCTTGAGAATGGGGACAAACCGTCCAGCCTGCGGATTGCTGACGCCAATGCGCGGGTGCTTCGTTGCCGCGACGCACTGAAGCCGGAAGAAGTCGATACGCCGGTCAAGCAAGTCTATTACGCCATCCAGCTGCTCATCACGGGCGACCTCGAAGATGACCGTGTGCTGCCCGCCCTGTTTCGCGAGATCGAGCACCTCGAAGAGGTCTTCCGCGCGATTGACCCTGAGGCAATTCCGCAGCTGCGCGAAATGCTGCGCCGGGGCAATCACTATTCGGCGCTCTGCCATATGCGCAATCTGGTTGAGCTCGAAGCCGAACTCTTCCGCCATGCGCGGCTCAAGAACTCCTATTCCGAGCCGCAGGCACAGGTGGCCTGACCGCTCATGGTGCAGCCGGCCATCCCCATGTCTGGCCTTGCAGGCTGGTCCTTCCTGCAGACGACCTATTCGCGCCAGCTGGAGACGTTCTCTGACAGCGCAAGCGTGAAGAATGACCGCGCCTATATGAGCGAGAAGCTCTCCAGGCCGATCTCTCTCGATGACTTCATGTCGGACCGGCGCCTCCTTCGCGTCACGATGACGGCATTCGATCTTGCCGGTGAGGAGTGGAAAGGCGGCTTTATCCGCAAGGCACTCGAAGAGGCGGCAAATCCGGACAGCACCTTCCTCAAGCGGCTCAATAATCCTGCCTATACGAAATTCGCGGAAACCTTCGCTTTCAAGGACGGCACACTGTCGCTCGAGGCTGAGAAGATCGATCAGCTGGGTGAGGATTTCGAGACCGCTGCCTTTCGCATCGCGGTGGGCGATGTCGATGAGAATATGCGCCTCAGCCTCAACTATCAGCAGAAGATCGTCGATATCGCGGGAACCGGGGCATCCAATGATGCCATCGCCTACCGTATTCTGAGCAATGTGCCGGTAAAGACCGTGCTGGAAAAGGCGCTGAACCTGCCATCGGACCTCAGCAAGCAGCCGATTGAGAAGCAGGCGGAGATGCTTCGCGACAAGCTCAGCTCGGCGTTCGGCATTTCCGAGCTTGGCGATCTGGTCACGCCGGACAATGTGGACGCCGTCATAAGGCGGTTTCATGTGATGGAAACAGTCAATAATGGGCCCTCTGCGCTGACCCCCGGATACACCGCCCTGACACTGCTCGGCGGCGGTCAGGGCTTCGGCTCCATAGCCAGCCAAAATCTCTTTCTGAGCCTGCTCTAGCTAGCCAGCTTTCGCCTGAGACTGGGTTTCGGACACGTCCGCCCTGTCGCCATGCAGCAGCGTGGCAAGCCGTTGATAGGCCGCTTGCGTATCGCCTTCATGGCGTTCTGAGATAAAGCCATCCAGCGCCCGGAATAGGTCGATTGCCCGGTCGCCGGCAGCGTCCTTGCCCCGCTCATAGAGATTGGCGCGCACCATGGGCGCTAGTTCCTCATAAAGCGCCAGGTTACGCCTGTATTCGCCCAAAAGCGCATTCTCTTCGCTGGAGGCGGCTCGGGGCAGCGCACGCGAGACCGACTTCAGCACGTCGATTGCCGGATAACGTCCGCGCTCCGCAATTTCGCGGGAGAGAACGATATGGCCATCCAGGATGCCCCGGATCATATCGGCAACCGGCTCCTCCATGTCGGAGCCTGCGACCAGAACCGAAAAGATGGCAGTGATGTCACCCTTGCCCTCCCGGCCGGGGCCGGCGCGTTCGGCAAGCTCCGCAATCGTGCGCACCGTCGAGGGCGGGAAGGCATGAAGGGCAGGCGCCTCACCACCGATCAGCGCGACTTCCCTGTGAGCTTCGGCAAAGCGTGTAATGGAATCGAACAGTAGCAGCGTATGGTGGCCCTGATCGCGAAAATGCTCAGCTGCGGCCATGGCGCAATAGGCAGCGCGTTTCTTGGCGCCGGGCGGTTCACTCGCCGTTGCGGTCACGATGACGGAACGTGCCCGCGCTTCCGGCGGCAGGGTCAGCTTGGCAAAATCGTTCAGTTCCCGGGATCTCTCGCCGATCAACGCGATGACGATCCGGTCGGCCTGCACGCCATTGGCAAGCGCGCCCAGCAGGGTCGACTTCCCGACGCCGGAGCCGGCAAAGAGGCCCAGCCGCTGGCCCTGACAGAGCGGGATTGCCGTGTCGGTAATCATCAGCCCGGTATTGAGCCGCGGGCCGAGACTTTTCCTCAGATGGCTGGGCGGGGCCTTGCTGATCAATTTCTTGCGAACAAGCGAGCTCGGCAGCTTACCGGCCTTCGGGGGCTCATCGACGATTTCGCCGCGATAATTGACGATATGGCCGATCCAGTGGTCGCCGGGTGAAACCGAGGCTTCACGGTCGATATAGGCACGGTCGCCGATCCTTACCTCGTCCGATTCGTCGAACAGGAAGGCGGTGACGCGCTCTTCGGTGATGTTGAGAATTTCGCCGCGTACCGTGCCGTTCAGCGTGTGGATTTCCACCTCATTGCCGAGGCCGGCATGTGCACTCACGCCTGTAATGCCGACGGTGCCGGGGCTAACATCGCTGACCCGGCCCCAGATGCGACATAGTTCGTGTCTCTGTGGCGCTGCGTGCTGCATTACGTAAACAGAATTCCCGTTTTCATTAACCTTTTATTCAACGTAGCCGGGCACCTTTTCCAAAGAGTTAACCATGAGGGGGCGGTGCCATGTTCGAGGATATGGGGGTCTTCAAGATATACAGTGCGATGGCACGTCACGCGGCTGAAGCTCAGACGCATGCGTCCAAGAATATCGCGCATTCTGACGATCCGGGTTACCGGGCGACCAGTCTTGAATCCTTTGAGGAGTATCTCAAGCGTACCTCTGTCAGCCCGTCCGAGTCCGAGGCATTCAAGATCACCGACAGCGGCACACCGACAGCGCCCAATGGCAACTCGGTGAGCGTCGAACACGAACTTTACAAATCGGCCGAAGCAATGGACCAGCATCAGTTGGCGCTCACGGTTTATTCCAAGTCGCTCGACCTTTTGCGCGCGGCACTTGGCAGACGATAAGGGGGCAGGTTGAATGAATTCGCTCAAGGCGACAATGATCCAGGCGATGCAGGGCATGCGGGTGCAGTCCGAGCGTATCGACCTAACCTCACAGAACATCTCCAACGCCGACACGCCGGGCTACCAGCGCAAGATGCTTGTGGTCGATCAGGCGACCAGTGGCGACGCGTTCCGCCGGTTGCGGATCGAACTCGACGGCGCAGAAGGCGAGCGCAGCTATGAGCCGACCCATCCGATGGCGGATGAGGACGGCTATGTCACCATGTCGAACGTCTCGGTCGTCACTGAAATGGCCGACATGCGCGAAGCCAACCGGTCTTATGAGGCCAATCTCAACTCATTTCAGCAGGCACGTACCATGTACAAGTCGCTGCTCGATATTCTCAAGCGATAAGGGGGTCATGACAGATGTCAGGGGTGAACTTTTCGGCCTATGCGGCCCTCAGCAGTGTCAAACCCGCTGAAGCGGCCGGCCAGGCGGCCAAGCCGAAGGGCGAGGCAAACGCCGTGTCCGAAGGCTTTGCGAGCTTCAAGCAGACAATGGAAGCGGCAGAGCAGACAGCGGTGAATACGGCCGTTTCCGGCGCGGATCCGCACGCCATGGTCGAAGCGCTTGCCAATGCCGAGCTCGCGCTCGATGCCGCCGTCACCATCCGCGACAAGGTGGTAGAGGCTTATCAGGAACTCCTGCGGATGCCGGTCTAGGCAGCCATCGCGAATGACTGAGCTTGCAATCTTCGAAATCCTGCGCGGCGCCTTCTGGACCGCAACGCTGATGGCGCTGCCGATCCTCGGCGTGACGCTGATCCTTGGATTTGCAATCGGCCTCCTTCAGGCATTGACCTCGATCCAGGAAATGACGCTGACCTTCGTGCCAAAGATCATGGCTGTGGTCATCGTCTTCTTCCTGACGCTTGGCTACATGACCCAGCTATGCCTGGACTTTTTCAACAATTCCGTCCTGCCCATCATAGCGGGGTAGGCGACCATGCCCGCGTCCAGCCTTTTCAACCTGGCAAAGCCGACCACGCTTCTGGCCATCGGGCTGATGCTGATCATTCTCGTCATGGTCCTGCCAGTACCGGCCTGGGTAATGGATATCGGCCTGACCCTCTCCTTTGCGTTCGCCATCCTGATCTTCACGACCGCGATCTTTATCGAGAAGCCGCTGGATTTCTCCTCCTTCCCAAGCGTGCTTCTGGCCTCGCTTGTCCTGCGTCTGGCGCTGAACGTCTCCTCGACAAAGCTGATTATCAGCCAGGGGCATACCGGCACCGGCGCCGCCGGGAACGTGATTGAAGGCTTCGCCATGTTCATCATGGGCGGAAACCTCTTCGTGGGCCTGGTTGTGTTCGGCGTCCTCATCATCGTGAACTTCATGGTGATCACAAAGGGTGCGGGCCGGATGGCGGAGGTCGGGGCGCGCTTTGCCCTCGACGCCATGCCCGGCAAGCAGCTCGCCATCGACAGCGACCTGGCCGTCGGCGCGATCAGCCATGAAGAGGCCAAGATCCGCCGCCAGAAGGAACAGGAAGAAGCCTCTTTTCTCGGCTCGCTCGATGGTGTCTCGAAATTCGTGAAGGGCGACGCGGTGGCGGGTCTTCTGATTACCGCACTCAACCTTATTGCGGGGATTGGCTTCGGCATTGCCGTGCACGGGCTCTCAATCACCGAAGCGCTCAATAATTATTCGATCCTTACGGTGGGCGATGGTCTCGTCTCACAGATACCGGCCGTGATCATCTCTGTGTCGGCGGCGCTTCTTCTGTCCAAGGGCAAGGATGAGGGCGCCATCGATGTGGCTCTGCTTGCACAGCTTGGCGCCAACGCGTCGGTTCTGTTCATTGTGGCGGGCCTGCTTGGCGTCTTTGCCCTCATGCCGGGCCTGCCTTTCCTGCCCTTCATGATGGCCGCCGGTCTCTTTGGTACGGCTGCCTATTTCATCCGCGAGCATGAGAAACAGAAAGCGGCCGCCGAAGCCGAAGAGAGTGCCTATGTGGCCCCGGAGCCTGCCGTCATCGGCGACTCGATCCACTCCGATGAAATACACCTAGAAGTCGCACCGGACCTTGTGTCCATGGTGCTTCAGGGAGCTGACGGGTTTGAAAACCGGGTCGACAAGATCCGCCGCTATATCGCCGAGGAATATGGTTTCGTCCTGCCCTCCATCCGGATGACGGACAATCCGACGCTGGCAAAGAATGCTTACCGCGTGCGCATTCAGGGCGTGAAGGTGGACGGCGGGGTCCTGCGCCCCGGCAATGTGCTGGCGCTGATGGAGGACAAACAGCTGCCACACCTGCAGGGCGAGCGCGTGAAAGAGCCGGTCTACCAGGCCTCGGCGCGCTGGCTGCCCAGCACCAAGGCGCAGGAGCTTGCCGCGGCTGGCGTCCCGGCCATTGAGGCGACCGAAGTGCTCGCCACACACATGCTGGAAATCATCCAGAACAATTTCTCGCTCATCTTCACCCGCCTCGTCATGATGGACACGCTGGATGCGCTGACCCGGCTCAGCGACGCAGAGCGCGCCGCCTCCAACAAGCGTTTCCTCGACGAATACATTCCCGGCAAGGTGACGCCGGAACAGCTGCTGGCCGTGCTGCGCCTTCTGCTCGAAGAGCGCGTCTCCATTCGCAACCTCTTCCTCATCATCGAAACGGTGGGTGAGGCCAAGGCGCGCACGTCCAATCCTTCCCAGCTGGCCGAACTGGTGCGTCAGCGCCTCGGTTTCCAGATTGTCGATCGGCTGCAGGATGGCGAGGGCCGCCTGCCGCTTCTGCAGCTCGGGCCGAACTGGGAAGAACAGTTCTCGGCGCATGAGATCACCAAGGAAGACGGCGCCTCGGACATCGCCTTGCCGCCCGACGTCTTTGGCGACCTCACCACATCGATCCAGAAAAAGCTCAACGAGTATGCCCAGAAGGGTGTGACCCCCTCCATCGCGACGACATCGCGCCGGCGCCGTTTCATTCACACGGTGCTCTCCAGCAAGGGCATCCGCAATTCGGTGCTGGCCTATGAAGAGATCGGGTCGAGGAGCAAACCCTACATTGTCGGTGTCGTTTAGTGCCCGATACGCTGCTTGCATCCGGGCAGGCGATCTACTGGGTCGGGGCGGTGATGCTGATCATGGCGCGGGTCGGTTTCATCATCTATTTCATGCCGGGTGTGGGCGAGCAGGCCGTGCCGGTTCGGGTGCGGGCGATGATCGTTCTGGTCTTTTCCATCTCGCTCGCTGTCACGGGCGTGGTGGAGATGCCCGTCCTATCCAGTCTCGGCGAATTCTTCCGTTATCTGGCGCTCGAGGCCAGTATCGGCCTGTTTTTCGGACTGCTGCTGCGCCTCTCGATCTGGATGTTGTCTATCACAGGCACGATCATCGCCCAGGTCATCGGCCTGTCGCAGATGCTCGGTATCGCCCTGGAAACAGAGGCCCAGACGCTCACGGCCAATATGCTGGCGCTCGCAGGCGCGGCCCTCCTGCTCAGCATGGATTATCATGTCAGCGTCTTTGTCCGCATGGTTTCACTCTATGGCGAGATACCGGCAGGGGCGTTCGACCTGATCGATCCCCAGTTTCTAGTGATGCGCGGCTTCGAAGCCTTCGGTCTTGCCATCATGCTGGCCTGGCCGTTCGTGGCGGTAAACCTGCTCTACAACATCTGCCTTGGCTTCATAAACAAGGCGCTTCCCTCTCTCATGGTCGCCTTTGTTGGCGCGCCCTTCATGATCGGCGCGGGCATCATGCTTCTGGCCTTCTCCATCGCCACGATGCTGGTGGTCTGGACCAATCGCGTGCCCTCCCTCATCGGCTGGCTATAGGAAGGCGGCATGGCTGAAGACCAGAATAGCGGCGGTGGCGAGAAGGAATTTGAAGCCACAGAGCAGAAGAAACGCCAGGCTCGAAAGGAAGGGAATGTCGCCCAGTCGAGAGAGGCGACAACCTTCTCGCTCATGCTGGGCATGGCCATCGCGGCAGGGCTTTTCGGCACAGTGCTTGCGGGTAGCATCTTCAATGAATTCCAGATGATGTTCTATCACGCCGACAGCTATGCGCGGGACATCTTTGTGGGCAGCGGTGTGCAGTCGCGTCGGTGGCTAACCTCGGTGCTTTTGCAGTGCCTGCCGCTCTTTGCAATTCTTGTGGCCCTCGTCATGGCAACACTGCTTGTCCAGGGCTCGGTCGCCTTCTCAACCAAGTCGATCAAGCCGGACATGAAGAAGCTTAATCCGGCTGAGAATCTGAAGAAGAAATACGGCCCCAAAGGCCTTATCGATTTCGGCAAGGACACGGCAAAGATGCTCTTTGCCGGCTTTCTGGCCGCCATGTTCCTCTATTATTTCGTCGACAATTACTATGCGAGCAGCGCGGTCCAGCTTTCGCAATTCTTCCGCTTCACCTTTACCCAGGTGACGGCGGTCATCGTGCTTTTCTGTGTCTTCCAGTTCGCCCTTGGCGCGGTCGATTTCTTCATCCAGCGCCAGCTACAGGCCAACAAGCTGAAGATGACGCGGCAGGAATTGAAGGACGAGATGAAGCGGTCCGAAGGCGATCCTCACCTGAAACAGCAGCGCCGCGAGAAGGGCCAGAAAATCTCCAAGGGCCAGATGCTGCAGAATGTGAAGGGCGCGACCGTCGTCATGGTCAACCCCGAACACTATGCTGTCGCCCTGAAATGGGAGCCAGACAGCGACATGGCGCCGATCGTCGTTGCCAAGGGCGTCGATCATATGGCCGCGCGGATCAGGGAGGTGGCGCACGCCAATGACGTGCCGATCTATTCCGACCCGCCTGCTACGCGCTCAATCTATCGGCTGGTGGAGATTGATGAGGAAATCCACACCGAACACTTCGCTGCCGTGGCTGCCGCGATCGGTTTCGTCGACCGGCTGCGCCAGCATCTCTAGGAGGGGCAAATGAAACAGAAGACCGCCAATACGATGAAGAAGCTTGTGGGCATGAAGCGCCAGCAGGCCGAACAGGCGCTTGCTGAGGCGCAGCAGGCGCTGGACCGGGCGCGGGCTGATCTCGTCGCGCTTCGCAACGCTCTTGCGGCCCCGGAAGCGCCGCAGGACTATGCCGCCCTTAGCCTCGCTGAGCGCAATGGCCATTCGATCCGTCTCATCGCAAGGGTGAGGGCGCAGGAGGCCATTGTGGCTGAACGTCAGGCAGAGCTTGCCCGCGCAATGGACACGCTGCGCCGGGCCTTCGGCTCGCAGCAGCTGCTTGGCGAGACATTGCGCCAGGCAGGCTAGGCCCAACCGCACATGGCTTGCCTTTCGTCGCATGGACAATCATCTCGTTGCATGGTGAAAGGCGCGTAAGGAAAGCAACCGCGCGAAGCGTTGAATAAAGGTCTAAACGACATGTCGACAGGTCTAGTTACTCTCTTTGGCGGATCCGGCTTTATCGGTCGGTACGCCGCGCGCGCCCTTGTCGAGGCCGGTTATCGTGTGCGTATCGCGGTGCGCCGTCCCCACCTTGCAGGCGATGTCCGCCTGGCCGGCCCTCCCGGCTGGGTCGACATTACGCAGGCCAATGTCCGCAACCGTCTGTCGGTTGAGCGCGCCATCGAAGGCGCAGACGCGGTGGTGAACCTGGTCGGCATCCTTTACGAAAAAGGCCCTCAGAGCTTCGAGGCCGCCCAGCTTGGCGGCGCGCAGACCGTGGCCGAATGCGCGGCCGCCGCAGGTATCAAGCGCTTCGTCCAGATCTCGGCGATTGGCGCAGATGAAGAGTCCCAATCGGATTATGCGCGCACAAAGGCGCTGGCAGAAAAGGCTGTGCGCGACGCCATACCGGAGGCGGTAATCCTGCGCCCCTCCATCGTGTTTGGTCCCGAAGACGATTTCTTCAACAAGTTTGCCGGCATGGCTGCCCACCCGGTCTCCAATGTGGCGCCTTTCCTGCCTGCGATTGGCGGCGGCAAGACAAAGCTCCAGCCGGTCTATGCGGGCGATGTCGCCGAAGCGATTGCGGCCGCTGTCAGCCATGACGACGTTCTCGGCAAGACCTATGAGCTCGGCGGCCCGCGCACCTACACCTTCCGTGAGATCTATGACTACATCTGCGAGGAGGTGGACAGGAAGCGCTATGCGCTGCCGCTGCCTTACTTCATCGCAAAGCCCATGGGCCTCACCTTCGGCGCGATCTGGAAACTCCCGGTCATCTCCACCGGTATCTTCGGCCCGCCGCCGATCACTGGCGATCAGGTCGACATGCTGAAGACGGACAATGTGGTGGCTGAGGACGCGCTGACGCTGAAGGATCTCGGCATCGATGACATCGAAAGCGTCGAGGCCATCGTGCCGACCTATCTCTGGCGCTACCGCGCCTATGGCGAATTCCACCAGAAGGGCGAAGCGTAGGGACGCCTCGCAGAAGCTCTAGTAGGGGTCTTGGCGTTGAATTAGCGCTTCCGCGCACCGTGTGTCCTCTGGCTCAGAGCATACCATGTATTGGATTGGATAGACCACGCCGTTCATTCGGACAGGCTCACCATCGACAAGTTTCGGTTCAAAGCGGAGCGTCTGAATGGCTGAGCGCGTGGCTTCCATAAATCCCGGATGCGTGCACTCAATCTCGATACCGGCTTCAACGAAGCCTTCTTCGGAAACATTGAAGGTAGATTGGCATTCAGCGCTTATGCCCTGCTGAGCCATATCCAGGGGGTATTCGGGGTGGGGACGAGCGATGGGTTGCGCGTCGGTGTCGGCCGAACTTGGCAGGGCCAGGGTGGCGACGACACCAATTGATGTTACGGCGGCAGCAAGGCCGCCCCTGGTCTTCAACGGGTTACGGATGAGGGTCATGGAGATATCCTTTGCGATACGCTTGGCTTTCATCTGCCGCGACCGGCGCAGGTAGGCGTCAATGAAAGTGCGCACCGCATGGCTCGCCGTGATGCCTTCTTTCTCGCAGGCCTCCTTGAAGGCTTCCTTCTTCGAATGGGGCAGACGGACTTCGAGCGTCTCAGACTTCTTTTCGCGATGAGGTTTCATGGGGCACAGCGCCTTCCTGCCAGTCGTGGCGTCTCCATGGTTTGAAACTTGCGCCAGGATTGAAACCGTAAATCCGTCCCGGCGCCAGGCATTTCGTGTCCGGACACGCGCAAAGACCTGTGTTTAAAGCGGCGGGCTGCTGAGCCTAACCGGCCATCATCGGGATCATGGCGATGATGGCGACACCTAGAATGAGCCTGTAGATCACGAACGGCAGGAAGCTCATCCGGTTGAGCAGGGCCATAAGGGCGAAGATGGAGGCATAGGCGGTCACGAAGCTCAACCCCGCCACGATCAGCCCATCCGATAGCGGCACTGTAACTTCGCCGGCTTCGGCGGTGGCAAGTTTGAGACAGGCATAAGCGCCTGCGACCAGCAGGACCGGCGCGCCGCACAGCATGCCAAAGCGCGCAGCCTCGGTGCGCGACAGGCCGATGGCGCGCGCCGCCGTCATTGTCACGCCCGACCGGCTGACGCCGGGAATAAAGGCAAGGGCCTGCGCCAGGCCAATCAGGATGCCATCGCGCAGCTTCATATCGGCTTCGGTGCGGTGGCGTGGGCCTTTGACGTCCGCCCACCAGAGAAGGAGGCCGAAGACGATGGTGGCGGCTGCGATCACATGCGGGGAGCGTAGAACGTCGAGACCGGGCGCGAGCTCATAGACGAGACCGGCGACGAGTGCCGGCGGTGTGGCCACCAGAATCAGCAGAGCGAGCTTGCCCCCCTGGGACAGGCGGCCGTTTTCCCGGCCGATGCCGACAAGCTCGAAGCTGCCGGTGATCACACGAACCGTGTCCCGCCAGAAATAGGCAAATAGCGCGAACAGCGTTCCAAGGTGCGCCATCGCATTCACCATGAGCTCGTCCTCGCCGGAAATCCCGAACAAATTCGCCGTGAGCAGGACATGTGCGGAAGATGAAATGGGCAGCCATTCGGAGATGCCCTGGACGATCGAAATGATGACAAGCTGAAGAAGTGACATAATTCTCTTTCGGGCTTGCGATTACACCAATGTCTCTACTGTCACGCTTTGGCACCAAAATCACGTCAAAGAAAAACGTATCAAAACGATATTCGTTAAATTTGCAAAACCGCGTTTTTCGCGCTATATAGACCATCAAAGCAACTCCTATATATCATCTTGATATGTATAGGCTGGATTTGCCTTGCAATCTCGCTGAAAAGCTAAGATAGGGCATGAACTTGCACGAAAGGGATGGGCGCCATGGCGAGCCGCATGCTAAAATTTACGAAGATCAATCCGTCCATGCCGGAAAAGCGCGCGGCTGAGGCGCGCCGGGGCGACTTTCATGAAATTTATGGCGACTATGCCCAGGAAGTCGCAGAGGATCAGGCCGGACGGTGCTCCCAGTGCGGTGTTCCGTTCTGCCAGCAGGGCTGCCCGCTTTCCAACAATATTCCTGACTGGCTGAAACTAGCTGCCGAAGACCGGATGGAAGAGGCATATCATGTCTCGCAGGCCACCAATAACATGCCGGAGATTTGCGGCCGTATCTGCCCGCAGGACCGCCTCTGCGAAGGCATCTGCACAGTCGAGCAGTCTGGTCACGGCACCGTCACGATTGGCGCGATCGAGCGCTATATCACCGATAATGCCTGGGAGCAGGGCTATGTGAAACCCGTCAAGCCGCCGCGTGAGCGCGACCAGTCTGCCGGCATCATCGGTGCGGGTCCTGGCGGGCTAGCGGCTGCTGAACAGCTTCGGCGCAAGGGTTATCAGGTGACCGTCTATGACCGCTATGACCGCGGCGGCGGCCTGCTTGTCTATGGCATTCCGGGCTTCAAGCTGGAGAAATACATTGTCGAACGCCGTATCAAGCGGCTTGAGGAAAGCGGCGTAAAGTTTGAGTTCAACGCCTCCATCGGCGAGACACACAAGCTGACCGACCTTCGCGACAAGCATGACACGCTGCTGATCGCGACCGGTGTTTACAAAGCGCGTGATCTGATGGTGCCGGGAGCTGGCTGTGAAGGCGTGCACAAGGCACTCGATTTTCTGACCGCGTCCAATCGCAAGGGCCTTGGCGATGACGTTCCCGAATTCGAGAACGGAACACTCGACGCAAAGGGCCGGAAAGTCGTCGTCATTGGTGGCGGGGATACGGCCATGGACTGTGTGCGCACCGCGATCCGTCAGGGTGCGATCTCTGTCTCATGCCTCTATCGCCGTGATCGCGCGAACATGCCGGGCTCGCAGCGTGAGGTGGCCAATGCCGAGGAAGAGGGTGTGAAGTTCGAATGGCTCGCCGCTCCCGAAGCCCTGATCGATGACGAGAATGGCAAACTGAAAGCGGTACGCGCTTCCCGCATGAAGCTTGGCGCGCCGGACCCGTCTGGGCGTCAGTCGCCTGAGAAGACAGGTGAGACCTTCGATATCGAAGCCGACATGGTGATCAAGGCGCTGGGTTTTGACCCGGAAGACCTGCCACAGCTCTTTGATGAGCGGGCGCTGACCGTCAATCGCTGGGGCGCCATCAAGGTTGATTTCGCAACGCTGGAAACCAGCCTGCCGGGCGTCTTCGCGGCTGGCGATATCGTGCGCGGCGCTTCGCTCGTCGTTTGGGCGATCAAGGATGGCCGCGACGCTGCCGAGAGCATGCACAGGCGCATGAAGCAGATGGACCGCGCCAGCTCCCCCACTCCGGTGGCCGCTGAATAGGCCCTGCCCCTTCCGCGCCTTGCAAGATTTAACCCCTCCAAGGGACCGAACATGACCGACACAATCGAAAAATACCTCAAAGAGCGCCAGAAACTCGTTGAGGCGCACGCCTATGATGAAGAGTTCGAGAAGGACGCATGCGGCGTGGGCCTCGTTGCCTCGCTCGATGGCAAGCCGAAGCGCGAAATTGTCGAGATGGGCATCAAGGCGCTCAAGAATGTCTGGCACCGCGGCGCGGTGGACGCCGATGGCAAGACGGGCGACGGCGCCGGTATCCGGATCGAGGTGCCGCAGGACTTCTTTCGTGAGCAGGCAGAGCGGACCGGTCACAATCCGACCGACGATCCGATCTGCGTCGGGCAGATCTTTCTGCCGCGCACCGACCTTGGCAATCAGGAGGCCGCTCGCGCCATCGTCGAGACCGAAATCCTGCATTTTGGCTTCTATATCTATGGCTGGCGCCAGCCGCCGGTCGACATCTCCGTGATCGGCCAGAAAGCAGCCGATACACGCCCGGAAATCGAACAGGTCATGTTTCGCGACAGCCGCGGCCGGTCCGCCGATGAGCTGGAACGCGCCCTCTATCTCTGCCGCCGCCGCATTGAGCGCAAGGCGCGCGAGGCTGCGATCCCAAGCTTCTATATCTGTTCGCTAAGCCACAAGTCACTGATCTATAAGGGCATGTTCCTCGCCCAGGATATCGACAATTTCTATCTCGACCTGAAGGATGATCGCTTCATCTCGCCGATTGCGATCTATCACCAGCGCTATTCGACCAACACCTTCCCGCAATGGTCGCTCGCCCAGCCCTTCCGCATGCTCGCCCACAATGGCGAGATCAACACGCTGCGCGGCAACCTCAACTGGATGAAGAGCCACGAGATCAAGATGGTCTCTGGCGCCTTCGGTGATGATGTCGAGGACGTCAAACCGGTTGTTCCGAAAGGCCTTTCAGACTCCGGCGCGCTCGATGCTGTGTTCGAGATTCTGTGCAAGGCGGGCCGCACCGCGCCAATGACCAAAGCGCTCCTCATTCCGGAGGCGTGGTCAAAACGCGCCTCGATCATCCCGGATGAGCATGCGGCGCTATATGCTTACTGCAATTCGGTGATGGAGCCTTGGGACGGCCCTGCTGCAGTGTGCGCCTATGATGGGCGCTGGGCTGTGGCCGGGCTTGATCGGAACGGTCTTCGCCCTCTTCGTTACGCGCTGACATCTGATGGCATTCTGGCCGTCGGCTCGGAGACCGGTATGTGCCCGCTCTCGGGCCACGATGTGGTGCGTCGCGGCCATGTGCGCGCCGGGGGCATGATCGCTGCAAACCTGGAAGAGGGCCGCTTTTACGAGCATGATGAGATCATTGATGAGCTCGCTGCGGAGCACCCGTATTCCGACTGGCTGAAGAACGTCAAAGAGCTTGAAGTCGACATCATCAAGGGCGAGGAACCGCGCCTCTTCGACAAGGAGATGCTGCTGCGCCGCCAGATGGTGGCGGGCTTTACGCTTGAATCCTCAGAACTGATCCTTGCGCCCATGGCCGAGGATGGCAAGGAAGCCATTGGTTCGATGGGCGACGACACGCCTGTGGCCGTGCTCTCACAAGAGTGCCGCCCGCTCTCGCACTTCTTCCGCCAGAGCTTCAGCCAGGTGACCAATCCGCCGGTCGATCCGCTGCGCGAAGACCGTGTGATGTCGCTGAAAACGCGCTTCAAGAATCTCGGCAATATCCTCACCACCGACGAGACCCAGCAGAACGTCTTCGTGCTTGAAAGCCCTGTGCTTTCGACCGGAATGTATCACCGGCTGATGGAAATCCTCGGCGATGGGGTCGAGCATATCGATTGCACCTTCCCCATGGCCGGCGTGCGTCAGGACGGGCGCGCGCTCAAGGAAGCGCTCTCGCGTATCCAGAAAGAGGCTGAAGAGGCCGTGCGCGCGGGCCGCGAGCATATTGTCCTCTCCGACGAGAACCAGGATCCGGAGAATGTCGCGATCCCGATGATTCTCGCGACCGGTGCCGTACACAGCCACCTCGTTGCCCAAGGCCTTCGTACCTTCTGCTCGCTGACAGTGCGCTCGGCAGAGTGTCTCGACACCCATTACTTTGCCGTTCTGGTCGGTGTCGGCGCCACCTGTGTGAACGCCTATCTGGCGCAGGAAGCCATTGCCGACCGCCACGAGCGCGGCCTGCTCGGCGATGAACCCCTCAACGTCTATGTCCAGAACTACAAGAAGGCGATCGAGGCGGGGCTTCTGAAGATCATGTCCAAGATGGGTATCTCGGTCATCTCGTCCTATCGCGGCGGCTACAATTTTGAGGCGCTTGGCCTCTCCCGCGCGCTGGTCGCTGACTATTTCCCCGGCATGACCAGCCGTATTTCCGGCATCGGTCTTGCCGGCCTGGAGGACAATGCGGTCGAGCGTCATGAGCTCGCCTTCGATGAGGATGTCATTTCGCTGCCGGTGGGCGGCTTCTACCGTCTGCGCGCGTCGGGAGAGCCGCACGCCCTCGACGGCAACCTCATCCATATGCTGCAGGCGGCCTGCGACCGCGGCGACTATGCGCTCTATGAACGCTATGTTGACGCCCTGGGTGGACGCGCACCCATTCAGTTGCGCGATTTGATTGACTTCAAGACCCGCAGCCAGACCTCCATCCCTCTGGAGCAGGTTCAGTCGGTCAACGAAATCCGCAAACGCTTCGTGACCCCGGGCATGTCGCTTGGCGCACTCAGCCCGGAAGCGCATGGCACGCTCAACGTCGCGATGAACCGGATCGGCGCGAAGTCTGTCTCTGGCGAGGGCGGTGAAATCCGCGAGCGGTATCGCCCGCTCCCCAACGGCGACAATATGAATTCGGCGGTCAAGCAGGTCGCCTCCGGCCGCTTTGGTGTGACGGCAGAATACCTCAGTGAGTGCCGTGAGGTGGAGATCAAGATCGCCCAGGGGGCCAAGCCAGGTGAGGGCGGTCAGCTTCCGGGCTTCAAGGTCACCGAACTCATCGCCAAGAACCGGCATGCAACGCCCGGCGTGACCCTGATCTCTCCGCCGCCGCACCATGATATCTATTCCATCGAGGACCTTGCTCAGCTCATCTATGATCTCAAGCAGATCAACCCGGACTGCCGGGTCTGCGTAAAGCTGGTCGCCCAGTCCGGCGTCGGCACGGTCGCAGCAGGGGTGGCGAAGGCGAAGGCGGATGTCATCCTGATTGCGGGCGGGGTCGGTGGTACCGGCGCGAGCCCGCAGACTTCGATCAAATATGCGGGCCTTCCCTGGGAGATGGGTCTGGCTGAGGCTCACCAGGTCCTCTCGCTCAACAATCTCCGCAACAAGGTTACCCTGCGCACCGATGGCGGCCTGCGGACCGGCCGTGACATCGTCATCGCCGCCATGCTGGGGGCTGAGGAATACGGCATCGGCACGGCCTCTCTCGTGGCGATGGGCTGTATCATGGTGCGTCAGTGCCATTCCAACACCTGTCCGGTCGGTGTCTGCGTGCAGGATGAGGCGCTTCGCAAGAAGTTCACCGGGACCGCGGAGAAGGTCGTGAACCTCATGTCCTTCCTGGCCGAAGATGTGCGCCATATTCTGGCAAGTCTCGGCCTCTCCTCCCTCGATGAGGCAGTTGGCCGTACCGATCTTCTGGCTCAGGTCAGCCGCGGCGCGTCGCATCTCGATGACCTCGACCTCAACCCGCTTCTGGTCCGGGTCGAGACCGATACACCGGTGAAGTACCGTCCGACGCACCGCACCGAGGTGCCCGATACACTGGACGCGCAGATTCTGCGCGACGGCGAACCCTTCTTCACGCGCGGTGAGAAGATGCAGCTCGAATATGACGTCCAGAATGTCCAGCGCACGATTGGGGCACGCTGCTCGTCGGCCATTGTCCGCAAGTTCGGCGAACGCGCTCTTCCCGAAGGCCGGCTTCGCATTCGCCTGACCGGCAGCGCGGGCCAGTCGCTGGGCGCCTTCTCGGTGCAGGGCCTGCTGCTCGATGTCTATGGCGATGCCAATGACTATGTCGGCAAGGGCCTGTCGGGGGCGACTATTCAGCTTCGCCCACGCCGCGATGCGCAGCTGGAAGCGTCGGATAATACGATCATCGGCAATACCTGCCTTTACGGCGCCACCAATGGCCGGCTCTTTGCTGCCGGACAGGCGGGGGTGCGCTTTGCGGTCCGCAATTCCGGTGCAGAGGCGGTGGTCGAAGGCTGCGGTGCAAATGGCTGCGAGTACATGACCGGCGGGCGGGTTGCGATCCTTGGTCCTGTCGGTGACAATTTCGGCGCTGGCATGACGGGCGGCATGGCCTGGGTCTGGGATCCGAAAGGTATCTTCGCCCGCGTCGCCAACCCGGATTCAATCGACTGGTATCCGCTCTCGCAGATGCCGGACGAACATGTGGGTCGCTTCCAGACGCTTCTGGAAATGCATGCAGAGCGGACCGGCTCGAAGCGCGCAAAGGACCTTCTGGAAAGCTGGGACAGGACGCTGGAACAGACCCTGTTCATCGTCCCCAAGGAAGTGGCCGACCGTATCCTCGGCAGCAAGCAGCCTGAGCTGCAGGCCGTCTAGAGAGTGTCCATTATATTGAATCAGGCGTGCACGCAGGCCAGCACTTGCGCTGCGTGCACGCTGCGCCCAACTGTCACGCAACGTCTGACATCTAACCCAATTGATCGCCTGACATGAGCAAACAGGACTATTATGAAATACTGGGCGTCGCGAAGGACGCTGACGCCAAGGCGCTGAAAAGCGCCTATCGCAAGCTCGCCCTGAAATACCATCCCGACCAGAATCCCGGCGACGAAGCTGCCGAGGCAAAGTTCAAGGAAGTCGGCGAAGCTTACGCCATTCTTTCAGACCCCGAAAAGCGTGCCGCCTATGACCGTTTCGGCCATGCGGCCTTCGAAGGTGGCGGTGCAGGCCCCGGCGGCGGCAACCCGTTCGGCCAAGGCGACCCGGGCGATATCTTCGAAAATATCTTCAGCCAGGTTTTCGGCGGTGGCTTTGGCGGCGGTGGCCGCCGGCGTAATGGCCCGGCGCGCGGCGCCGATCTTCGCTACGACCTCGAAATTTCGCTGGAAGATGCCTACACCGGCAAGGACACCGAAATCACGCTGCCAAGCGCGGTCGATTGCGACACCTGCGATGGCAGCGGGGCAGAGCCCGGCACAAGTCCGGAAACCTGCCCGACCTGTCAGGGCGCAGGCCGGGTGCGCGCCCAGCAGGGCTTTTTTACCATGGAGCGGACCTGCGCGCGCTGTGCAGGTCGCGGCAAAGTTATCCCGAACCCGTGCAAGACATGCGGGGGTGCCGGACAGGTCCGTGAGGACCGCACGCTACAGGTCAAGATCCCGGCCGGTGTCGAGAGCGGCATGCGTATCCGCCTCTCCGGTGAGGGTGAGCCGGGCCTCCATGGCGGGCCAAAGGGCGATCTTTATATTTTCATCGACGTCACCGAACACGACATTTTCGAACGCGACGGGCCGAACCTTTACTGCCCGGCGCCTGTGCCGATGGTGACCGCTGCCCTCGGCGGTGAGATCGAAATTCCGACCATCGACGGCGGCCGTGCCCGTGTGACCGTGCCGGAAGGCGCCCAGACGGGCCGCAAGCTGCGCTTGCGCGGCAAGGGCATGCCCTCGCTGCGTGGATCCGGGCATGGTGGCGATCTCTTCGTGGAGATGATCGTGGAAACGCCGCGCAACCTGTCTGCTCGCCAGAAAGAGCTGCTGCGTGAGTTCTGCGAATGCTCAGGCGCCGACTGCAACCCGGAAAGCGAAGGCTTTCTCGGCCGCGTCAAGAAGTTCTGGGACGGTATGACGGGCGAGGACCAGCAGCGCCCGAACTAGGCGTCTGTCTCGCCTTTCACCGCGATCGCGATTTCTGCGCACGTGGCTTTCAGCCGCGCTATGTCCTGCGGGCGTGACAGCCTGTGGTCGCCATCCTTGATAAGCTGGAAGACAAGGTCTTGGTTTGTCATCGTCGTGACCAGTTTCTCGGCATGTCGCCATGGCACATCCGGGTCCTGCATGCCCTGAAGGATGCGGACCGGGCCAGCGAATTTGATCGGCTTGTCCAGAATTGACCAGGTTCGCCCGTCCTCGATCAGCGCCCGCGTAATGGGGTAGGGGTCCCCATAGTCCGACGGGCGAAGATGCTGGCCCTTCTCCATGATCTCGGCTTTCGCCGTTTCATCGAATTCCGGCCACATCAGTTTTTCGGTAAAATCCGGCGCAGGCGCGATCAGCACCATACCTTTCACGCGCTCCGGTAGCGCCAGCATCGACAGAAGCGCCATCCAGCCGCCCATGCTGGAGCCGACGAGCACGAGGTCGCCTGATGTCTGTGCGGTTATCGTCGCAATCGCATCTTCGCGCCAGGCGCTGATGGTGCCATTCTCGAACCTGCCACCGGACTGGCCGTGTCCGGAATAGTCGAAGGCGAGGAAGCCATGTCCCTGCGCCCTCGCCCAGGCTTCCAGCTCCGTCACCTTGCCGCCCATCATGTCGGACTTGAAACCGCACAGCCAGACAAAGGTCAGGCCGCTCGACCCTTTCGTGACGCGGTAGGCGATCTTGCGCCCCTGCGGGCTCGTGAAAACATCTGTCGTCATGGGGCGATGCCTCCCGCGGGCTGCAGTTAATGTCAAGCAAGTGGCTTGGCGTTTCAGGGCGGAACGCGCTAGAGCGGGCCGATGACGCGATGGTGGCCCTTGCGGGGCAGCCTGTGGAGAGAGAGACTGCGCGCATGACGGAGACGGCGCTGCCAGACCTGCGCAGCAGGACGATTCTGCAGATCATACCCGAGCTTTCTGCCGGGGGCGCAGAGCGTACGACGCTGGAAGTCGCTGAAGCCATTATGGAGGCTGGCGGCCGCGCGATCGTCGCCAGTGAAGGTGGCCGGCTTGTGCCAGCGCTGGAGGCGCTGGGGGCTGAACACAGGACGCTGAAGCTCAGCTCAAAGAATCCAGCCGCCATTATCTCCAATGCCGGAAAACTCGCCCGCCTCATTGAGGAGACTAGCACCGATCTTGTCCACGCCCGCTCGCGCGCCCCGGCCTGGAGCGCGCTCTGGGCGGCGCGGCGCACCGGCACGGCTTTTGTGACAACATATCATGGTGCCTATTCAGGGCGGTCCGCGCTGAAAAAAGTCTATAATTCGGTCATGGCGCGCGGCGATGTGGTTATCGCCAATTCCGAATGGACGGCCGATCATGTGCAGGACACCCACGGTGTGACGGGCGACCGGCTGGTGACCATTCCGCGGGGTGTCGATTTCGATGTCTTCGCGCCCGGGAGCGTTTCGGAAGACCGGGTGACCGCAACGCGCCGCACCTGGCAGATTGAGGCGGGTGATCCGACCGTTCTTTTGCTTCCTGGCCGTCTGACCAGCTGGAAAGGCCAGCGCGTCGCCATCGAAGCCATGGCCCAGGTGGATGAATCGCTGCGCTCCGGCGCCATCCTTGTCCTTGCCGGCGATGCCCAGGGACGCGACGATTATGTTGACGAACTGGAGCAGGCGATTGTGGAGCTCGGCCTCGAACATGCTGTAAGGATTGTCGGCCATACAGCAGATATGGCGGCTGCCTATATGGCCAGCGATATCGTTCTGGCTCCCTCCACACGCCCTGAAGCCTTTGGACGGGTCGCGGCCGAAGCGTCAGCCATGGGCAAGCCGGTAATCGTCGCAGATCATGGCGGCCAGCGCGAGATCATCGAAGACCGCCGCACGGGACTCAGGGTTGAGCCGGGCAGTCCGGCATCGCTCGCCACGGGAATCGGCGCGCTGCTTGCATTGGATCTCGCTGAAAGACAGGCGCTTGGCGAGGCCGGCCGCGTCCATGTGCGGGAGCGGTTTTCCAAGCGCGGCCTGCAGGCGGCAACCTTGTCTGTTTACAGGCGTGTCTTCGACGCACGCGAGGAGAGGCAGAAGTGAGCAGAAGCGTGAACCCTGGTGAGAATGCCAGGCGCGTCCTTATCATTAAGCTGAGCGCACTAGGCGACTTCGTCCTGGCGCTTGGGGCCATGCGCGCGATCCGCGCGGCCCATCCGAAAGCACAGCTTACCCTGCTGACGACGCCGCCTTATGAGGCGCTGGCCAAGGCGACCGGCTTCTTCCAAAAGATCGAGACCGATGGCCGCCCAGCCGGCATGAAAGCGACACGTGAGCTTATCAAGCGCATTCGCAGCCAGCGCTATGATGTCATCTATGACCTGCAGACCTCCGGGCGCACGGCGAACTATTTCAAGGCCCTGAACATGCCTTTCCGCAACCCGCCGCTCTGGTCGGGCCATGCCCGGGGCGCTGCCTTTGAGCATAAGGATACGGCGCGCGGAAACATGCACAGTATCGACCGGCTTGCCGCCCAGCTCGAAGTGGCCGGAATTGGGCCGCAGCGCTTGGGCGGGGCTTGGCCGCCCATGCCGGACATGTCATTTGTGCGCCGCTCCTTGGGGGATACGCCTTCACTGCTGCCCGAATATTTCAGCCTGCACGGCCCCTATGCGCTGATGATTCCGGGCGCTTCCAGCCATCGCGCCGCCAAGCGCTGGTCGCCGGAAAACTACGCCGGCCTTGCCTCACGCATTGCTGAATCCGGCGTGACACCTGTCCTCATTGGCTCGAAAGCCGAGTCAGAAATCGCCCAGACCATCAAGTCCGCAGAGCCGCGTGCCAAGAATCTCGTCACCCGCACAAGCCTCTTCCAGATCGTCACCCTGGCAGAGAAGGCACTGTTTGCGGTGGGCAACGATACCGGTCCCATGCATATGGCGGCACTTTCCGGCTGTCCGGGCGTTGCCCTTTTTGCAACAAGCGAGAGCGATCCTGACAAGGCCGCGCCGCGTGGGTCGCAGATTATTATCTGCGAAGCCCCGACGCTCGATGAGCTCAGCGTGCGTGACGTCTGGCAGGCCGTTCAAATGCTTGGTGTCATTCCCGGCCGCGAACGGGTCGGGCAATCTTGAAAATAATGCCTGTTAGAGGCATATTACGGCACTGTTTTAACTGCTCGAAGGAGAAGAGCCATAGCACGTAGACCGCATGCGGCACCGCCATCCAAAAGAAACACTGGGCCGCGCACAAATAGGGACATCAAGGCAGACAAGGTTCTGCTGATCGACGAACATGGTGAAAAACAGGGTGTTATGCCGCTTATGGCTGCCCTGGATGCAGCTTCTGAAGCTGGCCTCGACCTTGTTGAAGTTTCGCCCAACCAGGACGTCCCGGTCTGCAAGATCATTGATTATGGCAAGCTTCGCTACGAAGAGCAGAAGAAGAAGGCCGCTGCCAAGAAAAAGCAGAAATCGGCCGAACTCAAAGAAATCAAGATGCGTCCCAACATCGACACCCATGATTATGAGGTGAAGACAAAATCGATGACGCGCTTCTTTGAAGATGGCGACAAGGTAAAGGTCACCCTGCGCTTCCGCGGCCGGGAAATGGCCCACCAACACCTTGGCATGGAGCTTCTCCAGAAGGTGAAGGCTGAATTCGAGGAGGTGGCCAAGGTTGAGCTCGAGCCCAAACTCGAAGGCCGCCAGATGACGATGGTGATGGCACCGCGTTAGCGCGGGAACATTCCGGCCTCATAACCGTCATGTAGCAGACGCCCGGCCTCCTGCCGGGCGCTTGTCATGCCGTGAACACCGGTTTCGTCGTGGGTTTTGCCACGGCGCTGGCGTCGCAGGCCGAAATGGACCGTCAATGGCCAGCCCAGCATCTGCCGACCGCCGCGCGCTCGACCGCGTCTTCATTACCCGCTCCCTTTTTATCCTCGCGACCATCATGCTCGCGATGGTCCTTGTCGAACTGGCGAGCGTGCTGGTTTTGGTCTTCGGTGCCGTGATCGTCGCCGTGTTGCTGCGCGCGATCATGGATCCGCTTCGGCAGCGCACGCCCATGCCGGCTCCGCTCTGTCTTGCTGTATCAGTCGTACTCGTTGCCGGCAGCTTGATCGGCGTCGGCGTATTCTTTGGTTTCAAGTTCACCAGCCAGGCCGACGAACTGCTCACCATTCTGCCTGAACGGATCAACGCGCTTCAGAACAGTCTGCAAGCCTCAGAGCTTGGACGCATGGCAGCTGATATGTTTCCGGCCGGCTCGCAGGCGATGGACATTGCCCGTGGCACGCCGTCATTCCTCGCAAGCGCCTTTGGCGGCACGGTCAGCATTATCGTCGTTCTGGCAGCCGGTCTGTATCTCGCCGCCCATCCGGCGCGCTATCGCGATGGCCTCGTCATCCTTGTCCCGGCCCACCAGCAGGAGCGCTTTCGCCACGCCCTCAATGCAAGTGGGCGCGCGCTCAATGGCTGGTTGATCGCGCAGCTGGTCTCGATGACGGTTGTGGGACTGCTGACATGGCTCGGTCTCACACTGATCGGTGTTCCGGCTGCTGTCGCGCTCGGCATCTTTGCCTTTGTTGCGCAATTCGTCCCGATTGTCGGGCCGATTATCGCCGCGGTGCCGGGGATTCTCGCGGCCTCATCCGTCAGTCCGGAAACCGCGCTGTGGGCCGCTGGAGTCTATGTGCTCGTACAACAGCTGGAGTCCAATCTAATCACCCCCTATGTCCAGCAGCGCGTGGTCTCGCTCCCAATGGTCCTCACCATGTTTTCGGTGGTTACGTTCAGTGCCCTTCTGGGCTTTGTCGGCATGTTGTTTGCGACGCCGCTTGCGGTCGTCGTCTTCGTTCTAGTGAAGATGCTCTATGTGGAGGACATGCTGGGCCATGACATCAACGTAGGGGTGGAGCAGGAAACCAGCGGGGCTGCCGAGTCCGGAGATGACGTGAAAAGCTGAATTGAACGCAGCGCCAGCGGGTCTGGCACCTTGATTCCTGCCCCCCTTTCCGCCATAAGCCCCCTCTTTCGAGCACTGCGGGCCAGAACGGCATGCCTGCGGGCTCATGAACGACAAGACAGTGGTCGCCCCGCGCGTCCCGACAGGAGATCGAAATGCCGAAGATGAAGACCAAGAAGGCCGCTGCGAAGCGGTTCAAGTTCACGGCCACAGGCAAGCTCAAGCACGGCGTCGCCGGCAAGCGTCACCGCCTGATCAGCCACAACGCAAAGTACATCCGCCAGAACCGCGGCACCAAGCCGGTGGCCAAGGCTGACGAGTACCGCGTCAAGAAGTACCTGCCCTACGGCCTGTAGGCCGGAAGCAGACCGAACTCGAACCGTATTTGAACTAGCAGGAGGCCAAGATGCCCCGTTCACGTAATAAAGTGCCGGCCCACGCCCGCCACAAGAAGATCACCAAGGCAGCGAAAGGCTATTATGGCCGCCGCAAGAATACCTTCCGCACGGCGCACGCCGCTGTCTGGAAAGCCGGCCAGTATGCCTATATCGGCCGCAAGCAGAAGAAGCGGACCTTCCGTTCGCTCTGGATCCAGCGCATCAATGCTGCTGTCCGCATCCACGACGAAGAGCTGACCTATTCGCGCTTCATCGACGGCCTCACCAAGGCTGGCATCGAGGTTGACCGCAAGGTTATGGCTGACCTCGCCGTAAACGAACCGGATGCCTTTGGCGCCCTGGTGGAGAAGGCCAAGGGCGCGCTCGCAGCTTAAGCGTTCCGCTTTTTGCATTTCTCCGCTATTTCCGACCGCCAAGGCGGGGCGGAAAAGCCCCGTTTGGCCTTAAACCCAACGGGGCTTTTTCATGTCTGAGACTGACAAGATCGAGAAAGAGGCGCTGGACGCCATTTCCGCCGCCGGCGACCTCGCCGCGCTGGATGGCGTGCGCGTTGCCGAGCTTGGCAAGAAGGGCCGTATTTCCGGCCTCATGAAGACGCTTGGCGGCATGAGCCCCGAAGAGCGTCAGGAGATGGGGCCGAAGCTCAACGGCCTGCGCAACCGCGTGCAGGACGCCGTCGAGGCCCGCAAGGCAGAGCTTGAAGAAGCCGAGCTGGAGAAAAAGCTCCAGACCGAGCGGATCGACATGACCTTGCCGCCGCTGGCCACCCCCGAAGGCCGGCTGCACCCGGTCATGCAGGTCTTCGAGGAGATTGCGGCCATCTTCGGCGATATGGGCTTCACCGTCGCGGAAGGCCCGGACATTGAGGATGACTGGCACAATTTCACCGCGCTGAACTTCCCCGAAGGCCACCCGGCGCGCGAAACGCATGACACCTTCTTCTTCGACCCACAGGAAGGCGCCGCGCCCAAAGTGCTGCGCACGCACACCAGCCCCGTCCAGGTGCGGGTCATGGAAACGCAGAAGCCGCCAATCCGTATCCTCGTGCCGGGCCGGGTCTATCGCAATGACTGGGATGCCACCCACACGCCGATGTTCCACCAGGTCGAAGGCCTGGTGATCGAGAAGAATATCCATATGGGCCACCTCAAAGGGTGCCTGATCGATTTTGTCCGCGACTTCTTCGAGGTCGACAATGTCGAGGCGCGCTTCCGCCCGCACTTCTTCCCGTTCACTGAGCCGTCGGCGGAAATGGATGTGAAATACACCAAGGTCGGCGACTCGATCGAGATCGGCGCGGGCGACAGCTGGATGGAAATTCTCGGCTCCGGCATGGTCCACCCGAACGTGCTGCGCAATTGCGGCATTGATCCCGACCAGTATCAGGGCTTCGCCTTCGGCATGGGCGTCGACAGGCTGGCCATGCTGAAATACGGCATGCCTGACCTTCGCCCCTATTTCGAGGCCGATGCCGGCTGGACGCGCCACTATGGCTTCCGGCCCTGGCTCTCGCCCAGCGTGTCCGGTGGACTGAGCTAGAAGGCGGACGGGCCATGGGCAACGGAAACAAGGCTGAAATGCTGATTGCGGTCTGCGCGGTAGTGACCAGCGCGATTGCCGTCTTCATTGCCTGGGACCAGGGCCGTGTGATGCGCGCCCAGCAGCATGGCGCGGTCTATCCCGTGGTCCAGATCGAGGGTTTCGTTTCGGCGACAGCCGAGACCTCGGCCATGGGTATACGCCTGTCCAATAGCGGTGTCGGCCCGGCTCTGATCGAGCGGGTGGACGTGCTCAAGGATGGTGATCCGGTTGGGGATCTTGCGCCCTATGCGGCCGCCTTTCCGCCCGGCTATCAGCAATCCTGGTCAAGCCTGATCGGGCGGGCCGTCGCACCCGGCGATACAATCACCCCGCTACGTGTCGACTGGCCGCGCGGGGAAGTAACGCTTGAGCAGCGAAATGCCGCCGCTGCAGCGTGGAGCGAGCTCGATGTGGAAATCTGCTACTGTTCTGTCTTCGACCGCTGCTGGACGGCCCGCGGCCTTGGTATGGGCGTCAGCATGACCCGCGCTGAACCGGTCAAACGCTGCGAACGCAGTGAAAAAGATATCTTCGAGGATCTCGCAGACGATGTGCGTGCGCCTCAAACCGAACCGATCCCGGAAGTGGAATAGACGATGAAATTCACGCTCTCATGGCTGCAGGACTATCTCGCGACCAAGGCGCCGCTTGAGGATATCCTTGCAACAATGCTCAAGGCCGGCCTCGAGGTCGAGCATGTCGAGGACCCGGCTGAAAAGCTGTCTGAATTCACCGTGGCCCACGTCACGGCAGCAGAGCCACACCCGGACGCGGACCGGCTGCGCGTCTGTACCGTCGAGACAAAGGACGGCACAAGGCAGATCGTCTGCGGCGCCCCGAATGCGCGCGCCGGCATGACCGCCATCTACGCGCCGCTCGGCACCTATATTCCAGGCCTCGATTTCTCGCTGGATAAAAAGCCTCGCAAGATTCGCGGCATCGAAAGCTACGGCATGCTCTGCTCGACCAAGGAGATCGAGGCGGGTGAAGACAGCGATGGCATCGCCGACCTTGAAGGCGACTGGCCCGTCGGTACACCGGCCGCTGAAGCCCTGGGTCTCACCGACAAGATCATCGACTTCGAAGTGACCCCCAACCGGCCGGACTGGCTGGGCGTGCAGGGCATTGCCCGTGATCTCGCCGCCGCGGGGGCAGGGCGTTTCATCGAAAACCCCATCAAGAAGGTCGAAGGCAGCTATGATTGCCCGGTCGACATCCAGCTTGAAGCGCCAGAGGCCTGTCCGGTCTTCGCTGGCGCCCTGGTGCGGGGTGTCACGAATGGGCCGTCGCCCGAATGGATGCAACAGCGTCTGAAAGCGCTCGGCATCACCCCGCGCTCGCTTCTGGTCGATATCACCAATTATATCTCCTATGACCGGGCACGCCCGCTCCACGCCTATGATGCAGCCAAACTCAAGGGGGCTGTCACAGCCCGTCTCGGCAAGGCGGGCGAGAAGCTCGAAGCCATTGACGGCAAGACCTACGATCTCGGCGACGAGATGTGTGTCATTGCCGATGAGAGCGGCCCAATCGGCCTTGGCGGTGTGATGGGCGGACAGTCGACGGCGGTCAGCGCAGAGACAACGGACGTCTTCATCGAAAGCGCCTGGTTCGATCCGACGCGCACCGCGCGCACCGGCCGCGATACCGGCATCATTTCCGATGCCCGCTACCGGTTTGAGCGCGGCGTGGACCCGCAAAGCTGTATGGATGGCCTCAATTTCGCGCTCATGCTCATCAAGGAGTATGGCGGCGGTGAGGTCTCGCACGCGAAAGTGGCCGGCCAGCCGCCGGCGCCCCAGCCCAAGGTCCTCTTCGATCGCCGCGACGTGCCCCGCCTGACGGGGCTCGAGACCAAGGCTGCCGATCTCAAGAAGATGATGAAGGATCTTGGGTTCGGTCTCGAGGACACCGGCGAGGCCTGGTATCTCACCGTGCCAAGCTGGCGCTTCGACATTGAACAGTCTGCCGACATCGTCGAGGAGGTCGCGCGTCTGACCGGCTATGACCAGCTGCCGACCCAGTCGCTGCCGATACCTGAAGGCGGGCGCAAGTCGCTCGTGACGCCGACGCAGGCGCGTATCCGTACAGCCCGGCGTGTCATGGCAGCCCGCGGCTTCCTGGAGACCGTCACCTGGTCCTTCATGCCCAAGGCTCAGGCTGAATTGTTCGGTGGTGGCAGTGATGCGCTCACCGTCTCAAATCCTGTTGCCAGCGAGCTCAATCAGATGCGCCCAAGCATCCTCGCCAATCTCGCCCTTGCCGCCCAGCGCGGCGCCGACCGGGGCGAACGGGAAATGCGCCTCTTCGAGGCAGGTCCGATCTATCTGGGCGATGGGCCCAAGGATCAGCGCAATGTTGTCGCCGCCCTCGTGCGTCCGGTCGCGGCCCGCCACTGGAGCGGAGCGGTCGCGCCATACGATGCCATTGCGGCAAAGGCCGACCTCTTCGCGCTCCTTGCCGAACTCGACCAGCCGCCGGAACGCTTCCAGATCGAGGCGCCGCGTCAGGCCCACTGGCACCCCGGCCAGTCCGCCTGCCTGAAGCTCGGGCCGAAGATCACGGTGGCCCATTTCGGCGCGCTGCATCCGCGCGTGCTGAAGTCGCTCGATGTCGATGGGCCCGTCTACGCATTCGAACTGAACCTCAACGCCCTGCCGATGATGAAGGCCAAGGCCACCAAGACACGGCCCGTGCTCCAGCGCGCCGACCTGACCCCGATCCGCCGCGATTTTGCTTTCGTGGTCGATGAGGACGTGCCAGCTGCAGACATCGTCCGGCAGGCTCGCGCAGGCGACAAGAAGCTCATCACCGCGGTGGATGTCTTCGACGTCTATCAGGGCAAGGGCATCGAGCCCGGCAAGAAGTCGGTGGCCATTGAGGTCACGATCCAGCCGGAGGGTGAGACGTTAAAGGACAAGGAAATCGACAAGATCGCCGAGGCGGTCGTCGCCAATGTTTCCAAGGCGACGGGCGGCGTGTTGCGGGGATAAGAGCTTCGCGCTTAAGCTCGTCTTCCTGTAGCGGGGGAAACAAGCTGGGATGGCTCTGCATCACATCATGACGCAGCTTGGTCTGCGCCATCGTCTCTATGTCCAGATGGAGCCGACTGCACGAGAGCAGGCGGGACTGTCCCCATTCAACCTGTTTATCGTCATTCTTGTCCTGCTGAGCTTTCTTGCGCTGGCACTTGAGACAGAGCCGACGATGAGCGCCGCGTGGATGCAGGTGATCGACGTCTTCAACATCGTCATCATCATTGTTTTCGCGTTGGAGTATCTGCTTCGCATCTGGGCGGCGGGCGAAAACTCTCATTATCGAGGTGTCAGGGGGCGGATACGCTATGTCTGCTCGGCTTATGCGCTGGCGGACCTAGTCGCTTTCCTGCCCGAACTTCTCTGGCTGCTTCTTGCGCCCGATAGTGCCAGTGCGCAGGTCATCATGGTCCTTCGCGTTCTCCGGCTGGCGCGGCTAGCCAAGATAGCGCGTTTCATTCCTGCCTTTGACCTTCTGGGGGCCACGCTCTCACGCGCGGGCCATCAGCTTGTCACTACGCTCGCCATGGCGATGGTGCTTGTCTACATCTCCGCCGTATTGCTCTACTTTGTGGAAGGGGTAGGTGGCCAGCAGCAGGAGAGCTTTGCCTCCATCCCGCGGGCAATCTGGTGGGCCGTCGCGACACTGACGACGGTTGGCTATGGCGACGTCTATCCAGTGACGGCGCTCGGCCGTTTCTTCGCCTCCATCATCGCCATTGCGGGAATCGGTATGGTTGCCCTGCCGGCCGGTGTTTTCGCAAGCGCCTTTTCCGATGAGATCCGTGAGCGTGAAACGGTCAAACAGGAGCTTCGGGAGAAGGCGGAAGAACGGCGGCTTGCGCGTATTGAGGCAACCGAGCTGGAAGAGGAAAGCGACGACGCCGAGGGGGACGAGGCCCCCCTCAACTAGTCGCGTTCACGCGTTTCCTACTCGCCATCCTCCGGCGCATCCATCGCCATCACAATCTGTGCATAGCTGCGCGAAAGATTGCCCATATTCGCGACGCTGAGACGCTCATTCGTGCCGTGGAAGCCTGCAAGGTCTGCCGGGCCGACAATGCTTGGCGCGAAGCGGTAGACGTCATCGGTAATGGCGGATGCATAGCGTGCATCGGTGGCCCCGATGACCAGCGCCGGGGTGACCGGCGCGCCGTTTCCAACCTCGCTCGCGACCGCGTGCAGGACCCCGTATGCCCGGTTATCCACGGCGCTCACCGGTGAGGCTTCACTGCCCATGCTGCCTTCGGCGGGCGCATATTCGATGCCCTCGATATCGCTCGTGACGTCGCCGATATGGTCCAGCACATCCTGCACTGTATTGTTCGGGTGAACGCGGAAATTGACGAGCGCGGTCGCGCGCTGGGCGAGCACGTTTTCCTTCGCGGAGCCGGCCAGCATCGTGGGCGCGGTCGTGGTGCGGATCATCGCATTGCCTTGCGGAGAGGCCGCAAAACCGCTTTCGACCAGACCGCCCAGAAGCCACTGATTGGCGAGCGCCATACGCTGGACAAAGCCCATATCGGCCGCGACCACCTGCATCATGTCCGACGTGGGCGAGGCTGAGAGGTCTGCGGGCATCTGGTTTTCATCCAGTGCGACCAGGGCGCGTGACAGGCGTACGGTTGCGCTCTCGCGCGGCGGCGCCGAGGAATGCCCGCCGTCGGCCAGTGCGGTGATCTGCACCGTCACATAACCTTTTTCCGCAACGCCGATCAGGCCTAGCGTACCGCCTGTAACAGGATTGTCCTCAACCACCATGAAGCCTTCATCGAGCGCCATGACGGGGGTCACGCCCCGTTCCTTGAGGAGAGCGATGCCGGCTTCCGCACCGGCGCCCAGGACTTCTTCGTCATGGCCAAGCTGGACAAGGATCGTGCGGCGCGGTTCGAAACCGTCTTCGGCCAGCGCATCCAGTCCTTCCATGATCGCCACGAGTGAGCCCTTGTCGTCCATGGCGCCGCGTCCATAAACATAGCCGTCTACGATCTCGCCGGCGAAAGGCGCGCCCGTCCAGTCATCCTCGGTGCCGATATTCACCGGCACGACGTCCTGGTGCGCCATCAGCAGGATGGGGTCGAGCGAGGGATCAGAGCCTTCCCACGTATAGAGCAGCGTATATCCGCCTGGCACGGTCTCTTTTGACGCTGCTGCATGGAAGGCCGGATAGGTCTCTTCCAGCCAGGCCTGCAGTTCCAGCCATGGGCCCTCCTGCCCTGGGCGCGGGTCGCCGGAGGACAGTGTGATCGTGCGGAAACGGATCGCTTCGGAAAGGTGCTCAGCGGCCTCTTCGGCGGAGATGGCAGGTGGCTGCGGCAGCTCCACCTTCTGAACCGTGTTCGGCGCGCCGCCATAGTTCAGGGTGCGGATCACCAGAACGGCGATCAGCAACAGGAGGAGCGCCCCCACTCCAAGCAGGATTTTCTTGATCATACCGGCCCTCCCTCATGCGGCGTGCTTCGGCGCACTCTCATACGCTCAGCCCGCAGGGGCAAGAGGCTGCGCTACTCTCTTCTGAAGAGAGCACAGAGTTACAGGGTATTGGACCGGCCGGTGCGTCGAGAAGTCCTAATTCGGGCTCAGGCCTGACCGGAGACTGCCAGGACATCCTCCACCGTGCGAAGGCCCGGCTTCGGAGACGTCACCAGAACCGCCATATTGCCCGGAAGGTGCTTGTTATCGAGCATCTTCTCATGCGCGGCTGGAATATCGGCCCATGGGAAGACTTCCGACATGCACGGGTCGATCCGCCGGTCGATGACCAGTTGGTTTGCCGCGGACGCCTGCATCAGGTTGGCAAAGTGGGAGCCTTGAACACGTTTTTGGCGCATCCACAGGAAGCGGGCATCCATGGTCAGGTTGAAGCCGGTCGTCCCGGCGCAGATGACGACCATGCCACCGCGTTTCACCACGAACACCGACACCGGGAAGGTGCTTTCGCCCGGATGCTCGAACACGATGTCGACATCCTTCTTGCCGGTGATTTCCCAGATGGCCTTACCGAATTTGCGGTTCTCTCGCATATAGTCGCTGAATTCCGGCCCGTTGACCTTGGGCAGCTGGCCCCAGCAGTTGAAGTCCTTTCGGTTGAGCACGCCCTTGGCGCCCATCGAATAAACGAAGTCGAACTTTTCCGGGTCGGACACGACCCCGATGGCGTGGGCGCCGGTTACCGCGCAAAGCTGCACGCCGAAAGAGCCAAGCCCGCCGGAGGCGCCCCAGACCAGGACGTTGTTGCCGGGCTTCACGATATGCGGGCGGTGGCCGAACAGCATGCGGTAGGCGGTGGCCAGCGTCAGCGTATAGCAGGCGCTCTCTTCCCAGGTGAGGTGTTTCGGGCGCGGCATGCACTGACGAGCCTGAACGCGGCAGAACTGCGCGAAGGAACCGTCTGGCGTCTCATAGCCCCAGATGCGCTGGCTGGGCGAGTTCATCGGGTCGCCGCCATTGCACTCCTCATCGTCGCCATCATCCTGGTTGCAATGGATGACGACCTCGTCGCCGGGCTTCACACGGGTCACCTTGCGGCCGACGGCCCAGACAATGCCGGCGGCGTCAGAGCCTGCGATATGAAAATCGGCCTTGTGAATGTCGAAGGGGGAAATGGGCTCACCGAGGCCGGCCCAGATGCCATTATAGTTGACGCCCGCCGCCATGACGAGCACCAGCACCTCGTCGGAATCGATTTCCGGCACGGGCACCTGTTCCAGTTGCATGGCCGTCGCGGGGCGCCCGTGACGCTCTCGCCGGATGGCCCATGCATGCATGAATTTGGGAACGTGGAACTCTGGCGGAATCTCGCCGAGCTCGTAAATATCTTTCTGCTCGCGCGCCTTTGTCGCAACACTCATTCTACAATTCCTCCGATAGACCTCTTGTGAGCAATATTTTTCTTGTGCTTCACAAATTTCCTCTATGGCGGGACACTGACCAAAACATTGCCGCCAAGGCAAGGGAAAATTGTTGCAGCGCAGCATCAGCGAGCCCGAAGGACGAGTTTCCAGACCATGCAGCCAGCCGATATCGTTTACCTCAACGGCGCCTTCGTGAAGAAGGAGGAGGCCGCCCTGTCGCCTTTCGACAGGGGCTTCCTGTTTGCCCATGCCGCCTATGAAGTGACGGCCGTTTTCGCGGGCAAGCTGGTCGACTTCGGCGCGCATGCCGCCCGCCTTTTCCGCACGCTGGAAGGTATCGACATTCCGGCCCCTCTGGACGAAGCAGGTCTTGAGCAGCTCCATCTCGACCTTGTCGCCAGGAATGGGGTTGAGGAGGGATTCGTCTATCTCCAGGTCAGCGCCGGCGCCTATGGCGGCCGCGATTTTGCGGGTCCGGCGACGCTGCAGCCCGGTCTCTTTCTCTTCTGCGAGCCGCGCAACCTCATCGGCGAGAGGGCGAGGGACGGCATTGCCTCAGTCCTGGTCGAGGATCAACGCTGGAAGCGCCGTGATTTCAAGACAACCCAGCTCCTCTCGCAGGCGCTTGCCTATCGTGAGGCCGACCGGGCGGGCGCCTTCGGGGCCATCCTGCATGAGGACGGTATGGTCACCGAAGCCGCCTCGGCCAATCTCTGGGTCGTGCTTGATGGGGACCGTCTCATCACCCGCAATCTCGGGCGACAGATCCTGCCGGGCATCACGCGCCAGAGTGTGATCCACAGGCTGGGCGAAGACGGTCTCGCGGTGGAAGAACGCGCCATCAGCCTGGAAGAGCTTCGCGGCGCCGGTGAAGTCTTCACCACCTCGGCAACCGGCCTCGTCCTGCCGGTGGTGACCCTGGACGGCGCCGCCGTCGCATCAGGGCGGCCCGGCCCCGTCACACGGCGCGTCCAGCGCCTCTACTACCGCGCCATCGGCGCCGACCTTGAGACGCGGGCGCCCTGGGTCAGTCCACAATAGGTTTTGCGCGGCGCGCACTGATCGTATTGGCGAGTTTCACCGAGAGGATCATGGACGCGAGCACAACCGTGACCAGATTGGCGAGGATGATGGGCAGGCTTTGGATCAGGATGCCATAGACGAGCCAGAACATGATGCCTGTCGTGAACAGGATATACATGTAAAGCGACAGCCCCTCAGTGTTGCGCGTTCGCAGAACAAGGATTGCTTGCGGCACGAAGGAAGCCGTCGTCAGGCAGGCGGCGACCAGTCCCAGAATTTCAGCCATCGTATCGGGTCCATTCCAGCAGAAAGCCCGCATGTATCATGAGCGTGAGGACGTGTCTGTCAGCTATCTGCGCGGGCCATTTTGCCCGTCCTTGCGCCCGCGTCCGATCACCTCGCCCTCGATAATCTCGCCGCCGCCATTGCGTGCGTCAGTGCCGTCAGGATTAATGCCGAAGGGGCCGAGATGCACGCTATGGCTGGACGTGTCGATCACCCCGTCCAGCAGCTTTACGGGTATCGCCAGACAGATTGCCGCGAAGGCTGCCCAGAAACCGAGGATGGCCGCATCGGTCGAGGTCAGGCGGTTGTCGAGATCGATTTCGGTGAAGAGGGCGCCAACCCCGGCAAACGCCACGAACAGGACACCGCCCAGCAGGGTCTGACCCAGGAATTTCGCTGACAGGCGCTGAAAAGTCGGCCATGCGGGTGGCTGCGACTTCACTGCGCGAAGGACCACGGGCCGGACCGCCGTCATCACCGCCGCGATCAAGATCACCATGGCCGGGCTGCGCTCCAGCGCCACCGCCGTGAGGATTGCAGCCGGAAAGGCGAGGATGGCTGCAAGGCGCAGCATCAGGCTCAGTCTGATAAGGCCGGTCATTGAAATCACTCCCTTTTGACGACTGCCGCGCCCGTTAGCGTTCCACGCAGGACCCGTTCGCAAGGCGTTGCATCTGCGCAAGATTGTTTTGCCAGAGTGTGCCTGCAATCCCCCGACTGGTATAACTTGCCCTGACGCTACGTTCAGTACATGTTGCGGCGCAATACCGGAGGAACGTAAAAATGGATCGTGGAGACTATCAGCACGACGCAGACCGGCCCTGGATTTTCAGGACATATGCCGGCCATTCTACGGCGGCAAAATCGAACGCGCTTTATCGCTCCAATCTGGCGCGTGGCCAGACGGGCCTGTCCATCGCTTTCGATCTGCCCACACAGACCGCTTATGACAGCGACCATGTCCTTTCAAAGGGCGAGGTCGGAAAGGTCGGCGTCCCGGTCTCCCACCTCGGCGACATGCGCACCCTGTTCGAAGAGCTGCCGCTGGAGGAAATGAACACCTCCATGACGATCAATGCGCCGGCGGCCTGGCTGCTCGCGCTCTATGTCGCACTGGCCGATGAGCGCGGCGATGACCGCAAGAAGCTGCGTGGCACGGTCCAGAACGACATCATCAAGGAATATCTCTCGCGCGGCACCTATGTCTTTCCGCCAGAGCCCTCCATGCGCCTCATCGCCGACATGGTGAGCTGGTGCTATACCGAAGTGCCCAAGTGGAACCCGATGAATGTCTGCTCCTACCATCTGCAGGAGGCGGGCGCGACACCGGAGCAGGAGCTGGCCTATGCCCTCGCAACCGCTTGCGCGGTGCTGGACAAGGTAAAGGCGGGCGGCCAGGTGCCCGAAGAAGACTTCCCGACCGTTTTCGGCCGCATTTCCTTCTTCGTGAATGCCGGCGTTCGCTTCGTGACAGAGCTCTGCAAGATGCGCGCGTTCACAGATCTCTGGGAAGAAATTGGCCGGGAACGCTATGGCGTCACCGAGGAGAAAGCGTTGCGCTTTCGCTATGGCGTGCAGGTCAACTCGCTCGGCCTGACAGAGCAGCAGCCGGAAAACAATGTCTATCGCATCCTGCTTGAAGCGCTCGCCGTCACCCTGTCGAAGCGCGCCCGCTGCCGTGCGCTCCAGCTTCCCGCCTGGAACGAGGCAATGGGTCTTCCGCGCGAATGGGACCAGCAATGGTCGCTGCGCCTGCAACAGATCCTCGCCTATGAGACCGACCTTCTGGAGTTCGAGGACCTGTTCGATGGCAGCCATGTGGTCGATGCCAAGACCGACGAGCTCAAGCGCGGCGCGCGCGAAGAGCTTGCGCGGCTCGACGAGACTGGCGGCGCGGTCGACAATGTCGGCTATATGAAGACCAGCCTGGTGGGCGCGCATGTCGAGCGCATCCTCGCCATCGAAAGCGGCGCCCAGACCGTTGTGGGCGTCAACCGCTATGAGGAGACCGCCGAAAGCCCGCTCAGCGCTGGCGAGAAGATGATCGAGACGGTCGATCCCATGGTCGAGGCAGGCCAGGTCAAAGCGCTGAAAGAGTGGCGTCAGGCGCGCGACAATGAGGCGGCCACCGCCGCCATCGAGGCCCTTAAAGTGGCTTCCCGCTCCGGTGAGAATATCATGGAGCCCTCCATTGCGGCGGCCAAGGCAGGTGTGACGACAGGCGAGTGGGGTACGGCCCTCCGTGACGTCTTCGGCGAATATCGCGGACCCACCGGCGTTGCGCTCACCATCGAAACGCGGGGCGACGAACAGATCGAGAAGACCCGTGCACGCGTCGAGAAAGTCTCTGAATCGCTTGGCCGCCAGCTGACCTACGTCCTCGGCAAGCCGGGCCTGGATGGCCATTCGAACGGCGCTGAGCAGATTGCCAGCCGTGCCCGCGCCTGCGGCATGAATGCTGTCTATGAAGGCATCCGCTTTACCCCGGCAGAGATCGCCGCGCAGGCAAAGGAGGCTGGCGCCCACGTCGTTGGCCTCTCAATCCTGTCCGGCAGCCACCTCGATCTTGTCCGTGAGACGATTGGGGAGCTTCGCAAGGCGGGCCTTGAAAATGTGCCGCTCATCGTTGGCGGCATCATCCCGCCAGAGGATGCCCGCGCGCTGAAGCAGATGGGCGTGCGCCGCGTCTATACGCCGAAGGACTTCCGCATCACGGAAATCATGGACGATGTGGTCGATACGGTAGAGGACGCGTGGCTGGAGAAGGTCTAGCCTCGCTGACCAGCGCCGGTTTACGCCTCAGGATAGCCCGGAAGACGCTCGATGGCCTGTGCCCAGTATGCTGATACGCGCTGCAGATAGTCCCGCGCCGCATCGAGGCCTTCGGCGACAAGGCTGAACCGGCTTTCGCGTCCGACACGTTGATTGGATACCAGCCCGGCCTCTTCAAGCACTTTCAGATGCTTTGTCACGGCCTGCCGGCTCATGGCAAAGTCGCTCGCCAGATCGGTTATCGAGTGGGCGCGGCCATCGGCTAGGGTCGTCACCATCAGCAGGCGCGTCCTGTCTCCCAGGGCGGCGAAAAGTGGAACGGGGTCTGTTTTCAACATGGGTTCAGGCCGAATGTAACCGTTTGGTTGCGTCTTGTGTAAAAGACCCCACCTCTTTTCGCAATGAAAAAGTTGCTTATTGTTGCGGCTTCCGCGCCGCGCTGGTTGCCCCGGCCCTATCAGCCCCTAGATTGAAGGACCAGTAATGGAGATCGGTGTCAGGCCGCCGATATAATTTATGACCCTGCTTCTCGTCTATCTCGCGCTCGCAATTGGCGTCTCCTTCTTCTGTTCGATTGCCGAAGCCGTTCTCCTCTCTGTCAGGCCGTCCTATATCGCGACGCTGCAAGAGAAAAAGCGGCCTGGGGCCAAGGTTCTGGCGAAGTTGCGGGCGCGGATCGACCGGCCTCTGGCGGCCATCCTCACAGCCAACACGATCGCCCACACGGTCGGTGCCGCAGGTGTCGGCGCCCAGTCTGCGATCGTGTTCGGCAATGCCTATCTCGGCGCAACCTCGGCTGTCCTCACGCTCCTGATCCTGATCTTCTCGGAGATCATCCCCAAATCGCTTGGCGCGGCCTATTGGCAGAAACTGGCGCCCCCTTTCGGCATGATGATCTGGTGGCTGACCATACTGCTCACGCCTGCCGTCATCATTTTCGAACAACTGACCCGCTTTGTCTCACGCGGCGCAGACGGCCAGCCGACCTTCACCCGCGATGAGATGCAGGCCATGGCGCAGATCGGCGCCGAGGAAGGCGCCATCAATGCGCGCGAGCACCGCATTCTCAGCAATGTGATGAAGCTCAACCGGCTCACCGTCCGCGATATCATGACCCCGCGCCCCGTGATTTTTTCGGTCAGTGAGGGGATGAGCGTGAACGAGTTCTTCCAGGAGCATTCGGAAAAACCCTTTTCGCGGATCCTGGTCTATGACGACAATCCGGATTCGATTTCCGGCTACGTCCTCAAGAATGACCTGCTGCTGGCCCAGGCGCGGGATGATTTCAGCGCCACGCTGGGCGAGCTGAAGCGCGATATCCTCACCATACCGGACTTTCGCACCGCTTCGGTGACCTTCGGCATGTTGATGGAGGACAAGAGCCATATTGCGCTGATCGTTGACGAATACGGTACGGTGCAGGGGCTGGTCACACTTGAAGACATTGTGGAGACCTTGCTCGGCCTCGAAATTACCGACGAGCAGGACGTCGTTGAGGACATGCAGAAGCTCGCCCGCAAACGCTGGAGAGAGCGTATGAGCGTGATGGGCATCAATGCCGACGCGGTCGAGGACAACAAGTCCGGTTCATAGCAATCGCGGGCCGACCCGTTTGTCGCTGCCAATAAAACGCCCGCCTCGCCATTTCTGACGAGACGGGCCCCTTCGCCCCGCCTTTCGGCAGCTCTTGCTCAGACCGGGATATTGGCCCGGAGCATGTTGTAATAGTCGCGGATGCGCTCGACATAGCGCACGGGCTCATAGCCGCGCGCATAGCCGTGATTGACGGAATTATAGTATTTCGGCCGGGTGAGGAGCGGGAGCATCCGCTCGATATTGTCCCATTCATTTGGATTGAGACCCTGGCGGCGGGCCAGCGTCCGCGCGTCATAGATATGGCCCATCCCGACATTATAGGCGGCGAGGGCAAACCAGAGGCGGTCTTCGCCTTCAATGGCGTCGGGCAGGCGATCATAAAGCCGTTCCAGATAGCGCGCGCCGCCATCCACACTTTGTGCCGGGTCGAGACGGTTCTCGATACCGACTTCCCGGGCCGTGACACGCGTCAGCATCATGATACCGCGCACGCCGGTCGGGCTGACGGCCTGCGGATCCCAGTGGCTTTCCTGATAGGATTGTGCGGCCAGCAGGATCCAGTCAAAGGGTTTTTCTTCGGCGGCCGCTTCGAAATACGTTCTGTAACGGGGTAATCGGTCTTCGACGCGTTCGACAAAGCGCAGCACTTCGACGTAGTCGAAGTCATCGAGATGCCCGAACCAGTGTTCGTCCAGCTCCTCCAGATAGCCATTGGCGTGCGCTTCCATGAACCAGCCAGCCAGCGCCTGATCCATGCCGGCAATCTCCGGATTATAGACCCAGCCAAGAGGCCGCGGCTCTGTGAGCGACATCGGAATGACAAGATCGGGATAGAGCCGGCGGGCATATTCGGCGAGATGCGAATCCGCCACCGTGCAGTCGAGGCGCTTTTCCGCGACATCGCGGAGCATGGGCAGTGCGGACCCTGCGATCTGCGTATCAAATGTCAGCGCCGGATAGTCCTCAGCATGGGCCGACAGGGTCTCAGCATAGGAAGAGCCCTCCACAACGGTCAGATTGACCTCGGTCAGTGCTTCCAGGTCCTGCGGTGCGGGACCATCCTGATGGCAGACAACGCTTTCGGTTACATTGCGATAGGCGGGCCCGAAAGCGAGCCGCGCCTGGCGCGTATCGGTAATGGTGAGATTGGCAGCAGCCAGATGTGCCCGTCCGTCGTCCATGGCGTCCAGTATCTCGTCGATACTGTCCATCTGGATGAACCGGGGCGTCACGCCAAGGTCGTCGGCGAAGGCTTGGACAAGATCGGCCTCATAGCCGATCGCGCCCTCCGTCGTTGCGCTGAACGTGGTCGGTCCTTCGAGCGTCAGGACGATCAGATTTCCATCCTGCTGGATGGTTTCGACAGACCCGTCCTCAACGACATTGGTCGTCTCTGGCGCGGAATTGCATCTCGTGGTGCTTAGCCCTGCCAGGATCGTCGCGCCAGCTATAAAGCTAATGCGAACTTTCTCTTGCATACCTCAATAATAGACGAGGGCGCGATGAGTTCAAATTTTTGCCAGATTACTCGCTGCCGGCTTCAGTTGTGCAACTATGGCGTGTCTGACGGACTCTGACGGGGTGGTTCTGGCAAAATCCGTCCCGCTTGTGCAGGGCAGCTTGAGGCCTAAGGCTCGAAGTCCGGGGCGTCGCGGCTGCCGAAGAGCCGGCCCTTTTCGGTGAAGAGGACAATGGCGAGGCAGCCAAGGCCAAGGCCGATATAGCCTTCGAGGATGGGGACAACCGAGCCATTGAAACGGCTGGCCACCAGCCAGCCAAAGAAGCTCGCCACCGTAGTGGTCATGAAACCATAGGCCGCGCTGCCCGTCCCCGCGATTTTGCCCAGAGGCTCCATGGCAAGGGCTGAAAAATTCGCCCCGATGAGACCGAAACAGGCAAAGGTCAGGGCAAAAAGCGGATAGAAGATGATCAGCCGTTCTCCAAAGACCGTCATCGCCGCCGTATTGGCGATGGCGAGTATGATGAAGCCGAGCAGCACAGTATGGCTGACCCGGCGCATGCCAATCCGCTCGACAATGCGCGAATTCATGAAATTGGCGACCGAGAGGGCGCCCGCGATCCCGGCGAACCACAGGACAAAAGTGTCTGCCTTGTCGAACACGTCGCGGAAGACCTGCTCCGAAGAGGCGACATAGGAAAAGAGCGCGCCAAAGATCACGCCGCTCGCGCACATATAGCCCAGCGTCACGCGTGTCGTGACGACCTGCCTGTAGGCCCGCAGAGAGCCGCCGAAATTAAGGGGCGGCCTGTCTTCTGCCGGCAGGGTCTCGGGCAGGCGGAGTGTGATCCAGATCATCATCAGGATGCCGGCCAGGCCGAGCACGCCGAACGTCCACTGCCAGGGGGCAAACAGCATGACCCCCTGTCCGAGCGAAGGCGCAAGGATCGGCACGACCATGAAGACGGTCATGACAAGTGACATGAGCCGCGCCATGGCCCGTCCGCCCATGAGGTCGCGCACCACAGAGACCGCAATCACACGGATGCCCGATGCGGCGATCCCCTGCAGGAAGCGGATGACAAGCAGCATGGAGAAGCTCGTCGCCGCCATGCAGGCAAAGCCGGTGAGCGTGTAGAAGGCGATACACCCCAGCACGATCTTCTTGCGGCCGACACTGTCCGAAATCGGACCGAAGACCAGCTGCGGCGCCCCGAAGCCCAGCACATAGGCAAAGATCACCAGCTGCTGGTCATTGGCTTCTTCCAGGGCATAGGACTGGGCAATATTGTGCAGGGCCGGCAGCATCGTATCGATGGCAAGTGCATTCAGCGCCATCATGGCGGCGATCATGCCGACGAATTCCCAGAGCGGCATGGGCAGCTCCGGGCGGATCGCGGGCTTCAGCGTCTGGCCGGTCTCGGCTTGCATCGGAAGGTCTCGTCTTTGGTCCAGCACGGCTACTTGGACCGCCTTGCGACAATTGCAACCATTGCTCGCGCATGGCTGCAACTCATGACCACAGAAAAAAGGAAGAAAGCGGCTCCCTAGAAGCCCGCTCCGGGCTGGGCGAGATAGTCTTTCTCCTCAGGCGTGGAGGTCCGGCCCAACACCTCGTTCCGGTGCGGAAAGCGCCCGAATTTTTCAATGACCTCGCGGTGGCGATAGGCATAGTCGAGCGTTGTACTACAGAATTCGCGATAGTCCTCGCGCGCCTCTTCGGTGAGCGTTTCGAACAGTTTCACCGAAAGATTCTGGTCCACCATCGTTTCTGAATGTTCTGCCGGCAGATAGAAGAACACCCGCTCAGGCTCGCTGAGCTCCCTGTCCTCGCCGCGCTCGAGGCCCGTCTGCATCAGAAACCGGCTGAGCGGATCGTGCATGAAGCTGTAGCGATGACCGCGAAAGACGTTCCGGCTGAACTGATCCAGCACAATGATAGCCGCAAGCCGGCCCCTGGCTCCACGCTCGGCCCAGTCGGCTGCGAGACCTGCGGCAAGCTCGCCCATGACCGGCACGAACCGGTCGGCGATCTCGGCATCGGTCTCGATGCTCTTCACGAACCACAGCTTGTTCTTTTCAGAAAGGCTCGCCGGATTGGTCGGTGTGGCACCCAGCCAGTAATCCAGAACCTCTTCAGGGGTGGTCATCAGCCGCCTCCGGGTGCGGTGGGCCGGCGCGCGACGATCATGTAATTGACCTGCGTATCACCCGAGAGGCGCCAGCTGTCGGCCAGCGGATTATAGGACACGCCCTGCGGGGGCTCGGTCTCAAGACCTGCCACCTGAAGCGGCGCGGTGATTTCAGCCGGCGTCAGGAATTTTGAAAATTCATGTGTGCCGCGCGGCAGCCAGCGCAGCACGTATTCTGCCCCGACAATCGCCAGCGCAAACGCCTTGGGCGTCCGGTTCAGGGTCGCGACAATCATCAGCCCGCCGGGACGCAACAGCGCGGCCGTATCCTTCATGAATTGCGCAGGATCTGCCACATGCTCGACAACCTCCAGATTGAGGACGATGTCAAACGGCTCCGTCCCATCCTCCAACAGGCCCTCCGCGGTGCCGGCACGGTAGTCGATCTCAAGGCCCGCTTCGCGCGCGTGCGTGAGCGCGGTCTTGATGTTTGCCTCGCTGGCATCGACGCCGGTCACCGTTGCGCCCATGCGCGCCAGCGGTTCGCTCACCAGCCCGCCGCCGCATCCGATGTCCAGCACGCGCAGCCCTGCAAGCGGCTTGCGGGCCTGGTCGTCCAGCCTGAAATGATCGACCGCCGTCTCGCGAATAAAGCCAAGCCTGACCGGATTGAAGCGGTGTAGAGGGCGGAATTTGCCTTTCGGGTCCCACCATTCCGCCGCCATGGCGGAAAATTTTGCCACTTCATCACTGTCGATGCTCGGCCGGCGCGGGGCGGTGGCGGGGCTTTCTGATATTTCATCCATCAATTTAGCAAACCTGTTTGCGCTATCCCTGTGACATGACTAAAGAGGCGCGCGTGGCATCTTCGATGTCATCAACTCCTGAATCTCTTAGATGGGAAGGCTTGGCGGCGAGGCAATGCAGCGCACAGTTCTGAAATTCGGAGGCACGTCGGTCGCCGATCTCGAACGGATCGCACACGTTGCCGATCTCGTCTCCTGGCGAGCAGGGCAGGGCGAAAAGCTGGCTGTCATCGTCTCTGCCATGGCAGGTGAGACCAACAAGCTTGTGGGCTATGCACGCGGCGCCGCGGGCGACACGCTGACAGGCTCTGATTTCGACGATGAGTATGATGTCGTCGTCTCCTCCGGTGAGCAGGTCACCAGCGGCCTTCTGGCGCTTGCGCTTCGCAAGCGCGGGCTTAAAGCGCGCAGCTGGCTTGGCTGGCAGCTTGCCATGAAGACCAGCCCCGCCCATGGCAGCGCCCGCATCATGGGGTTTGAAAATTCCGGCCTTCTGGACGCGGTCGATGGCGGCGAGGTCGCCGTGATTGCGGGCTTTCAGGGCGTCACCGATGAGGGGCGCGTCTCTACGCTCGGCCGGGGCGGATCGGACACAAGCGCGGTCGCGGTGGCCGCGGCGCTGGGGGCAGATAGCTGCGACATCTATACCGATGTCGACGGGGTCTACACCACGGACCCGCGCATCGTTCCCCAGGCGCGCCGGCTCGACAAGATTTCCTATGAAGAGATGCTGGAAATGGCCTCTCTTGGCGCCAAGGTGCTCCAGACCCGTTCTGTCGAGCTTGCCATGAACCACCAGGTGCGCGTGCGCGTCCTGTCCAGCTTCGCCGCTCCCGGCGAGGACAATCCGGGCACCTATGTCTGCAGTGAGGATGAAATCGTGGAAAAACAGGTCGTCAACGGCGTGACGTATTCGCGCGACGAAGCCAAGGTCACCCTCTACGGGGTTGAGGACAAGCCAGGCGTCTCTGCGCGCCTCTTCTCCTTGCTGGCCGATGCCGGGGTCAATGTCGACATGATCGTCCAGGCCAATGCGCGTGGGCCGGAACGCGCCAACATGGTGTTCACCTGTACCAGCGCAGACAGCGAAAAGGCTGAAAAGCTCCTTCTGGACCGCAAGGGCGAGATCGGCTTCGAAAGCCTGTCTGTGACCCGCGATGTCGCCAAGGTTTCCGTGATCGGCGTCGGCATGAAGAGCCATACCGGTGTTGCCGGGACCATGTTCGACGCCCTCTACAAGAAGGGCATCAATATCGATGTCATATCGACCTCGGAGATCAAGATTTCGGTCCTGATCGACGCAGCCTATACAGAGCTTGCCGTTCGCGCCCTTCATACCGCTTTCGGACTTGACGCTGCGTAGACAGGCCCGCCAAGTGCGGCTCAGCCATGCCTCAGATTTTTTCGGTCCCTCGTCTTCTCATCAATCGCCTCCGCGATGTGATGGCGGGCGATATGGAAGCCGACACACGGCTTGAGAAAGTCGTGACGCTGATTGCCGGCACGATGATCGCCGACGTCTGCTCGATCTACAAGCGCACCGAAACGGACGAGCTTGAACTGGTTGCCACCGAAGGTCTGGCGCTGTCGGCGGTCCACCAGACACGGATGGCTCTTGATGAAGGCCTGGTCGGCCAGATTGCGCTATCAGGCGAGCCACTCTCGATACAGGATGCTCCACGTCATCCGGCCTTTTCCTACCGGCCGGAAACCGGCGAGGACCCCTATCACGCCTTTCTCGGCGTGCCGATCCTGCGCGGGGGCCGTGTCATCGGTGTCCTGACCGTCCAGAACCGGACAGAACGCCTATATGAAGAAGACGAAGTCGACAGCCTCCAGACCATTGCCATGGTGCTGGCTGAGGTCGTCGCCGCCGACGCCCCGACTCAGCCCAGCGCGCCGGACCCGCGCGAAAGCCGCTCGGTCACCCTGCGCGGGCGCATTCTGGGTGAGGGGCTCGGTCTGGGCCCCGCCCGTCTGCACGACCCCATCGTCTCGCCGGCCCGGTATTTTACCGAAGACCCGGATGCCGAAGCCCTGCGGCTGCGCCGGGCGCTGCGCCAGCTTCAGACGTCCATAGACCGTATGCTGACCAGCGATGTCAGCGCCATTTTCGGCGAACCCCGCGAAGTGCTCGAAGCCTACAAGATGCTCGCCAGCGATCCGGTCTGGGCCGCAAGGCTTGAAGAAACCGTGCGGTCTGGCCTCTCTGCAGAGGCGGCGGTGGACCGGTCCCGGCGCGAACACCGTAACAAGCTGGACAACGCTGCGGATCCCTATCTGCGCGAGCGCATGCACGATCTTGAGGACCTGGATAACCGTCTCCTGCGCGTTCTGTCCGGCGGCGATGCGGCAGGCACCGCCGATGGTGGTGGTGAGGGCGGCGAAGTCCTGATCGCGCGCCGGCTCGGACCGGCTGAGCTCCTCGAATACAGGAATTCCGGCCTCGCCGCGATCATCCTGGAAGAGGTTGCGCCCTCCAGCCACGCTGCCATCGTCGCCCGCACGCTCGGTATTCCGACGCTTGGCGGGGTCACCGGGGCCAGCGGCGCCGTGTCTCCCGGCGATCAGGTGATCGTCGATGCCGAGGAGGGCACGCTCCATGTGCGTCCCGATCAGGATCTGCTCGACGCCTATGCTACCCGTAGCCTGATGCGCACCGAACGCCAGGCGGCCTTTCAGGCGCTGCGCGACCAGCCTTCGCGCACCCGCGATGGCGAGGAAATCTCCCTGATGCTGAATGCCGGGCTCGCGCTTGATCTTGAGACGATGGATAAGACCGGCGCCGATGGCATTGGCCTCTTTCGTACAGAATTTCAGTTTCTCGTCTCCGACACGCTGCCCAAAATGGACTCCCAGGTCGGCCTCTACCGCCAGATCCTGGACTATGCGGGCAATCGGCCTGTGCATTTTCGCACGCTGGACCTCGGCGGAGACAAGATCCTGCCGAACGCCAATCGCGGCGATGAGGAAAACCCGGCGCTTGGCTGGCGGTCGATCCGCTTCGCGCTTGACCGTCCCGGTCTTTTCCGCCGCCAGCTGCGCGCCTTGGTGCGGGCCTGCGAGGGCGGCCCGCTCAGTGTGATGTTCCCCATGGTCACCAAGGCCGAGGAGTTCCTTGAGGCCAAGGCGCTTCTCATGAAAGAGGTCGAATGGAGCGTCGCGCATGGCTTTACGGCCCCGTGCGAGATACGCACCGGCGCCATGCTGGAAGCCCCCGCGCTTGCTTTTGCGCTGGCTGAACTCGCCGATGAGGCCGATTTCATCTCTGTCGGCACCAATGACCTCATGCAGTTTTTCCATGCCGCTGACCGCATGGTCCCTGCCGTCTCCGAACGGTATGATTTCGTCAGCCGCCCGGCCATGCGCTTTCTCGACATGATCCAGTCCGAATGCCGCAAATACGACCTGCCGGTCTCCGTATGCGGAGAAATTGCCTCTCACCCGCTCGAGGCGCTGTGCCTGATCGCGCTTGGCTACCGGTCACTGTCCATGCCGGCTGCCGGAATAGGGCCTGTCAAACGCATGCTGCGCTCTGTCGATCTTTCTGCCTTTGTGCCGGAATTCCGTGCAGCCTTATCCGGCCGGAGCCCAGACTTTCGTAACGAAGTGTTATCCATTGCGGCGTTACAAAAAATTGCCTTGAAAGACAGCTGATAGGCAACGTATACCGAAGATGCTGCATGGCATGGGGTATGCAGCTCCCACAATCTATCTGCCGGTCACCGATTGGAACATCGCGTCATGAAGGACGACGAGCGTAAATTACAAAGTGAATCTTCCGGAAGCGACTGGGTTTCTGGCCAGTCGGACGAGAGCGGATACACCGGACCGGATGAAACGATCATCGCGGACGAAAGTGCCGACAGCCCCTACACTGACAGTCTGATCGACAATTTTACCGCCGGCGGTATTCTCAGGGCCGCCCGGGAGCGTCAGGAACTCAGTATCGACGCCGTCTCCAGCGCGCTCATGCTGAACCATCGCGTCATCGAATGTCTGGAGCGTACCAATCAGCCGCCCGGCTACGATATGAGCCGCACACGTATCGCCGCAAAGAGCTACGCCAAATATCTCGGCGTCCCGGCGGATGCGGTCCTGGCGGATTTTCCCACCGATGAACAACCGCGCCTGGCCACGGCCGTGCCGCGCTCTTCGGTGTCGGAGACGTCCCGCGGTGTCGCCAGCCGCTATGCCCTGCCAGCTGCCGTCATGGCCTGCGTGGTCGTGCTTGGCGCGGCCATCGCTTTCCTCATCCGGCCGGGTGAATTTGCATCGAGCCGTTCCACCCCCTCTGTGGCGGAGCGGGTTGTGGCCGTGAACACGGCTCAGGAAAGCCTCTTTGCCCGCTCGCCGCTGGATGCGGCCCAGTCGGACGATCTCAATCTTTCCCTCGTATCTCTGCGTCCCGCATGGGTAGAGGTTCGCGGCCCGGACGGCACGATCTTCCGCAGCCGGACAATGGCGCGCGGTGAGGTTTACTATCCGCGTGTCGGGGCAGGGTGGACGATCACGGTCAAGGACGGCACGGCCTTTGAGTGGCGTGTCGATGACCGTGCGGTCGGAAACCTCGCCGAAACGGCGATCCCGGTCTACTCCGCCAGTATCGATGAAGCCGCAGCGCTCGCGGCCCAGCAGACCGAGCCGACCCTGGCAGCCGCCTCGAACAGCCGGCCCAGCCGCTAGAGACACGGCTTTTTCACGTTAGCATCGCTATGACAGAAAAAAGCCAGCCCGATGAGGCTGGCTTTAAACGTATTGGCTATTCGAATTCGCGAGCGCGCCTAGTTCTCCGTCAGACGCTGGAGCTGTTCGGCCTGGCTCAGCGAGCGCGAGAAGTGTTGCGGATCATCGCCCAGGACCGGGGCGTCCCGGCATTCGTCCGCGCAGTCATAGGTATAGGAGTTTCCGCCCCGATTGATGGTTACGAGATTGGCCGCATTGGTCGTCACCACGACATTGGTTTCGACCAGAATATTATTGTTCGCGTCAAATACGATAAGGTTGGTGGTGCCGAAGGATTTGCCGGTCAGAAGGATCATGCGAGGGTCCGCGACGGCGACGTCGGCAATGTTCTGGTTCCCGATAACGACATTTGCGGCAGGCCGTGAAAGGCGAAGCGGTTTGGTGACTCCGGTTTCCACCGTCATCTGCTGGGCCGCGGCGCTCATGCAGAATGCGCCTGCTGTCAGCGCCATGGCCATCATCTTCGGGAAGCATTGCATTGCGGGCTCTCCTGCATCGGCCTGCGAAAGGTTTCTTCACCTTTATCATCCAGAAGGTTTCGCGAAGCCTAACGCGGCGAGTGAGGCCCGAATACAGACCGGCGCCCAAGTCTTTGGTTAACCGATTTGGATCACTTGTTCAGAAATTCGACCGACCGATTTACGTGATATTTATCTGGAGTCTCTAGACCAGACCACGTTCCGACGAGAACAAGATATTCGGAACATCATAAATGCATGATGATGGAGTCTCCAAATGCAAAAGCTTGTACGTTTTTTCAAGAATGAGTCGGGTGCAACCGCTATCGAGTATGGCCTCATTGCTGCCCTGATCGCCGTCGCGATCATCAGTGCCGTTTCGGCGCTTGGTGGTACCACCAGCAACACCTTCCAGTCCGTTGCCGATGGCATGACGAACACCGGCAGCTAAGCCTGAACTGGGCTAGTCTGTAATGGCTACAGGTCAGCTTCGACTGACCGAATGAATAAGAGCCGTCGGGGCGCCCCGACGGCTCTTTTCGTTAGAGCGATGTCAAGTATTCGCCTCTAGACTTGAAACCCGTCCCGCCAAGACCAAGCGAGCCATCGCCATGATCCCCGCTCTTTTTGCCAGCGTCTTTATCGTTCTCTGCCTTTACGCGGCCGTGAAGGATGTGGAGACGCTGACCATATCGAACGGTCTCAATGCAATTATCGCCTTCCTGTTTATTCCGGCGGTCATCATCACCGCGCCGGGCTGGGATGTGGCAGGCGCGCATCTGCTCGCAGGCCTCGCGGCTTTCGCGATTTCCGTCCTCCTCTTCTCGCTGGGCGTGTTTGGCGGCGGGGACGCCAAAATGATCCCCGGCGTCATGCTCTGGCTCGGGCCTGCCGCTGCGATCCCCTTCATGACGGCGATGGCTGTGCTTGGCGGGCTTCTGGCGCTCACTGTCATTTTCGCCCGGCGCTTTGTCCCGGCCCATATCGCGCCCGCATTTGCGCGCGAGACATTGCTGCCGGGCAACGGCGTGCCCTACGGCGTCGCAATTGCGGGCGGCGCCATCTATGCCATGCCCTTCTCACCGCTCCTCTCATACCTGAACTTCTGAGCAATTCCAGCGGGTTAACTATGCCTTAGTCTGTGGATGCAAAAGTGCAGGCTGAAGGGGTTCCGATTTCGCGGACCTGTCTCGAGCCGGAGGGGTATCAGATGTCTCCCATGCGCCTGATCATACTGGTCGTCGCCGCCATGGCCGCGATCGGCGCAGCGTTTCTGGTGCGTGGCATGTCGAATGAGCCGGCACAGCGGGTCGATACGGCGCCACAGGTGATCGAGCGTGAGGTTGAGGTGTCCGCCACCAAGGTCCTCGTCGCAGCGGCCGAAATGCGGACCGGTTCGCTTCTGACACCTGAAGATTTCCAGTGGGCCGACTGGCCCGAAAGCGCCCTCAATCCCGCATATTACACCCAGGACGCCGATCCCGAGGCCGTCGAGGAGCTCGCCGGAAGCGTCGTGAAAACGCCGCTTCTGGAAGGCGAGCCAATTGTTGCCCAGAAGGTCGTCAAGAAAGGCGAGACCGGCTTCATGGCCGCTCTTCTCGCGCCCGGCATGCGGGCCATCTCCGTAGAGATCTCGCCTGAGACGGCCTCCGCCGGCTTTATCCTCCCCGATGACCGCGTCGATGTCATCCTTACCTACAATGTCGAGGTGATGGGTGATCGCGGCATGAGCGATACGACGCTCACGCGCACGGTGATCAAGAATGCCCGCGTTCTGGCCATCGACCAGATTTTCGGCGAGGGCGCCGACGGCGCGCCGGCGCTGACAGGCTCGACCGCAACGCTGGAGCTTGAGCCGCGTCAGGCAGAACTCCTCGCCCATTCCAGCCGTATGGGGTCAATCGCCCTGTCGCTGCGCAGTGTGGCAGATGTGAACGAGAATGACGGCCAGCCCACCGCCAATACCAGCCTGCTGGATGGCAATGGCGCCGAAAGTGGCGGCGGGGTCCGTGTCTTCAAGAATGGCAGCGCGAGCGGGGGAAGCTGATGAGCGCACTCTGGCGCACACTTATTGCGGCCTGCGCGGCAGGCCTGCTGCACGCTCCGGTCCCGGCCGGGGCACAAAATCTGATGGGCGTGTCCATCATGGAGCCGGGTGAGACCAATGTCTCGCAGACGATCCGGCTCGGGCTCAACAAATCGACAGTCATTGAACTCGACCGGCCGGTCGCCGACGTCGTGATCACCAATCCCGAAATTGCAGACGCCGTGGTCCAGACCGCGCAGCGGCTGATCTTCCGCGGTATCGAGGTAGGCGAAACCAATGCCTTCCTGTTCGACCGTGCTGGTCAGCCGATCCTCAACCTTGAAATCCTCGTCAACGCCGACACAGCCGCGCTGGAACGCCTTGTCGAGCGCTATGTGCCGGGCGCGCGCGTTTCCGTCGAAAGCGTCGGCGGCAATATGGTCGTCAGCGGCAATGTCGATAATATCGTCCAGTCCGATCAGATCATGCGCCTCATACGGGCCTATTCCGGCGACGACGAACTAGAGCCGGTCAACATGCTCTCTGTGGCTGCCAAGGACCAGGTCATGCTCGAAGTGCGCATCGTCGAGATGCAGCGCTCTCTGGTCAAACAGCTCGGGATCGACATCAACGCGCAGAGGAGTGGCAACCCTGAAGATGTCGTCAACTTCGACCTCTCCTCGGCAACGGCTCTCGCGGTGCAGGGCGGGGCCCTCGGTGGGCTGGGGTTCGACCCGAGCTACACCACCACTGACGCCGATGGCCGCCGGACGACGATCGGTGCGAGCATCGATGCGCTCGAACGGGTTGGTATTGTGCGCACACTCGCAGAGCCCAACATTTCCGCCATTTCCGGCGAAAGCGCGAAATTTCTGGCGGGGGGCGAATTCCCTGTCCCGACCGGGCAGGACGAAAACGGCCGTGTGACCATCGAATTCAAACCTTATGGTGTCGGCCTCGGCTTTACACCAGTGGTCCTCTCCGAAGGCCGGATCTCGCTCAAGGTTTCGACCGAGGTCTCTGAGCTGACCACGCAGGGGGCCTTCCAGGCCGCCGGCTCGCTGTCCATTCCCGCCTTAACCGTCCGGCGCGCCGAAAGCACGGTGGAGCTGCCAAGCGGCGGGTCCATGATGCTCGCCGGCCTGATCCAGAGCCGATCGCGCCAGTCGCTCGACCAGCTGCCGGGCCTGAAACGCCTTCCGGTGCTTGGGGCCCTCTTCCAGTCGCGCGACTTCCTCAATGAGGAAACTGAACTTGTGGTGATCATCACGCCTTACCTCGTCGATCCGACCTCCAAGAACAATCTGCGCACGCCGGCCGACGGGTTTGCCAATGCCAGCGATGCCCAGACCATCTTCTTCGGCGCGCTTAATGCCCAGTATGGCCGTGACGGTCAGGGGCTGAGCCGCGAGAACTACAACGCGCCCGTGGGCTTCATAGAGGAATAGGAGACAGAAAGATGCGCCTGACCCATCGCCCGCACCTCTTCCTCGCGCTCGCGGCTGCCGCGCTGACGGCGGCCTGCGCCTCAGGCCCGGACGGGTCCATTCCGCCTGCCTATCTGACCGGCACATCGCTCGACAATAATGAGATCGGTGTCGGCGAGGACATCCGCTCCATCCAGGTGGCCGTCGATGCGCGCAATGCCTGGATCAATCCGGCTGACCATGCCCGCATCCGTGCCTTTGCCGCAGATTACCGCCAGCGCGGCCATGGACCGCTTGTTGTTTCCGTGCCCGCCAGTCTCGGGGCTGATCCCTATGCCGTTGCCGCTGTGTCCGAAATGCGCGACATCGCCTGGGCCGAGGGTGTTGCCTATGATGACCTGCGCGCACGGGCCTACGATCCGGCCGGCCGCCGCGATGCGCCCCTGCTGCTCAGTTTCCAGGCCTATACGGCCATCGCGCCTTACTGCCCGCCCAAGTCCGCAGTGCAGTTTTCCGACATTACAAACAATAACGACATGGAGACCCTGGGCTGTTCGATCCGTGTGAACCAGGCGGCGATGATCGCAGAGCCAGCTGACCTTCTCGGTCAGCGCGCGCTCGAGGAGGGCGACATTGTACGCCGCCAGAACCAGCTTGAACTTTATCGCACCGGTGAGTCGACAGCAGCAGAGCGCAGCGAAGCTGAAACCGGCGCCATCTCGAACGCGGTGAACTAGGGACGGATTCAGGGCCTGAAAAAGCATGACCAACGAGAACGCACTTTTCGACGATGAATTCGACTTTGACGACGAGCCGAAGCGCTCCGGTGACCTTGTCGGACAGCTGACTGGCGCGCGCGGCGAGGAAGATGCTGAGGCCGGCTCACGGGTCGAACTGCCCCCGATGGAAGCCTATGAAGGCGGCGACCGCGCGATACCGGCGATCTCGGTCCTGGCCTTCTGCGAGACGCGCCGCGTCTCTTCCATTATCGACCGCGTCCAGAGTGACCGGCGCATGTCGAATGCCACGGTCGAGATCATTCCCGGCGGAATCCCAGCCGCCATCGAACACCTGGCCGAACATCCGACGCCAAACCTGCTGATTGTCGAATCCTCGGCGCCGGCCAGCCAGATGATCGCCCAGATCGATGAGCTTGCCGGCCATTGTGAGGAAGGCGTTGAGGTCATGGTGGTCGGCGCGACCAATGACATTGCGCTCTACCGCCAGCTCGTCGCCCGCGGCGTCAGTGAATATCTCGTGCCACCGATTGAGCCGGTGCAGATGGTTCGCTCCATCGCCAACATCTTCACCGATCCGGACGCGCCCTTTGTCGGCAAGTCCATCTCCGTGGTCGGCGCCAAGGGCGGGGTAGGGGCCTCGACCATTGCCCATAATCTCGCCTGGTCTCTGGCCGAGAATGCGCGCGTCAGCACCTCACTGGTCGATCTCGACCTTTCCTTCGGCACAACCTCGCTCGACTTCAACCATGAGACCCAGCAGACCATTGCCGACGCGCTGATGGCGCCTGACCGCGCCGATGACGCGGTGATTTCCCGCCTGCTGGCCAAGGCGACAGACCGGCTTTCCCTCTTTACGGCCCCGGCCAGTGTCAACCAGCTGATGGACATCGACGCCTCGGCCTATTCGACGGTGATCGAAGGCGTGCGCCGCCTCATGCCCTATGTCGTGCTCGACCTGCCGCATGGCTGGTCGCAATGGATCTACAATACGCTGATCAGCTCCGATGAGGTGATCCTGGTCTGCCAGCCGGACCTCGCCTCCCTGCGCAATGGCAAGAACATGCTGGACAAGCTGAAGACCCAGCGTCCGAATGACCGTCCGCCACGCCTTGTGATCAATATGATGGGCGTGCCCAAACGTCCCGAAATCCCGATCAAGGATTTTGCTGCTGCCATCGAGGCAGAGCCGGAGATCGTCCTGCCTTTCGATCCCCACCTCTTCGGCACGGCCTCCAATAAGGGCCAGATGATTTCCGAGGCGGATCCGCAATCCAAGCCGGCTGTCGCCATCGACCAGCTCGCCACCACGCTGTCTGGCCGCGAGACCATGCAGCCCGAAAAGTCGCTGCTCAAGAAACTCCTCGGAAAGTAATCGGGACTAGGAAAGCCTTATGTCCTTTGGAAAACGCTCAGCAAATGCAGTCAGGCCCGCGCCGCCCGCGCAGCAGCCGGCTAAACCTGCTGCGCGCCCCCAGCAGCCGCCCGCCGAGAAACCGGCAAAGCCCGCGCCGCCGCCACAGGCCGGCGCGCCCGATGCCGCCAGCCGCAAACCTGCAGCATCGAAGCCGCCGCCGGAGATGGCGAAAGAACGCGTGCACCGCGTCGACACCCGGTCTGAAGAATATTACGCGACCAAGACGACCATCTTCAACGCGCTGATCGACACGATCGATCTCGGCCAGCTTGCCCAGCTCGATGCGGCCAGCGCGCGCGAGGAGATCCGCGACATCGTCGTCGAGATCATCTCGATCAAGAATGTCGTCATGTCGATTTCCGAACAGGAACACCTGCTCGACGACATCTGTAACGACGTGCTCGGCTATGGTCCGCTTGAGCCGCTTCTGGCGCGCGACGACATCGCCGACATCATGGTGAATGGCGCCGACACCACTTATATCGAAGTCAACGGCAAGATCGAGCGGACCAATATCCGCTTCCGCGACAATGCCCAGCTGATGAATATCTGTCAGCGCATCGTGTCCCAGGTCGGCCGCCGCGTCGATGAAAGCTCACCCATCTGTGACGCGCGTCTTCTTGACGGCTCGCGGGTCAACGTTATCGCGCCGCCGCTTGCGATTGACGGGCCGACGCTCACCATTCGTAAGTTCCGGAAGGACAAGCTGCGCCTCGCTGACCTTGTGAAGTTCGGCTCCATTTCCGAAGCGGGCGCGGAAATCCTCCGCATCATCGGCCATTCGCGCTGCAACGTCCTCATCTCGGGCGGGACCGGTTCGGGTAAGACGACGCTTCTCAACTGTCTGACCGGCTTCATTGATCCGACAGAGCGCGTCATCACCTGCGAAGACTCCGCCGAACTCCAGCTTCAGCAGCCGCATGTCGTGCGCCTCGAAACCCGCCCGCCCAATATCGAAGGGTCCGGCGAGGTCTCGATGCGCGATCTCGTCAAGAACTGTCTGCGGATGCGCCCGGAACGGATCATCGTGGGCGAGGTGCGCGGACCGGAGGCGTTCGACCTCCTGCAGGCCATGAACACCGGCCATGACGGCTCCATGGGCACGTTGCACGCCAACACCCCGCGCGAAGCCCTCAGCCGTGTGGAATCCATGATCACAATGGGCGGTTTCTCGCTGCCGGCAAAGACGATCCGCGAAATGATCGTGGGCTCCATCGATGTCGTGGTTCAGGCCTCGCGGCTGCGCGATGGTTCGCGCCGGATCATGCAGATCACTGAGGTGATGGGCCTCGAAGGCGACACGATCATCCTTCAGGACGTCCTCAAATTCGAGGTCGAGGGTGAGGATGAGAATGGGCGGGTAAAGGGCCGCCATCGCGGCACAGGCATCGGCCGGCCCCGCTTCTGGGAACGTGCGGCCTACTACAATATGGAGCGCGATCTCGCCAAGGCGATCGATGCGCTGGAAACCTGATGCTGGGCGGCGACCTCATGATATACCTTGTTGCCGGTCTCGCCTTCGTGGCGCTGGCAGGGATCGGCCTTGCGCTGACCGGCTCGGATGGCAACACGGCCACTAAGCGGGCCAGGCAGCTCAAGGATGGCAGGTCCGCCAACAAGTCCCGCCAGCCGCAGGACGCGGCCTCCCAGCGCCGCCGTCAGACCCAGCAGATGCTCAAGAAACTGCGTGAGCGTGATGAGGCCCGGCGCAAGTCGCTGCTGCCACAGGACATTCGCGGCAAGCTTCTCCAGGCCGGCCTCGACATGAAGCCCGAAACCTTCTGGATCGCCAGCGCCGTGCTCGGCCTCGTGCTCGCTGTCCTGACCTTCCTGTCGGGCGCAGAAGGCCCGCCGCCCATTGCGGGGATCGAGATCAAGTCACGTCCCGCCATGGTCGTTGCAGGGGCCATAGCAGGCTTTCTCGGTATTCCGCGCTGGCTGCTCGGCTTTCTGACCAAGCGCCGCTACAAGAAGATGACGGCCCAGTTTGCCGATGCCATCGACATCATCGTGCGCGGCGTCAAATCGGGTCTGCCGCTCACCGAATGTCTGCGCATCATTGCGCGCGAAAGCCCCGCGCCGCTTGGGGCTGAGTTCAAGACCCTGACGGACAATATCCAGATGGGCACGACGATCGAACGCGCGCTTCAGCAATTCTACAAGCGCGTGCCCCTGCCGGAGGTGAACTTCTTCGTCATCGTGCTCACTATCCAGTCCAAGTCGGGCGGTAACCTCTCCGAAGCGCTCGGCAACCTCTCCAAGGTCATCCGCGAGCGCAAGATGATGCGCGAGAAGATCAAGGCCATGTCCTCTGAAGCCAAGGCGTCTGCGGGCATTATCGCCGCGCTGCCCTTTGCGGTCGGCATCATGGTGTTCATGACCACCCCCAGCTACATGATGGAGCTTTTCTACAAGCCGACCGGTCACATGATCCTCTTCATGGGTGTGGGCCTGATGTTTACCGGCGTCACCGTGATGCGCCGCATGATCAATTTCGACATCTAGGGGCGGGGCATGAGAAACTTCATCACCTCCCTCTCCGACCCGGCCATGCTGGCCTCGCTGCTGGCCGCCGTGGCCATGTTCGCGACTATTGTCTCGCTCGGCCTGCCCCTGCTGAAAGGCGACCGGCTGGAAACCCGGCTCAAACAGGTCACGACACAGCGTGAGAAGCTTCGCCGCGCCAACCGCGCTGCGCTGGAGCGCCGGGGCCTGAAGAAAGACAATTCCGGCCGGATCAGCGAGATTACCGGCAAGCTCAACCTGCAGAAGATGCTCGAAGACCCCAATGTCGAGCACAAACTGGTCCAGGCGGGCCTGAGGGGGCCCCGCCCGCTCGCCATCTTCTATTTCTTCCGCTTCGTCCTGCCGCTTGCGATGGCCTTCCTCGCCTTCGTCTACATCTTTCTCATCAACGATCTTGGTCTCAATCCGCAGATGAAGATCGGCGCGGTCGTGTTTGGCGCCGCCGCGGGGTTCTACGCCCCGAACCTCTACGTCTCGAACCTGGCCCAGAAGCGCCAGAAATCCATCATGCAGGCCTTTCCGGACGCCCTCGACATGCTGCTGATCTGTGTCGAATCCGGCATGTCGATTGAGCTTGCCTTCGCCAAGGTCGGCGCGGAAATCGGCGCGGCATCCCCGGACCTTGCCGAAGAGTTCCAGCTGACCACCGCAGAGCTTGCCTATCTGCAGGAACGGCGCACCGCCTATGAAAACCTCGCCAAGCGGACCGGCCATGAGGGCGTCAAATCGGTCTGTCTGGCGCTGATGCAGGCCGAACGCTACGGCACGCCGCTCGGCGATGCGCTCCGCGTGATGGCCAAGGAAAACCGCGACATGCGCATGTCCGAAGCCGAGAAGAAGGCCGCAGCCCTTCCGGCCAAGCTCACCGTGCCGATGATCCTGTTCTTCCTGCCGGTCCTGTTCCTCGTCGTGCTCGGCCCGGCCTATATCAAGTATCAGGACATGCAGGCCCGCAACGCCGCGGTCAGCGCCGATCGCTAGACGGCGCCGCGCGCCAGGGGCTGCCTCTAACGGCTGAGAGAGCCGCGCAGCTGCGGCACGGCCCGGCGGTCCGGTTCTGCCTCTTCCGGGACTTGCTGGATTTGCGGGGCAGGGGCATCTGCCTCCTCGCGTTCCAGAGACTCATAGCTGCGGGCAGGCGCCAGCATGGCGCGGATGGCCGACAGGTTGGCCTCCACCGTGCGGTCGGGCGCATGAGGATCGACGGCACGCATGGCGTCGAACTCGCCCTGCAAGCCAAGGATGAGGGCAAGGTTCTGGCGCACCCGTGCATCGGCGCCCGGCAGGGCGTAAGCCGTCCGGATCTCACGCTCGGCCGCGTCGAGATCGCCCGAAAGTGCCAGCGAAAGGCCGTAATTGGTCAGCGTCGAAATGCGCTCCGGCTCCAGCTCTAGCGCGCGGACATAGGCGGTCTGCGCATCGCGGTGGCGCTCGAGCCGGTCCAGCGCGACGCCCAGGGCGGCATGCGCGGTCGCATTGCCGGGCGCGATCACGGTGGCCTGGTAGAAGGCTTCCGCTGCCTCGCCCGGCCGGTTCTCGCTCATCAGGGCGCGCCCCATGATAAGCTGCAGTGCATCAGAACGCGGATGGAGCGGTATTGTCTTGGTCAGCACATCTATGGCGCGCTCATGGCTGCCGATTTCCCGCAGCGCGCTCGTAAAGCGGATGGTCGTCTCCAGCTTGCTTGGATCCTTGCGGAACTCGGCGGCCCAGAAATTCGCGCGCGTCAGCGGATCGGCGCGTTCGATCTCGGCGATTTCCTCGGGCGTGGCCGGGGCCAGCTGTTCCTCATAGTCCGCGTCTGCAGACGCTTGCGCATTCAGCTCAGCGGCGTCGCCGCCCGCACCGGACGCGCAGGCCGAAGCAAGGGCGATGCAAAAAAAGGAAACCGAATAAAAAGACGCTCGTTTGAGTGACATCGTGCGACCTCTCGGGGAAACTGTTTCACCCGCCACCTTGCGCGTTCAAGCCTCAAGGATCAGTTAACTGAGGTGACGATAGCCTTAACCTCTTAGACCTTCGAAAGAGCCCTCTCCATGCACAAAGCGTTCACGGCCAGCGCCGAAACTCCCGCCCGCCTGCATCTTTTCCGCGCGGGCGAGTGGGACGACGCATCCGGCGATCTGCCCGCTGCGCTTCGTGCCCAGGCCAGGGCACAGGGCTTCAAGGCAGGCACCGGCGAAATGGTCATCCTCGCTGACAGCGAGGGGGAGATCGCAGATGTCCTCTTCGGGCTGGGAGACAGGCCCGATGCGCTCGCGGCAGCGGCGCTGTCTGCAAAACTGCCGGCTGGCGACTATGAGGTGGCCCGCGATGGCGGCCAGCCGCTCGCCAATATCGCGGCCGGCTGGGCCGATGGGGCCTACCGGTTTGATCGCTATCTGAAGACGAAAGCCAATCCGCCCCGCCTCGTTATCGGTGACGGCGAGGATGCCGACGCCCTCGACCGCGAAGCCGAAGCCATCTCGCTCCTGCGCGACCTTATCAATACACCGGCCCAGGATATGGGCCCCGCCGGTATAGAAACGGCTATACAGACCCTGGCCGAGGAGTTCAGCGCCGATCTCAGCGTCATCACGGGCGACGATCTTCTCAGCGAGAATTATCCGATGGTGCACGCGGTCGGCCGGGCTGCGGCCGAAGCCCCGCGCTTCATGGAGCTGTCCTGGGGCAATGACGACCACCCGGAACTCGCCCTTGTCGGCAAGGGCGTCGCCTTCGACACGGGCGGTCTTAATCTCAAGCCCGGCTCCGGCATGAAGCTCATGAAGAAGGATATGGGCGGCTCGGCCCATGTCATCGCGCTCGCCCGGCTGGTCATGAGCTCCAACCTCCCCGTGCGCCTCAAACTCTACGTCCCGGCTGTCGAGAATGCGATCGGGCGCGATGCTTTCCGCCCCAGCGACATCCTGCAGACCCGCAAGGGTCTCACGGTGGAGATCGACAATACAGACGCCGAAGGCCGCCTCATCCTTGGCGATGCGCTCGCCCGGGCCTGTGAAAGCGACCCCGACCTTCTCGTTGACTTTGCCACCCTGACAGGCGCGGCCCGCGTCGCTCTCGGACCCGATCTTGCGCCCTTCTACACAGATGACGGGGACCTTGCCGACGCGATAAGTGCCGCCGGCACCGTGTCGGGCGACCCTGTTTGGCGCATGCCGCTCTGGGACCCTTACAAGTCGATGCTGAAAAGCTCGGTGGCCGATCTGCAGAATTCCGGCGGACGCTTTGCCGGTTCGATTACGGCCGCCATTTTCCTCAAACAGTTCGTGGATGCGCGCCGCTGGGTCCATCTCGATGTCTGGGGCTGGCGCGAGGGCAAATATGGCCGGCCGGAAGGCGGCGCAGCCTGCGGTCTGCGGGCGATCTGGGCCATGTTGCGCACGCGCTATGCCTGAATTTGTAAGGCAGGAGGTCGAATTCGCCCTCTTGCCTTGCATCTGAACCAAAATCCTGCTCTTTAGCGAAAATCGATAAGAACAGGAGTTTCCCTAATGCGTGTCACGCTGTCTGCGACTGCCACAGCCCTTGCTCTCATTCTGGCCGCCTGCGGTGAGTCTGCCGCGCCCCAGCAGGACACCAGCGCCGAAACAGGCGCGGACTCCGCGCAGGCCGAAGCTGCAGACGACGCGGCAGAGGAAACGGAAACCGCGCGTCTCAACGCCTGGTTCGATGAGAAATATGAAGAGCTGGTGATGATGAGCCCCATCCAGCTCACCTTCCTTGGCCGCAAGGAACGCAATGACGAAATCGACGATATGTCCTATGAGGCCGCCCAGGAACAGGTCCAGTGGCGCCTCGACAGTGTCGCTGAGATGGAAGCCAATTTCGACTATGACGCCCTGACCCAGGAGGCGAAGAATTCCTGGGACGTCTGGAAATATCAGGCCGAGCGCGCCGAAGAGGGCCTCGATTATTTCTATAACGGCTTCACCTTCGACCAGATGAACGGCGCGCAGAGCTTCCTGCCCACCGTCCTTATCCAGTTCCACCGGGTCGACAATGAAAGCGACATGGAAGCCTATATCTCGCGGATCAGCGAGGGCGCGCGCGCTGGCGACCAGCTTCTGGACGTCGCCAAGGAAAGCGCCAGCCGCGGCGTCGAGACGCCTGACTTCGCCCTCGAAGGCGTGATCGATCAGGCTGAGAAAGTCATCACCGGAGCGCCGTTCACCGACGGGGAGCCGTCCGACCTCTGGGCCGACATCGAAATGGAAATCTCCAATCTCCAGGACGCCGGTGAGATTGATGAAGCCCGCGCCGAAGAGCTGACCGAGGCTGCCAGAACTGCGCTTCTGGAAGACTTCCAGCCTGCCTATCAGCGCCTCATCGACTGGGCCACGGAAGAGCTTGAAGACGCCCCGTCCAACCCGACGGGCCTTACCTCACAGCCGGGCGGAGAGGACTATTACAACTACCGCCTTCACGTCTCGACCACGACGGACCTGACCGCAGACGAAATCCACCAGATCGGCCTTGATGAAGTCGAGCGCCTGCAGGGCGAGATGGAAGCGGTGAAAGAAGAGTTCGGCTTTGACGGCACGCTGCAGGAATTCTTCGTCTATCTGCGTGAGAACACCGATGACCGTGAGCTTTATTACGAAGACAATGATGAAGGCGCAGACCAGTATATCGCTGACGCCTCGGCGGCCATCGACAATATCGAGACGCAGCTGCCGGACTATTTCGGCATTCTGCCAAAGGCTGACCTTGTCGTGAAACGGGTCGAGCCTTTCCGCGAACAGGACGGCGCTGCCCAGCACTACTATCCCGGTACGCCGGACGGGTCGCGTCCCGGCACCTATTACGCCCACCTGTCGGACATGACCGCCATGCCGAAGCGGGAACTGGAAGTGATCGCCTATCATGAGGGGCTTCCGGGCCACCACATGCAGATCTCCATTGCGCAGGAGCTGCAGGACATCCCGCAATTCCGCACGCAGGCCGGCTTCACCGCCTATTCCGAAGGCTGGGGCCTCTATGCAGAACGCCTCGCCAGCGAAATGCCGGGCACCTTCCAGACGCCGCAGTCCGAATTCGGCCGCCTCGGCTCTGAAATCTGGCGCGCCATCCGCCTCGTGGTGGACACCGGTCTGCACTCCAAGGGCTGGACCGAGCAGGAAGCATTTGAATACTTCACCGAAAACGCTGCCGTCACCGACGCGCAGGCCCGCTCGGAAATCCAGCGCTATATCGTGATGCCGGGTCAGGCCACCGCCTACAAGATCGGCATGATCAAGATCCTCGAACTGCGTGAACATGCCCGCGAGGAGCTTGGCGACGATTTCGATATCAAGGGCTTCCACGACACCATCCTCGGTGGCGGTGCCCTGCCGCTCGAAATCCTTGAGCGCCGCGTCGATACCTGGATCGAAGAGGTGAAGGCGGACAAGGCCGGGGCCGAAGCAGACGCCGGCGAGGCAGAGGAAATGGAAACCGAAGACTAGGTTTCACCCTCCGGCATGGGCCCCCGTGTGGACCCGTGCTCCCGGACGAAAACGAGAGCCCCGCAGCCCGCGCTGCGGGGCTTTTTTCTTTCTGAAGCACCGGCGGTCGTGCGCAAAAACCGCCCAGAGGTCCCAGTTTTGTGACCTAAGATGTCATTTTTTCCACAATTTTTATTGAGAGATATTCCAGCCTTTATTTCGCCTGCTCTCAGGCCTTCTTGCCAGTTCTGAATATTTCAAAATTTAAAACTTCAAGAATTTCAAGATACTCTGGCTGGGGCCTCTGGACCTCGGTGGTCACTGGGATTTTTCTATTCTGGGTGCGTTCAATAATTACCGGAAGCTCGGCCAAATTTCAGGGAAATTTCCGCTTTTCTGTAGAGCCGCCGTCAATTAGCGCCTCACACATTCGCCGCGTGAGTCTGAGCCGAGGGCGGCGCGCGGTGTGGGGTGATGGGGTTGCCGGCAGGCTTTCCCTCTCCCGTTGGGCCGGCCTCGCCTTTGCGGGATGTGTCAGGGATGGTTTTGGAATGGTTCAGTTGAGCGCCGGAGGGGGAAAGTCGGATGGCGATACCGGCCTCCGTCTGAATGAATACCGCCCTGCGGGCCCCGCCCCCGAAAGCGTCATCCAGTCGACGCTGAATTCGGCGCGCCGGCATCTCGGAATGAAGATGGCCTATATCTCCAGGGTTGATGGCGACAAGAGCCACCTGGTCTATGTCGATGCGCCCGGTTTTGAGGCGGCGATGCACCCCGGCAGCGTGCGCGACGTCAGTGAGGTCTACTGCCAGCATATTCTGGACGGCCGCGTTCCTCAGCTTCTTCCCGACGCGGCCTGCCATCCGGTTACCCGCGACATGCAGATCACCCATCTCCTGCCGGTCGGCGCCCATATCAGCGTGCCCATCCGCACGCGCGAAGGTGAATTCAGCTTCCTTTTCTGCTGCCTCGACACAGAGCCCAATTCCTCATTGAACGCCCGTGATATCGGCGTGGTGCGCCTCTTTGCGGAAATCGCCGGGGCCCAGATCGCCCAGCAGGAGGAACACGAGCACCAGACCCGCCAGACGCGCGAGCGCATCGAGACGCTTATCGCAAGGAAGCAGTTCTCCATCGCCTATCAGCCGCTCTGGAACATCACCAATGCGCGCATCCTCGGCTTTGAGTGCCTGGCGCGCTTTCCCACGGACCCTGAGCGTGATCCTTATAGCTGGTTCGAGGAGGCGGAGTCGGTCGGCCTTCTGGCCGAGCTTGAACTGGCCCTCATCGAAGCTGCGCTCACCAGCGCGAAGATCTTTCCTGAAGACGTCCGCCTGTCGATCAATGTCTCCGCCGGAACCATCCTCCACCCGCGGTTTGCCGACACGCTGCTGGCCTTCGATGTCAGCCGGCTCATCATAGAGCTGACAGAGCATGCCCAGATCAGCGACTATGGCGCGGTGCGGGCCGCGCTCGATCCGCTTCGCACCTTCGGTGTGCGGGTGGCGCTCGATGATGCCGGCTCTGGCTGCGCGGGCCTGCAGCATATCCTTGGCGTCAATGCCGACTTCATCAAGCTCGACCGGTCGCTGGTCGACAGCCTGCATGACAGCCCCGTCTCCCGCGCCATGATCGCCGCCCTCCGCTATTTCGCGCACCAGACAGACGCCGTCATCATTGCTGAAGGTGTTGAGACGCGAGAGGAATTCGATGCGCTCCGCGCGCTCGGCATAAAGTATGCGCAGGGCTTTTTTCTCGGCAAACCCGTCGGTTTCAAACTGTCCCGCGAGCTGCTGATGCGCGCCGGTGCCAACGGTATGGAGGTCTAGCCGGAGACCGGCGCTCAGGCGCCCGCCGCCTCGCTCAGCTGCTTCGCCTTCATCGCTTCGGCGATATGGTCGGCCAGCAGCCGCGCCTTGCCTTTCAGCTTGCCGCCGGACCACACCACGTTCAGCGGCAGGGCAGGGGCCTCCCACTCCGGCAGCAGCCGCGCCAGCTGACCCTCACGCACCTTCTCACAGACCAGCCAGTCCGGCGCCAGGATATAGCCGAGCGCGTCCTGCGCGCACTGGATCAGCATGTCGCCGGACGACGCCCTGAACCGGCCTGCCGCGCGCACACTGTCTGTCTCGCCGCTTTCGCCATGGGTGAGCGTCCAGACCGCAGCGCCCGATTGCTGGCGCAGCGACAGCGCCTCATCCGGGGTCAGCTCGCCGGGCCGGCTCACGCCTTTCAGCTGCGCGATATAGATGGGTGAGGCCCAGAGCTTTCGCGGGCTCAGCGCGATCCGCTTGGCCATCAGGCTGGAATCGGCCAGCTCGCCCAGCCGGAAGGCGAGATCGACGCCCTCCTGCACGATATCGGTATAGGAATCGTCGGAAATGACATCCAGAGACAGGTCCGGATAGCGCCGCATGAAGCTTGCCAGCGCCGGCGCGATCACCACGCGCGACAGCGAATGCGGCACGCTGATGCGCAGCTGGCCGACCGGCTCATTGTCGAGGCCGCGCACCTCCGCCTCTGCCGCTTCGAACGCCTCCAATATGCCGCGCGCCCGCGCATAGAAGCTCTGGCCCGCCTCGGTCAGGCTCAACGCGCGGGTCGTGCGCAGGAAAAGATCGGCGCCAAGCTGCGCCTCAAGGTCCTGTATCCGCCGCGAGACGGTGGGCTGGCCGATTTCCAGATCGGCGGCCGCCTTGGAGAAACTCCCCGTATCGGCCACCCGCAGGAAGAGCCGCATCGCATCCAGCCTGTCCATCCTTGTCGCTCCCCGTATTCAGCGCGTCTTTCCCATATAGAGGCGCGCGCCCCCTTCCGCGAGGGCAAAGCAGCGGCGGCCCTCACTCGCCCGGAAATCCCCGCAATGACGGGCGATCTGGCGGCGATTTCATCTTTTTCGCGTGACTGGTGAAAAAAATCTGCAACCGCCGGGAACCACTCCCGCGCAAGTTCATTGTTCAGACATAACACAGACCAGCCGGAGGTTCTGAAGTAACAAGGCAAAATCCCTCCTCCCCTCACCCCGCCTTGTCACTTCCGGCTTGAAGACCCTGCACTTCCCCCTCAGTGCAGGGTCTTCCTATATCTGGCGCCCGCATTTTCGCGGCAGCCCGCGCCCCTTACATCCCGCCCAGCACAAAAAGCCCGCGCCGGCGCAGGGCCGGGCGGGCTGAGCGTGTTCGCGGTGGCCTGAAGGCGGCGGCCTATCGGCGCGCGATGATCCAGATGGCGTGAACCAGGCCCGGAACATAGCCGAGCAGGGTCAGCAGGATATTCAGCCAGAATTGCAGGCCGAGCCCAACCTGAAGAAACACGCCGAGCGGCGGGATCAGGATCGACAGGATGATGCGGATAAGGTCCATCTTGAAGGGTGCTCCATGGGAAAGAAAGCCAAACGCCAGCCGGGGGCGGCGCGTTCCGCAGGCGGCGCAAAAGCCCCTCCGCCCTGCCGGGCACCTCACCTGTAAACGGGGAAGGGCGCCGCCTAATCCTCCCGTTCGGCCCATTCCTTCATGATGTGGTGCGCCACGGCAAAGGGCGGGGGCGCGAACATCTCTTCATGCTCCCCGGCCAGCACCCGCCTTATCTCGCCCCGCGAGAACCAGCGCGCGGTCTCCAGCTCTTCCTTGTCGACGGCGATCTCCTCACTCTCGGCCGGCAGGATGAGGCCGATCATCAGCGAGGATGGAAACGGCCAGGGCTGGCAGAACAGGTATTCGGTCTTTGCCGGGTCGCAGTGGATGCCCGCTTCCTCATGGATTTCGCGCGCCGCGCCCTGTTCCAGCGTCTCACCGGGCTCGATAAAACCGGCGAGGCAACTCCACATCCCCTTCGGCCACATCTTCTGTCGGCCCAGCAGGCACTGGTCGCCCTTCACGGCCAGCATGATGGCGACCGGGTCCGTCCTCGGAAAATGCTCTGCAAAACACTCGGTACAGGCCCGCTTCCACCCCGCCTCGACCCGCGCGCTCTCGGCCCCGCAGCGCGAGCAGAACCGGTGCGAGCGATGCCACTCAAACAGCGACCGCGCCGTGGAGGCGAGATTGGCCTCCATCTCGCTCATCAGGCCCATGGCCTGGCGGAAATCGGTAAACTCCCCCGTCCCGGCAATCAGGGAGGCCTCGACATCGAAATCGCCGGGCATCTCCACCGCGAAGACCGGCGTGCCATTCTTGTCGAGCCCCAGGAATAGCGGCTCGCTTTCGGGCGCCAGCTTCACCGCCTCCGGCCCCAGCCAGACAAGCCCGCCATCCTTGGCCAGCAGCGGCAGCCCGCCCTGCATCAGCAGGACAAGCACATCCTCGCGCTTATAGGCCTCGGCCAGCCAGTCAGGATCGGTGCGGTGATGGCCGGCGCGGTCAATCGGGCGCGCGCCCAGCGGAATGAAATCGGAATTGGTCGTATTAGCCATGACCAACACCTATCAGCATCCGCCCCCTTGTCACCCCGCTTTCAAAACGCGATATGGGGCCATAGGAGGCTGGCGGTGGACGAAGTCCTCGCCAACCGGGTCAGGTCGGGAACGAAGCAGCCCTAACGAGTTTCGCTTCGGGTCACTGTCCAGTCTCCGCTATTCACGAATTTGTAGCTAAGTGATCCTGTTCGCCTAGAACTTCAGTGAGATCGTCTGCGCACTCGTGTAGGATGTCGAGATAAGGTTTGAATGCAAATACCCTATTTCGTCTCCCGCTATTTGCTTGCACAAGGTAGCCTGCATCAACATAAGCATCGATTAAGTTGTTTGCGGTGGGCGGTGAGACTCCTAGGTTATTAGACACCAAATTTGCCGTGATGTACGATCGTTGGAATAAAAACTCACCAAACGCCACGGCACTTGGGCTTTTGGTGATCGCTTTGGATTCGCTAACCATACGTTCTCGGAGTGCCCGAATCTCTTTAGCCGCGTTTAGGGCAGAGCGAGAGGTGACGGTTATGCCGCGAAGAAAGAATATCACCCATTCTTCCCATTGACCTCTGTCGCGTACGTTTTGAAGTCGCTGATAATATTCTTCCCTATTGCTTTTAAAATATAAGCTCAGATAGAGAACTGGTAGCTCGAGAACTTCACGTTCGCAAAGTAGCAGTGTGATTAGCATCCGCCCGAGTCGCCCATTGCCGTCCCAAAATGGATGGATGGTTTCGAATTGGGCGTGAATTAACGCGCATTGGACCAGGTCGGGCAGACCGTCACGCGTGTTGATGTATTTCTCTAGCTCATAAAGAGCTTCCTTCATCAGCGGCACTGAAGGAGGTACGAATGTAGCTTCATCAATCTCGCAGCCAGCTGATCCAATCCAATTCTGATTTTGTCTGAAATCGCCGGGTCCTCTGGTGGCGCCGCGACCCGCAGATAACAAAATTGCGTGGGCTTCCTTAATTAGGTTCAATGTAATCGGCTTTTTCTTGATCGCATCCACCGCCCATTGCATCGCGTTTAGGTAGTTCACAATTTCGAAAACATCTCGCAGTTTGAACCGCGCCGGGTTTGCCGGAGGCCATTTTCATTGAGAGAGTGGTTTTATGACAGACAGGAAGCAGAGACATCCTTACTCGCCAGAGGTGCGTGAGCGAGCCATTCGGAT
>Ga0310345_10000246_pt1 | contig 99391 bp, 92 predicted proteins | sample HC15DNA20500_MG_FD_204667 | JGI IMG/M metagenome (GOLD analysis project Ga0310345, IMG submission 204667) | Marine microbial communities from station ALOHA, North Pacific Subtropical Gyre - HC15-DNA-20-500_MG | ecosystem: Environmental > Aquatic > Marine > Oceanic | place: Pacific Ocean: North... | reverse complement strand
TCCGAGTTGATGCACAGCGGCGCGGCGCTGCCGGTGCTCGACCACACCGCCGACATGCGCGAGGTGCTGCTGACGATGACGTCGAAGGGCTTCGGCATCGCGGTACTGACGCGCGAGGGGCGGCTGCACGGCGTGATCACCGACGGCGACCTGCGGCGCAACATGGATGCACTGATGACCACCGCCCCCGCCCGCATCGCCAATCCGCGCCCCGTCGCCGTCGCCCCGGACACCCTGGCGGCCGAGGCGCTGGCCCTGCTCAACGCCCGCAAGATCAGCGTGCTGCTGGTGGTGGATGCGCAAGAGCGGCCGATCGGCGTGGTCCACATGCACGACTTCCTGCGCGCGGGCGTGATGTGAGGACCGTTATCCTCATCCCTGCCCGCTATGCCTCCACCCGCTATCCGGGCAAGCCGCTGGCCGAGCTGCGCCAGAGGGATGGCAGCCGCAAGACCCTGATCCAGATGAGCTGGGAAGCCGCCAGCCGCATCGCGGGCGCTGCATCTGTCCACGTGGCGACCGACGACGACCGCATCGCCGCCGCCGCCCGGGCGTTCGGCGCCGACGTGGTGATGACGCCGGAAAGCTGCGCCAACGGCACCGAACGCTGCGCCGCCGCGCTGGAACGGCTGAGCGGCCCCGCGCCGGATCTGGTGGTGAACTTCCAGGGCGACGCGCCGCTGACGCCGCCGTGGTTCGTCGAGGACCTGATCGCCGCCATGGGCGCGGAGGACACGGCGCGGATGGCGACCCCGGTGCTGCGCTGCGACCGCCTGCACTACGAGGCGCTGCTGGAAGACCGCCGTCAGGGCCGCGTCGGCGGCACCACGGCGGTGTTCGACGCCACCGGCCGGGCGCTCTACTTTTCCAAGGAAGTGCTGCCGCACATTGACGCGGGCGCGCTGCCCGAGCCGATCCCGGTCTTCCACCATGTCGGCGTCTACGCCTACCGGCCCGACGCGCTGCGCGACTACGCCCGCCGCCCGGCCTGCGCCCTGGAACGGCTGGAGGGGCTGGAACAGCTGCGTTTCCTCGATGCCGGCATCCCCGTCCGCTGTGTCGAGGTCTCGGCCCGGGGCCGCGTGTTCTGGGAACTCAACAATCCCACCGACGTGCCCCGCATCGAAGCGGCGCTGGAGGCCCTGTGACCACCACCGTCATCCTGCGCGACATCGAGATCGCCAACCACCGGCCCATGACGCTGATCGCCGGTCCCTGCCAGCTGGAAAGCCTCGATCACGCGAGGATGATGGCCGAACGGATCGCCGCGGCCTGCGCGCCGACGGGCACGCCCTTCGTCTTCAAGGCCAGCTACGACAAGGCCAACCGGTCTTCCATCGGCACGCGGCGCGGGCTGGGGATGGAGGAGGGGCTGACGATTCTGTCGAAAATCCGGGATGAATTCGGCGTTCCGGTGCTGACCGACGTGCACGACGCCACGCACTGCGCGCCCGCCGCGCAGGCGGTGGACGTGATCCAGATCCCCGCCTTCCTCTGCCGCCAGACCGACCTGCTGCTGGCCGCCGGAGAGACCGGCGCGGCGGTCAACGTGAAGAAGGGGCAGTTCCTCGCCCCGTGGGACATGGCGAACGTCGCGGCCAAGGTCGCCTCCACCGGCAACCAACGCATCCTGCTCTGCGAACGCGGCACCTCGTTCGGCTACAACACGCTGGTGAGCGATTTCCGCGGCCTGCCGGTGATGGCGCGGACCGGTTATCCGGTCATCTTCGACGCGACCCATTCGGTGCAGCAGCCGGGCGGGCAGGGGGCGACCAGCGGCGGGCAACGGGAATTCGCCCCGGTGCTGGCGCGGGCGGCGGTCGCGGTCGGGGTGGCGGGGCTCTTCATCGAAACGCACGAGGATCCGGACACCGCCCCCTCCGACGGGCCGAACATGATCCCGGTGGATCGGATGGAAACGCTGGTCGGCCAGCTTCATGCGCTGGACACGCTGACCAAGTCGCAGGTCCCCGTGCTGCCGCTGGCCTGACCGGCCTTCGGGCGCGGGGGGCCTTGCGCCCTATGACGATGCAGGACGAAACGTGTCCGTCCTAGAAGGCCCCGCGTGCCGGGCACCGCCGAGACGCGGTTCGGCTCCGGGGCCTGCCGCCGCCCCGCCCGGGTCAGGGCACGATCAGGTATTTGGAGCCGGTTGCCTTCTTCTGGTAGGCCGCCGCGGTTCCGGGGTCGAGCGCCTCGCGCAGGCTGATCGTCGCGGTGTAGTGGCTGGCGAAGGTCGTGGTCATCTCGGCGGTCACGCGCTCCCGCATCCGCTGCGCCACGGACGGATCGGCCCGCCTGAGGAAGTTGAACAGCAGCCAGCCGCCCACGCTCCAGCACAAGCCGAAGCCGCGTTTCAGGATGGTGGGTTCGGTGCTGAGCGAGCCGTAGATGTAAACCTGCTTCAGCGTGTCGGATCCGTAGCGGCTGTATTCCGGCATCCGCCGCGACGCCACGGCTTCCATCGCGTTGAGGATGATGCTGGTCATCTCGCCGCCGCCGATCGCGTCGAAAGCCAGCGTGGCGCCGGTCGCCTCGATCGCCTGTTCGAGCGTCTCGCGGAAATCGGCGGCGCTGGAATCGACCACATGTGTCGCCCCGAGGCCGCGCAGCAGCTCCGCCTGTTCCGGGCTGCGGACGATGTTGACCAGCTCGATCCCGTCGTCCTTGCAGATCCGCACCAGCATCTGGCCGAGGTTGGAGGCCGCCGGCGCGTGGATGATCGCGCTGTGCCGCTCGGCGCGCATCGTTTCTACGAAGCCGAGCGCGGTGAGCGGGTTCACGAACAGCGACGCGCCCTCGGCCGCGGTGGCGCCGTCGGGCAGGACCACACAGGCGTCGGGCCGGATCAGGCGGTATTCGGCATACATCGCGCCGCCGATCATCGCGACCCGCTTGCCCACCATGTCCTGCAGGTCCGACCCGGCCTCCACCACCGTGCCCGCGCCCTCGTTGCCGACGGGCATCGATTGTCCGATCCGGGCGCGCATGGCGGGCATGGCCTGCTGCGGGATCCGGGCGGTGAGCGCCGGGGCCTCCGCCGTGCCTTCGGCCGCCAGCGTGGACATGTCGGCGGGCCCGAGCAGCAGGCCGAGGTCGGAGGGGTTGATCGGCGCGGCCTCGATCCGGACGAGCAATTCGCCCTCGGACGGCTGCGGCAGCGGCACGGATTCGAGGTGGATCCGCAGCGTCCCGGCTTCGGTGATGGTCGATCTGAGTTCCAGATAGCTCTTCGTCATGTCGCGCCCGCTCCTTTTCTGTAGTCGGGCGCATTCAACGGGCGATGAGTGCGCATGTCCAGAGTCCGTCAGATCGCGGCCCCGGCATGATGACAGGCCACAAGGCCGCCGCTGTCGCCATCGCGCGCCAGCCGCGGCTCCTGCCGGGTGCACATGTCGGTGGCGGCGGGGCAGCGGGTGTGGAACCGGCAGCCGGGCGGGGGGGCCATGGGCGAGGGCAGGTCGCCCTTCAGCACGATCCGCCGCCGCGTGCGTTCCAGCCGGGGATCGGGCCGCGGGATCGCCGAGAGGAGCGATTTCGTGTAGGGGTGCATCGGGCTGGCGAAGAGCGTGTCGACCGGCGCCTGTTCGACGATCTTGCCAAGGTACATCACCGCCACGCGGTCCGAGATGTGGCGCACCACGCCGAGGTCATGCGCGATGAAGAGATAGGCGCAGCCGAGTTCGGCCTGAAGCTCCTGCAGCAGGTTCAGCACGCCCGCCTGGATCGACACGTCCAGCGCCGAAACCGGTTCGTCCAGCACCACCAGCTTCGGCCGGAGCGACAGCGCCCGCGCGATGCCGATGCGCTGACGCTGGCCGCCCGAGAGTTCGAACGGGTAGCGATCGGCGGTGTCGGCGGGCAGGCGCACCATCTCGATCAGTTCGCGGATCCGGGCGTCGAGCGCGGCGCGCGGCAGGGCGGCGAGGCGCAGCCCCTCGGCGAGGATCTGGCGGATCGTCATCCGGGGGTGGAGCGAGGCCATCGGGTCCTGAAACACGATCTGCATGTCGCGCCGCAACCGGCGGAGTGCGTCGGGACCGGCGGCGGTGACGTCCTGCCCGGCGAGGGTGACGGTGCCCGCACTCGGTTCGATCAGCCGCAGGATGCTGCGCCCGAGGGTCGACTTGCCACAGCCGGATTCGCCGACAAGGCCGAAGGTTTCGCCCGGTCGGATGTCGAGGCTGACGCCCGACACCGCCTGTACTGCCCCCGTCGTGCGGCCGAGGATGCCGCCGCGCAGGGGAAATTCCTTGGTCAGGTCGCGGACCGAAAGGACGGGGGTGTCGGTGGTGGTCATGGTCTTCAGAGCTTCGGTCACGCGGGGTCCCCGTCCAGGAAGGCGGCGACGAGCGCGGCCTGCGGATCCATCATCGCCCGCCCCGGCACGACAGTGCAGCCAGCGTCCCTTGCGGCGGCAATGAGCGGAGTCTCGGCCGGGGTCATCACCACCTCGGCCACGGCCATGGCCGCGCCGATCTCGGGCGAGGAAAAGGGCAAGGGATCGCCCTCTGCCATGCCGAGCGAGGTGGCGTTGATCAGGATCTCCGGCGACTGCCCCGGCGTGGTGCCGAGGGCGCAGGTTCCGGCCGTGCCGCTAGCCGCGATGTCCGAGGCCAACGCGCCGGCCTTCGCCTTGTCGCGGTTGCGGATGGTCAGACTGGCCGCTCCGGCCCCCGCGAGGGCAAAAGCGATGGCCCGCGCGACGCCGCCCGCCCCGGCCAGAAGGACGTGGCGCCCGGCGGGGTCCACGTCATGCGCGGCCAGCCCGGCGAGAAACCCCTCGCCGTCCACGTTGTGCCCGGTGAGGCTGCCGTCGGCGTTACGGCGGATGAAGTTCACCGCCCCGGCGCGGCGGGCGGCCTCGGTCACGTGCTCCACGCACTTCCGCGCCGCGATCTTGTGCGGGATCGTGATGCCGGTGCCAGCGACATTCGGCGCGCGGCGGATGGTGTCGAGCATGTGCGGCAGGTCGGCGGCACGCACGTGCAGCGGTATGGTGATCATGTCGCGCCCCGCCGCCTCCCACGCCCGGTTCAGGACGGCGGTGCCGACGACATGGCTGATCGGGTCGCCCATGATGAACATCACCCTCGTGCGTCCGGTGACCTGCGGCGGGTCGGCGCGGGTCATGTCACCGGCTCCAGCCGCGACAACGGGAAGTGGCAGGCGCAGGCGGTGTCCCCCTGCGGAAGAAGGCGCGGCGTCTCAATCCGGCAGGGGGCGCCGGCGCGGGGGCAGCGTGGGTGGAAGGAACAGCCAGGCGGGCGCGAGAAGATGGAGGGCGGCGTGCCCTCGATCTGCTGCAGCGTGCCGCGGCTGTCGAGCGTCGGGACCGCGCCGATCAGCCCGGCGGTGTAGGGATGCGACGTCTGGTAGAAAATCGGATCCGTCGCGCCCCGTTCGACCACGCTGCCGCCGTACATCACCGCGATCTCGTCGGCGATCCCGGCGACGACGCCGAGGTCGTGAGTGATCAGCACCATGCCGATCCCCAGTTCCCTGCGCAGGTCGGCCAGCAGTTCGAGGATCTGTGCCTGCACCGTGACGTCCAGCGCCGTGGTCGGTTCGTCGGCGATCAGCAGGTCGGGCCGGTTCGCCAGCGCCATGGCGATCATCGCGCGCTGCCGCATCCCGCCGGAAAACTCGTGCGGATATTGCCGGACGCGGCGGGCGGGCTGCGGGATGGCGACCAGCTCGAACAGGCGCTCGGCCTCCTTCAGCGCGGCCCGGTTCGAGATGGCGCGGTCGTGCAGGGTGATCGCCTCGACGATCTGGGCGCCAAGGGTCTTGACCGGGTTGAAGGCCGACAGCGGGTCCTGAAAGATGCAGCCGATCGCCTTGCCCCGGATCCGGCGGATGCGGGCAGGGGCCATGCCGATCAGTTCCTCGCCCCGGAACCTCGCGCTTCCCTCCACGCGGGTGCCGCGCGGCAGAAGCTGGAGAAAGGCCATCATCGCGATGGACTTGCCGGACCCGCTCTCGCCCACGATGCCCAGCACCTTGCCGGGCTCCAATGACAGGTCGATGCCGCAGAGCGCTTCGGCCCAGGTCCCGTCACGGCCCCGGAAGGAAATGCGCAGGTCGCGGATGTCGAGCAGCGGGGCGGTCATGCGCTTCTCCGGTCGAAGACGTCGCGCAGCCCGTCCCCGAGGAATGAGGTGGCGAGCACCACCGAAAGGATCGCCATGCCGGGGCCAAAGGCGATCCACCATGAATAGAACCGCGTCGCGCCTTCCGAGATCATCGAGCCCCATTCGGGGGAGGGCGGTGTCGCGCCGAGGCCGATGAAGCTGAGCGAGGCGGCGAGCAGCACGACCTGCCCGAAATCCATCGTCGCGTTGACGAGCGTGGGCGCCCAGCAGAGCGGCAGGATGTGCACGCCAAGCACCCGCAGCCGCCCCGCGCCGCCCGCGACGGCGGCCTCGACATGTTCGTTCTCGCGCTTTTCCAGCACCTGTGCCCGCATCAGCCGGGCGTAGATCGGCCACCAGACGATGACCATGGCGATGGAGGCGTTGCCCAGCCCCGGCCCCAGCACCGCCGCGACGGCCATGGCCAGCAGGATCGGCGGGAAGGAGACGGTCACATCGACCAGCCGCATGATGATGCTGTCGGACCAGCCGCCGAAGAACCCCGCCAGCGCGCCCAGGGTGGAGCCGATGATGACGGCGCAGGCCACCACGACGACTGCGATCGGGATCGACCAGATCGCCCCGTGCATCGTGCGCGAGAACACATCGCGGCCAAGCGCATCGGTGCCCAGCCAGTGCTCCGGCGAGGGCGGCTGCAGGCGGCGGCCGACCATGGCGAGCGGATCGTCCAGCGGCCAGAGACTGACGGTCAGCACCGTGACGATCCAGAAGAGCAGCATGGCCGCGCCGATCTTCGCCGTGACAGGCAGGCGGCGCCACAGATCGCGGCTGCCGTCGAAGCGGCGGCGGGGGGCGACCTCGGCCGTGGTGGGTGTGGTCATCGCCATCTCAGTGCACCTTGATCCGCGGGTTGGCCCAGGCATAGGCGATGTCGGTCAGCAGGTTGGCCAGCAGAAAGGCGACTGAGCCCACGATGGTCACCCCGCCGATCGCCGGATAGTCGAGCGAGGCGGCGGCGCGCACGGCGTAGGAGCCGATGCCGGGCCAGGCGAAGATGGCTTCGGTCAGGACGGCGCCGGTGATCAGGTAGGCGAAGGTGAAGCCCAGGATCGTCAGCAGCGGGATCAGCGCGTTCGGCAGCGCGTGGCCGATGAGGACCGTGCGCTCCGGCGCTCCCTTGGCGCGGGCGGTGCGGGCGTAATCCTGGCTGAGCCCCTCGATCAGGGAGGAGCGGACGATCCGGGTGATGATTCCGGTGACGGCCCAGCCCAGCACGAACGCGGGCAGCGCCAGATGCGCCAGGGCCTGCCAGAAGAGCGAGAGATCCCCCGCGATCAGCGCGTCGATGGTGTAGAAGCCGGTCACGTCCGGCGGCGGCGTCACGCGCGGCGGCAGGCGGCCGGTGCCGGGAACGATGCTGAACCGCACCGAGAAGATGTAAAGCAGGATCAGCCCAGACCAGAAGATCGGCAGCGACGATCCGATTAGTGCGAAGATGCGGGCGATGCCGTCTGTCGCGGTCCCCCGGAACCGGGCGGAGAGCAGGCCCAGCGTCAGCCCGATCGCGGTGCCGATGATCATCGCGGCGATCACCAGTTCCAGCGTTGCGGGCAGGCGTTCGGCGATGTCGGTGGCCACCGGCCGGCGGGTCGCGAAGGAGGTGCCGAGGTCCCCCTGCAGCAGATTGCCGATGTAGGTCACGTACCGGACCGGCAGCGGTTGATCGAGGCCCCATTGCGCCTTCACCGCGGCGACGATCTCGGGGTTCGACATCATCCGTTCGGGAACAAGGGCGGCCAGCGGGTCGCCCTTGGTCATTTGCGCGAGGGCGAAGGAAACGCTCGCCACGCCAAGCAGCAGAAAGGGAATAGCGATCAGCCGTCTGACGATATAGGCGAGCATCCGTCCTCAGTTCCGCGAGATTTCGGCCAGCGGCAGGTTGCAGCAGGCGGAGTAGCGCACGCCCTCGATGTCGTTCCGGTAGGCGAGCACGAGGTTGGGCGACACGAGCGGAATGATGATCGCATCCTTCATCATTTCTTCGCCGAGCTGCTGGTAGGCCGCGTCGGCCTCGTCGCCGGAAGACGCAAGCGCCTTGGCGTAGAGGTCGGCCTGCGCCGGATTCACCACCAGCCCGTCGTTGCCGACCCCGGCGCGGGTGACCCAGGGATACCCTTCGATCATGCCGAAATAAGCGACGTACTGGCCCGATCCGTAGTAGTCGGGCGCATAATAGACCGCCGTCACCGGCCATTCGCCGGCGCCCAGCTCATCCCGCCAGACCGCCCAGGTCAGCGGCTTGAGCTCGAGGTCCACGCCGACGGCGGCGAAGTCCTGCTGGACCTTCTGCATCATGATGTTGAAGTCGACGCCGTAGATGTTGTCGTTGGGATAGCCCGCGACCAGCTTGAGGTCGGACTGCCCCGCGTCGGCCAGCATCTGCTTGGCCGTCTCGACATCCTGTTCGCGCGGGGTCAGGCCCGCGGTCCCGGGGAAACCGTTGGGGATCGGCGCGGCCTGCTTCTCGCCGTTGCCGCCGACGGTGAAGTCGAGCATCCCGTCGTAGTCGATGGCCAGCGCGAGGGCCTCGCGCACCTCGGGGGTGAGCACTTCGGCCATGCCCTTCGCGCCTGGGATGAAGCCGATGTAGACGAAGTTGTAGGACGGGATCACCTCGGTCGTGACGTCGGGCGAGCGGATGGATTGCGCCGTATCCGGATCGATCTGCATCGCGATGTCGACCTGACCCGTCTCCAGCGCCTGCGCCTGGCTGACGGCATCCTGAATCTGGGTCACGACCACCTCGGCAAAGGCCGGGGCCTCACCGTAATACGAGTCGTTCCGGGACAGCCGCAGTTCGGCCTCGGGCGAGTAGCTGGCCAACTGGAAGGGACCCGAGCCTGCCGAATTGGCAAGGAACCACGATTCCGCCTGATCCGCCTCGGCCGCGCTTTCGTCGGACACCGCGCCGTTCGCCTCGGCCACCTCGGCGTTGATGATGCCGGTGTAGGGGGCGGAGACCTTGTTCAGGAATTCCGAGTTCGGCGCGTCCACGGTGAACTTCACCGTCTTGTCGTCCACCGCCTCGGCCCCGGCCAGCCCGTCCATCAGGAACGAGGGCGAGCCCTTGACGTTCTTCAGGCGGTTGAAGGTCCAGATCACGTCCGACGCCTCGACCGGCGAGCCGTCGGCGAAGGTGGCGTCCTTCAGGGTGAAGGTGAATTCGGTGAAGTCGTCGTTGACCTCCCAGCTTTCGGCGAGGTTCGGCACCAGCGTCTGGTTGTCGGGGTCCAGCGTCACGAGCGTTTCGTAGACCGCCGTCAGGTAGAACTGGCAGGTGTCGCAGAACGCCCGGCTCGGGTCGAGCGAGTTGACGTCCATCGAGCGCGCGATGACCAGCGTGTCGCTGTCCTGCGCGAGCGCGGGCGGCGCGATCAGCGCGCTCCCGGCGAGCATGAGGGCGGCGATGCCCTTCCTTGGTCCGTAATGTGTCATGGCGGGTTTCCCTGTCGGCGCGTGATGACGACCGCTTATGTCTCCATCATCGCCATCAGAACCTGCGATGGCTTGAGGGAGTCGCGGTTTCGCTTGATGTCCTCGAAGGCGGCGCCTGTCGCCTCGAGGGTTTCGGAGATGTCCGCTTCGGTCATCGCCGCATTGATGAACATGTTGTGGTAGGGGGAGAGGTAGACGCCCCGTTTCATCGCCGCCGCGCAGAAGGCGTAGCCGAGGCGGAAGTCCGGATCGTCCTCGAACAGAACCATCGGCAGGGTCTCGGGCCCGGTGTGACGCAGCGCGAAGCCGAAGTCCCTGGCCTGATCGACCAGCCCCTTGCGGAACATCCCGCCGATCTTCTGCATGTGTTCGAGGTAGTTGGTGTCGCGCACGATCCGCATCGTCTCCAATGCCGCGGCCATGGGCACGGCGGAGAACCAGTAGGATCCGGTGACGAAGACCTTCGACGCCGCCGCGCGCGCCCGGTCGTTGCCGAGCAGCGATGAGATCGGCTGCCCGTTGCCCAGAACCTTGCCCCAGGCCGACAGGTCGGGGCGGACGCCGATGGTTTCCCACGAGCAATCGCGCGCCACGCGGAACCCGGCGCGCACGTCGTCTACCACCAGCAGCGCATCCTGTTCGTCGGCGATGCGGCGGGCGGTGCGGGCGTATTCCGCGTCCGGCAGGGTCTGGTCGGCGAAGGTGTCGTGCCGGAACGGGGCGGCGAAGATCCCGGCGAGGTCGCCGCCCGCCTGTTTCGCGGCGTCCGTCAGTGCCTGCGGGTCGTTGTAGTCGAAGTAGATCAAGTGCGCCCGGTCCTCCGGCACCACCCCGCCCGGGCGCGGCGTGCTCCAGGGCAGGGATCCGTGGTAGGCGTTGGTCGCCACCAGCACCTTGCGGCGGTCGCGGTAGGCGCGAGCGATCATCAGCGCCATCGTCGTGGCGTCGGACCCGTTCTTGCAGAACATCGCCCAGTCCGCGTGCGACACCATGCCGACCATCGCCTCGGCCAGATCCACGATCAGCGGCGAGGGGCCGGTCGCGGTGTCGATCAGCGCCTGCTGGTCCCGCACCGCGCGCATCACCTCGGGGTGATTGTAGCCCAGCAGGTTCGGGCCGTAGGCGCACATGAAGTCGATGTAGCTGTTTCCGTCGGCATCAGTGATCCGCGTGCCTTCGGCCCGGGTGAAGAACTGGGGGAACCCGTCGGGCATCAGCGCCGTGGACTGGTGGCCGTACATGCCGCCGGGAATGACCTGTGCCGCGCGGTCGCGCAGGGCGCGGTCCTTGGCATTGTTCCACATGCACGGCGCTCCGTTTCTGAACAATCTCTAGTTAATGGCAGCGTAGAAGCGGATTCTTGATGCTGCAACTGAAAACTTGACCCAAGGTCGCCGCCGCGCCACTTCCGCCCGATTGGAGGCATCCTGGCGCATAACGGCGTCACCCGCGACGCGGCAGACATGTTCAGCGCGCCGCGCGGGCAGGCGGTGAGGGGCGCCGAGCGGCGCCATCAATAACGGAATTAATTCCAGTTAACTCCCCGGACTTACCCGGGAAGCCCTCAGGCCTGCGCGGCGAGGAACTCCCGCGCCACGGCGGTCACCCCCGGCGCGTCGAGCCGGTACTTGTCATAAAGCGCGGCCGGCGGTCCGACCTCCACGTAGCGGTCGGGCACGCCGTGCTTGAGGAAGGGCAGGCGGGGCAGGTCGACCAGCACGTCGGCCACAGCGCTGCCGAGGCCGCCGGTGATGTTGTGCTCCTCCACCGTCAGGATCGCGCCGGTCTCGCGGGCGGCGGCCTCCACCTCGGTGCGATCGAGCGGGCTGATCGTATGCATGTCGATCACGCGGACCGAGATGCCGTCCGCCGCCAGCGCCTCGGCCGCGTCGAGCGCCGCGCGCACCTCGCTGCCGGTGGCGATGATCGTCAGGTCACTGCCGTCCCGCAGGCGGATCGCCTTTCCCATCTCTAGCGCGGGCACAGTGTCGTAGACCTGCGGGTCGCGGCCCCGGCCGAGCCGGATGTACATTGCCCCGGGATGATCGGCAGAGGCCCGCAGCACCGCCCGCAGGTGGTTCGCGTCGGTGGCGCAGATCACCGTCAGGTCGGCCATCACGCGCAGCATTCCGAGGTCTTCCAGCGCATGGTGAGAGGAGCCGTAGAAGCCCATCGACATGCCCGAATGCGTCCCGATCACCCGCACCGGCATCTTCGGATAGGCGCAGTCGGTGCGAATCTGCTCGGCCCCCAGGATCGCCGCGAAACTGGCGAAGGTGGCGACATAAGGCACCAGCCCGCAGGCCGCCATTCCGGCGGCGGCGGTGATCATGTTCTTCTCGGCGATGCCGAACTCGAAGAACCTTTCCGGATGGATGTCATTGAAGTCGTTCGTCCGGTTGGCCGAGGCGAGGTCGGCGGTGGCGACAACGATGCGCGGATCGGTCTTCGCCATCTCCGCCAGTTCCTCGCCCAGCACGAAGGCGGGCATGCCCTTCTTCGGCGTGCCCTGAACGGAGCGATGATCCTTGAACCGGGTTGCGCCCTCGGTCGTGCCGCGGAAGATCTCCGCCTCGTTCTGCATCTCGGTGCTCATTCCGCAGGCTCCGGTTCATAGGGCTGCAGCCCGGCTTCCAGTTCGGCCATGACGTCGTCGTAATCTTCGCCGACGAGGTTCCCGACATGCCAGTCGAGCGACATTTCCATGCGCTTCACGCCGCGTCCCTTCACCGTGTCGAAGACGATCGCCTGCGGCTTGCCGGTGGTGCCCTCGGGCAGCGCCTTAAAGGCGCCCATGACGGAGGGCAGGTCGTGGCCGTCGACGCGCTGGACGTCCCAGCCGAAGGCGGCGAAGCGCTCGTGCACCGGCTCGATTCCCATGATGTCCTCGGTGTGGCCGTCGATGCTCAGCCCGTTGCGGTCCAGCAGGATCACCAGGTGGCCAAGCTGGAAATGCCCGGCGGCGATCACCGCCTCCCAGATCTGGCCTTCCGAAATCTCGCCGTCGCCCAGCATTACGTAGGTGCGGTAGTCGCGTCCCTGCATCCGCCCCGCGAGCGCCATGCCCAGCCCCACCGACAGCCCGTGCCCGAGCGAGCCGGAAGAGAAGTCGAGCCCGCGGACCTTCTTCATGTCCGGATGATCGCCGTAGTTCGACCCGAGCTTGGTGTAGGTGTCGAGTTCGCAGGGGTCGAAATAGCCAAGATCGGCCAGGACGGGATACAGCCCGATGGCGGCGTGGCCCTTCGACATGATGAATCGGTCGCGGTCGGGCCAGTGGGGATCCGACGGCTCGATCCGCATCTGCGCGTAGTAGAGAGCGGCGAGAATTTCGGCGCAGGAGAAGGTGGAGGAATAATGCCCCGCCCCCGCGATCCGGGTCAGCCGGACGGTTTCGGTGCGGATGAACTTCGCCCGGTCCTCGAGGACGGCGTAGTTCACGTTGGAGCGGTGTGTCATCTGCGCCCTCTCTCCCCTGTTCTTCGGCTGCCCTTTTTTGATATATCACCGATATCGTCCGATCAAGCGTGGAGCCGGCGGAAACGCGGAAATTCAGGTCTGGGGTTGGAAAACACTCGCAATTGGGGAGTCCTTGATATATCAACGACGCGCTCCCGGACGTAAGCCCGGACCCGTCCCGCAGGCATTGGCGCCGGGACGGGCCCGGCAGTCGGGCCTTGCCGGGCGGCGCGGGGGATGAAACGATCGGCGGGCGGCGCGGACAGGATGGCGGACCAGGAATGAGCGAAATCACGGTCGGGGCAGGGACCGGGGACGAGGCGCTGCCGCTGTCCGAGATCGTCTATGCGAAGCTGCGGAAATCGCTGATGCGGGCCGAGCTGAAGCCGCACGAACGGCTCAAGGTGCGCGATCTGGCGCAGAAGATGGGCACCTCGGAGACGCCGGTGCGCGAGGCGCTGTTCCAGCTGGCCCATGAGGGCGCGATCGAGATCCGCCCGCGCTATTACATCCGCGTCCGCCGTCTGACGCTGGCCGAATACACCGAGATCCGGGACATCCGCCTGCAACTGGAACCGCTGGCCGGGGAGCGCGCGCTGCCGCATATCGACGATGCGATGATCGACGATCTGGCGGCCACGCACGAGGCGCTGGTCGCGGCCGAGGCGAGCGGCGACTGGCAGACGGCGCTGCAGACGAATTTCGACTTTCACTTCGGACTCTACACCCGGTCCGGCATGCCGACCCTGACCGAGGTGCTGGAGGGGCTCTGGATCCGGATCGGGCCGCTGCTGAGCGAACTCTACCCGGATGCCCACCCGACCTATTCCGAACGGCACCAGCACCTGAACGTGCTGGACGCCCTGCGCGCCCGCGACGCCTATGCCTTGCGGGAGTCGATCCGGATGGACCTGATGGAGGGCGGCCGCAATCTGCGCCGGCACCTGATGGAGCTTGAGCAGGCCGAGGCGGCCCAGACCGTGACGCGGCGGCGACGGCAGGGGCGCGGATGATCGTCGTCACCGGCGGCACCCACGGGATCGGCCGGGCGACGGCGGAGATCCTGCTGGCCGAGGGGCACGAGGTGCTGATCGCGGGCCGCGATGCGGAGACGGGTGAGGCACTGGCGGCGGGGCATGAGCGGCTGCATTTCCTGCGGACTGACGTGTCGGCGGCGGAGGCGTGCCGCGCGCTGGTGGACCGTGCGATGGACCTCGGCGACGGGCAGATTGCCGGGTTGGTCAACAACGCGGGCGTGGGGCGGCGGCATGTCTTTGCCGAAACCAGCCTCGCCGACTGGGACGAGGTGATGAGCGTCAACGCCCGCAGCGTCTATCTGATGACGCGACTGGCGCTCGACGGGCTGATCGCGGGGCGCGGGTCGGTCGTGAACGTCTCCTCCATCGCCGGCAAGGCGGGGGAGGAGGAGCTCGCGATCTACACCGCCTCCAAGGCCGCCGTCATCGGGCTGACGCAGGCATTGGCGCTGGAGCTCGGGCATCTGGTGCGGTTCAATGCCGTCTGCCCGGGCCAGATCGGCACCCGCATGATGGGACGGGTGCTGTCGGACGACCGGCGGCGGCGCGAGCTTGAGCTGCGGATCCCGGCGGGGCGGATCGCCCGGCCCGAGGAGGTGGGCGAGGTGATCGCCTGGCTCCTTTCCCGGAAATCCTCCTACGTGAACGGCGCCGTCCTGCCGGTGGACGGGGGCGAGACGGCGGGGCTCCGCACGCCGCGCCACCCGGAATAGGCCTCAGCCCTTCGCCGTGCCCGGCTTGCCGTAGCCGTAGCTCTGGTACGCCTCGTGCACCTCGGCCATCTCGTCATCAGTCAGCAGGGTCACCGGCCCCATGGTGCGGGCGAGCTGGTATTGATGCGCCAGCACCTCCAGCTTCTCGGTCAGTCCGAAGGCGGAGGCGAGGCTGCCGCCGAGCGCGATCATCCCGTGGTTCGCCATCAGGCAGGCGCGGTAGGTGGTGCCCATGGTCTGCGCCACCGCCTCGGCCAGCGCCTGCCCGCCGAAGGTGCGGTAGGGGGCGCAGGGCACTTCGTTCCCGCCGAAGGACGCGACCATGTAGTGAAACGGCGGCATCGCCTCGCGCAGGACGGAGAGCGCGACACAATAGGTCGGATGCGCGTGGACGATCGCCTGCGCCTCGGGCCGGGTGCGATAGAGGATCGCGTGCAGGGCCCATTCGCTGGAGGGCTTCCAGTTCCCCCTGAAGCTGCCATCGAAGGCGACTTCGGCAATCTGTTCCTCTGTCATCGCGTCGGGCGGGACGCCGGAGGGGGTGATGAGCATCCCGTCGCCGTGGCGGACGCTGAGGTTTCCGGCGGTGGCGTTCGACAGGCCCCGCGCCACGGAGTCGCGGCTGTAGTGGACAAGGGCCTGCCGGATCTCGCGTTCGGTGGTCATTCTGCGCTCCCCTGTTCGAATTCCTCCAGCGCGCGGATCAGGACATCCGTCGCGCCGAGCTTGCCGGATTTCAGGAAGAAGGACACCGGGTCGTCCCCCTGCGACACGCAGAACCCGCCGCCGTTCGGCCCGCGCGGGAACGGCCGGACGCTGCGGATGCCAAGCGCGGTGACGATCGAGCCGGACGTCTCTCCGCCCGCCACGACGAACCGGCGAACGCCGCGCGCGTGCAGGCCCCGCGCGACGCCGGCGAGGATGCGTTCGGCCAGCCGGGCGGCGCCGAGCCGCCCCAGTTCGCTCTGCGCCGCCTTCACGCCGGCTTCGTCGGCGCAGGTGGTGATCGCGAAGGGCGTGCCGATGCGGGGGGCGGCCCAGTCAAGCGCCTGCGCGATCAGCCGGTCCTCGTCGCCCTCCAGCAGGTTCAGCCGCAGGACCGGATGCGCCGCCCCGAAGGCGGCCAGCTGCGCCTCGGCCACCGGGCCGACGCTGCCGCCCAGCACCACAGAAGGCCCTGTGGCATGGCGCGGTGGCGGCGCGGTGCCTTGGCGTCCTGCGCCGAGCGCAAGGCCGAGGGAGATCACGAGCGGGTCGCTCGCCACGATGCTGCGGCGGTCCAGCGCCAGTGTCGTGCTCATCGCGACATCGCCCGCATCGGAGCAGTCGAGCAGGACGTGCCGGTATCCGGACCTCACCAGCGCGGCGAGGGCCGCGCGGGCGGTGGCTTCTTCCCTCAGATCCAGATGCATGACCAGCCCGAGCGGCGTCCGGGTCTGCAGGGACAGGAACCGGACGAGGTTCGGGTCGGGCATCGGCGTCACCGGATCGAACCGCTTGACCGACTCGTTCACCAGCATGCCCTGATAGAACAGGTGGCCCTGGTGGACGGTGCAGCGGAATTCCGGAAAGCCTGCGCTGATCAGCACCGGAATGTCGCCGTAGCGGTCCGCCAGCATGTCGGCGGCGGGGCCGATGTTTCCCTCCTCGGTGGAATCGAAGCTGGCGCAGGCCTTGTAGGCCACGGTCCTGCAGCCGAGCGCGTCGAGCGCGTCGAGGGCGCGGGCGATCTCGGCCTCTGCCTCCTCCACCGGCGCCAGCCGGGTGCGGGAGGCGATGACAACGATGGGCGCCCGCGTCTTTGTTTTTCCCGCGGCCTCCGGGTCGAAGAAGACCGGGCATTCGATCCCGGCCTCCTCGAAATACGACGCCACCAGCAGGCCGCCGGTGAAATCGTCCGAAAGGATGCCATAGGCCGGTGTCATGGTGCGCCGTGGCGTGTGGTCATGTTTTCCTCCCTCCGGCCCATGTCACGCCGCACCGCTGAACCTGTCCAGCGCGTTTCGCGTGATCGCCTCTGTGAACGGATCGCGGCGGGTGAGGCCCATGATCCATTCACAGGAGCCGGCGGTCAGCACCGCGCCGCGACCGCGCTTCATGCTGGTGACCATGCCGGAGCCGTACTGGTAGTTCCGCCGCGCGACAGGCGTCTCCTCGGCGGCCAGTTCGGCGAGGCCGACGAGGTCGGAATCCCGCACGTAGTAGCGGTAGCCCGGCCCTTCGTGTTCGTACTCGAAGAGGACGGCAGGGCTCATCGCAAGGATCTCGATCCCTTCCGGCACGCCCGGGTCGGCGACGGGGTAGGGCAACCCGCGCTCGAAGGTGTAGTTCAGACCGTCGACCTCGTAGCCGAAAATCCCGGCCTCGGCCCCGAAGACATCGGCATAGCGCAAGTCGGTGCCCTCGAAGACCCAGTGTTCGGGACGATAGACGGTGAACCCGCGCGAGCCGCGCGGCGCAAAGCCGCCCCAGCTTCCGTACATGCCGTGGCAGCCGTTCACCCCCACGGTCGAGGCGCCGGGCCAGTTCACCCCGCCGCTTTCCCACGATGCGGTCAGCAGGTGCTTCCGTTCCGGATCGTCGCGCACGGGATCCATCTTTGGCGCCTTGGTCTTCCAGCAGACCTGCCGTGCACCGTCCTCTTCCAGCCGGATCTGCCACAGGAAGTTGCCACCGAAGCGCGAGAAGTTGCCGCCGCGTTCGACGAAGTCCTCGACCGTTTTCCGCATCTCCCACGACCAGTATTCGTCGTGGCCCACGGTCACGAGGCAGCTGTAATCGTCGAGGATTTCCGGCCGCAGGTGCAGGTCGGTCTGGGTGATGATGTCGAAGCCGTAGCCCTGCTGTTCCGCCCAGACGGCGAAATGCCGGTCGAACTGGGCCCAGCCGGCCGCGGCGTAATACTGGCCGAAGCCGTGTGAATAGCCCCATTCCTTGGACGGGTAGCCCGGCAGGTCGTTCATCTCGGGCATCCGGTTCTGCGCGATCCGCGCGGCCCCCTTGGGCAGCCAGATCATCCCGCGCGTCCAGGGGCGGTGCAGGCTGAGGTGTGGCGACCCTTCGTTCTTCTCCGGCCCCCATGTGCCGAAGTAGTGGTTCGCCCCGCCCCAGTCGTTGTAGGCGGTCCATGTCCCCGTCGCGAGCATGAAGAGGATCTTCCCCTGCCGCGTCTCGGGCGTCGGGCGGACGACGAAGAAATGATGCTGGACGAAACGCTCCCCGTCCTTGCGGAGGCAGGTGGAGACGACGCGGTAGAAGCCCGGCCGCTGCCCCTCGGGAATCGTCCAGCTGTGCAGCACCGGCCAGTCGCAGCCATCCATGTAGGCGGTGTCCGAGGTCTTGGTGAACGTGCCCGGCAGGTCGAAGACCTCGTGCGCCATCTCGGGCTGCCACCCGTCCCGGTAGATCTGCAGCGTCCATGTCTCGGCGGTGGTCGATCCGTGGAACTCGACCGTCTCGCCCGGGTCGTAGGACATGCGGGGCGTGTACACGAAGACTTCGGCCAGCTCCGGGTCCTCGCGCGGGAACTGGAAGCGGTAGTCAGCGAGGAAATGTTCGTCCCCATAGCCCTTGCGCACGCCCCAGGGCGCGACGGCATGGGGGCCGGTTTCGGGGAAGCGGAAGGTCGATCTGGTCATCTGGGCGGCTCCCTGCTGGGTCAGGTTCGGGATCGGGCGCGGGCCGGGGCGTCCGCGCTCCGGCTGCGCGCGAGGGCAGCGAAGGCATCGTCTATGGCCGAAAGCGCCGTGTCGATCACGCCATCGGTGTGGGCGAGCGACAGGAACATGTTGTGCTTGTTGTGCAGGTAGACTCCCCGCGCGAGGGCCTGCTGGCAGAACGCCTCGCCCAGCTTCGCCTCTGGATCGTCGGCGAACTGCATCAGCGGGATCGCGGGCGGGCCGGACATCGTCACCTCGAACCCATGCCGCGCGGCGCTGTCGGTCACGCCGGTGCAGAACCGCTCTCCCGCCGCCCGCAGCCGGGCCGGGCCGTCGTCCCGCGCCAGAATCTCAAGCACCTTCACCGCCGCCGCCATCGGCGCGCCGGAATACCAGAACGACCCGGTGACAAAGACCTGCTCGGCCGCTTCGCGGAAGCGGTCGTTACCGGTGACGGCGGAGAGCGGATAGCCGTTGGCGATGGCTTTGGAATAGCCGGCGAGGTCCGGGCGCACACCCACGGTTTCCCAGCTTCCGCCGAGGTTCAGGCGGAACCCGGCGCGCACGTCGTCCAGTACCAGCGCGGCTCCCGTGCGGTCGCAATGCGCCCGGGCGGCAAGGGCGAAGGCTTCTTCGGGCAGTTGCTGGTGCGTGGCGAGGTCGTGCTTGAAGGCCGAGGCAACGATCGCGGCAAGGTCGTCGCCCGCCTCCGCCACGGCAGCGTCGAGGCTTTCGACGTCGTTGTAGATGTAATAGATCAGGTGCGCCCGGTCCTCGGCGGTCACGCCCAGCACGGAGGGGGAGCACCACGGCACCGCGCCGTGATAGGCACCCTTCGCGACCAGCACCTTGCGCTTTCCGGTCCCGGCGCGGGCGAGTGTCACGCAGGTGGTCATCGCATCCGAGCCGTTCTTCTGGAACAGGGCCCAGTCCGCATGGGGGATCGTCTCCACCAGCGCCTCGGCCAGCCGGACCGCGTGTTCGGTCGGGCCATCAAGGCAATCGCCGAGGTCGAGTTGCGCGCGGGCGACGGCTTCCACCTCGGGATGACGATGGCCGAGGATGATCGGACCCCAGGAGCACATGAAGTCAATGTAGTCGCGCCCGTCCACGTCCCGCACACGCGCGCCCTCGCCGCCGGAGAAGAACTGCGGATAGCCCGTCGGGACGGCGGCGGCCCGCATGTGCCCCCACATCCCCCCGGGGATGACCTGCGCGGCCCGGCCGCGAAGGCGGGTGTCGAGGCTGTTCGATAGGTCGGGGGGTGTTGCCGTCATCCGGGACTCCGTCTCTGGTCCTGCCGCTTTCGATATACCAAAAACCCGAGACTTGTGGTGGGCGTCAAGATATACTTCGCACAATCATGGTGAAAGTTCAGCTATCTTTTGAGCAAGGTTCGCAGCGGAGAATTGCATCAGTCTCCCCTCAGACCTCTCAGAATGTGGAATAAATCTGCCCAAGTACCCTGCTCGAGGCCGCTCCTGGCGGCGGTGGAAAAAGAGGCGGTGAGGAGAAAATCGGCTTCGATCCGTCGTTACGCTTGCAGAAACCTGAGGTTTGAACCTAATCTTGCTATATCAAGTTGAGGGAATCTGGCGGCGCCAGAGACCGTCCAGCCACCACATCGCGACGAGGAGATGCATGACGCAGGACGACACGGCAGCGGGGGCAGGCATCTCCGTCACGGGTCTCGAAAAGCGGTTCGGGATGTTAACGGCGGTGGACGATCTTTCCATCGAGATCGAAAGCGGCGAATTCCTCGCCCTGCTGGGCCCGTCAGGGTCCGGCAAGTCCACCGTGCTGATGATGCTTGCCGGGTTCGAGGTGCCGACGGCCGGTTCGATCACCATCGACGGGCGCGACTGCACTCGCCTGCCGCCGCAGAAGCGGAACATCGGGATGGTGTTCCAGCACTATTCTCTCTTCCCGCACCTGTCCGTGATCGACAACGTGGCCTTCCCTCTCAAGATGCGAGGCGAGGCGAAAGCCGCCCGACGCCGCCGCGCCTCCGAGGCGCTGGAGGTCGTGCGGCTGGACGGCTACGGCGACCGAATGCCCTCGCAGCTTTCGGGCGGGCAGCGGCAGCGCGTCGCGCTGGCACGCGCCATCGTCTACCAGCCGCGCCTGCTGCTGATGGACGAACCGCTATCGGCGCTCGACAAGAACCTGCGCGAGGAAATGCAGCTCGAGATCAAGCGCCTGCATTCGGAACTGGGCGTCACCGTCGTCTTCGTCACCCACGATCAGGGAGAAGCGCTGACCATGGCGGACCGCGTCGCCATCCTGCGCGGCGGCCGGGTCCAGCAGATCTCGCCCGCGCGGGAGCTTTACGAGCGTCCGGCGAACCTGTTCTCCGCCGGGTTCATCGGCGAGATGAACATGATCCCCGCGCAATGGGACGGCAGCGGGCTGCTTCTCAACCAGGGCGACCGGCTGGACCCGCCCGCCGCTGCGCTGGTCGGTCGGGTCCCGACCGGCCGCGCGACGCTTGCCATCCGGCCGGAGCGGCTGCGCGTCACCGCGGCCGACACGCCGGGGGCGCTGGCGGCGGACGTCGAAGAAGTGGTCTATGCCGGCGCCGGCACCCTGCTGATCGCCCGCCTCGCCGACGGCACCGAGATTCGCGCCCGCGTGCCCTCGGCCAACCTGCCGCGGCTGAGAGAGGGGGAGCGGATCGGCCTCGCCTTCGATCCGGACGCGCTGCTGGTCTATGGCGAAGAGGCGGCGGCATGACTCTTGTTAGCTTCACCCAGCCGGACGGGCGCAACCTGTCGAAGGCGGGGATCACGCTGCTGATGGCGCCCTTCTTCATGCTGATCGGCTTTGCCTTTCTCTACCCGCTGCTCAGCCTGCTTTCGATCTCGGTCACCGAACCTCAGTTCGGGTTTCAGAACTACGAGCGAATCCTCGACACGCCCGTCTACGGCAAGGTTCTGCTGCGGACGCTCTGGATCGCGCTGCTGGTCTCGATCCTGTCGCTGTTCCTCGCGTTTCCGGTGGCCATGGCGATGGTGTCCTCGGGCGGCGCGATGGCAGTCTTCATCACCGCCTGCATCCTGTTGCCCTTCTGGTCCTCCGTCCTCGTCCGCACCGCCGCATGGGCCGTGCTGCTGCAGCGGAACGGGATCATCAACGAGGGGCTTCAGGCCATCGGGATCATCGATGGACCGGTGCGGCTGCTCTACACGCAGGGCGCGGTCGTGGTCGCGATGACGCATGTGCTGATGCCCTTCATGGTGCTGCCGATCTACGGCGCGCTGCGCAACATCCCCCAGGATTACGGACGCGCGGCGGCGATCTGCGGGGCAGGACCGCTGCGCAGCTTCTTCGAGGTGACGCTGCCCCTCGCCATGCCCGGGGTTCTTGGTGGCTTCATCCTCGTCTTCCTGACGGCGCTCGGCTATTTCATCACGCCCGCGCTGCTCGGTTCGCCGCAGGAGATGATGATCGCCACGCTGATCTCGCAGCAGCTGCGCGAGTTCCTCGACTGGCCCTTCGCGGCGGCGCTTGTCGGGGTGCTGACCCTTTTCGTCACCGCGATCACGCTGGTCTTCAGCCGGGTGTTCCGCTTCGACCGGATGCTGGGAGGCCAGCTATGACACCCGGAGTCACCCCCGGCCGCCTGATGCTGATGGCCTATGTCTATCTTGTCCTGATCTTCGTGCTGGCGCCGATCGTGGTGATCCTGCCGATGGCGTTCAGCGAACCGGATTACCTGACCTTCCCGCCCGAGGGCTTCACCCTGGGCTGGTTCGGAGAGTTCTTCGGCAACGACCGCTGGATGACCGCGACGGTCTTCTCGCTCAAGATCGCGTTCGCCACTTCCGTTGTCACGGTCGTGGTCGGCACCATGGCCACCTATGCGCTGATGCGGGGGGCAGGGCGGATCGGCACGCTGTTCCAGGGTCTGCTGATCGCGCCCATCGTGGTACCGCACATCGCTTTGGCCGTCGCGCTCTACCTTTTCTTCCGGCAGACCGGGCTCTCCGGCACCGTGGCGGGTTACGTCATGGCGCATGCGATCATCGCAATGCCCTTCGTCGTCTTCACCGTCGCTGCGGCGCTGAGTTCCGTCGACGCCACACTGGAAGACGCGGCGATGAGCTGCGGCGCGTCCCGGTTCGATGCCTTTCGACTGGTGACTCTGCCACTGATCCTGCCGAACGTGCTCTCGGGCGCGCTGTTCGCCTTCATCCTGTCCTTCGACGAACCGGTGATCTCGTTCTTCCTCGCCGGGATCCGGGACAAGACCCTGCCGCGGATGATGTTCGACAACATCGAACAGAACCTCACGCCGGTGATCCCCGCGATCGCCGTGCTGCTCACCGGCGTCTCGATATTCGTTCTGGTCTCCGCCGCGATCCTGCGGCGGATGGCCCAAGCCCGGAGCATCCCCGCCGAAGAGGGGTGATCCGATCCACCAACGAAGACACCGACAAGGAGGTCGAAATGAAGAAGACGAACGGAGTCGCGCTGCTGGCCAGCGCCGTCGCCATGTTCGCGGCCGGGACGGCCGCGCAGGCGGACGAGATCGTGATCGCCACCACCGGCGGCCTGATGCGCAACGAGATGGAGCAGTGGTTCTATGAACCCTTCGCCGAGGCGACGGGGACCGAGGTGATCCCCTTCGACATCGAAGTGCCCGACCAGTGGGCCCGCGCCGAGGGGATGGTGCGCACGGGCAATGTCGAATTCGACATCGTCACCGCCACCGGCCCGGACCTGGTCGACAAGGCGGACATGCTGGTGACGATCCCCTGCGAGGAGCTGGAGAACGTCAAGGAATACGCGCTGCCCGGGGCCTGCCAGCCCAAGGGCATCGCCCGGACGACCGGCGGCATGGTGCTGACCTACAACACCGAAACCTACGGCGAGAACCCGCCTGACTCCTGGGCCGACTTCTGGGATGTCGAGACCTATCCGGGCCCGCGCGGCCTGCCCGACACCGGCGACCGCGACTGGTGGCTGCCCACCGTGGCGCTGTTGGCCGACGGCGTGGCGAAGGAGGATCTCTATCCGCTCGACCTCGACCGCGCCTATGCCAAGCTGGAGGAGATCCGCCCGCATATCGCGGTGTGGTGGAAGACCGGCAACCAGGTCCAGCAGATCATGCGCGACAACGAGGTCACCATGACAATGGCCTACTCCGGCCGCGCGCTGAAAGTGATCCAGGACGGCTCGCCCTTCGCGATGGCATGGGACGGCGCGATCCGCGACACCGGCTACCTGGCCGTGCTGAAAGACTCGCCCAACACCGAGGGAGCGATGAACTTCATCAACTTCTTCTACGGCGCGGCTGACGGCCACCCTGGCTTCATCCAGGCGGTCGGCTACGCGACCTCGTCCACCATCGGGCTCAGCCAGCTGCCCGAGGAGGAGCAGAAGCTTTACGCCACCTATCCGGCAAACTACGAGCTTCTGGTCGATCCGGATTTCGAATGGATCGGCGCGAACCGCGACGAGCTGCGCGAGCGCTGGACCAACTGGCTTCTCCAGTAAGAAGCGGGGCCGGAGGCGGCGGCCGCCGCCTTCGGCGTCACGGGATTGCAAACTTGTGGCACGGGAACATGGCCTCTAGATTGGCGCCGCGTCCGCAGGGAGCCGAATTTTGAATACGTCAAGAGATTTGCTGGCCGAACTGAGCCAGAACCGGCCGATGCGGAAGCGTGGGATCGAACGCTACCACCGCATCCTCGACGCGACCGAGGACCTGCTGTCCGAAAGCGGGGACGAGGATATCAGCCTGGCCCAGATCGCTACACGGGCGGAGATCTCTCTGGCCTCGGTCTATTACTTTTTCCCAAACCGGAATTCCGTCTATGTCGCGCTGGCCCTGCGGTTCAACGACGAGATCTACGAACGGTCCATCCGGCCGCTGACCGATCCGGAACCGCAGACGTGGCAGGAGCTTCTGGCGATGAAGCACAAGGCGGCGGCAGAGTTCCAGAACAGTCGCCCGGCGGCGCTGCGACTGTTCCTCGGGGCCGGGGTCTCGGCCGCTGTGCGGAGCGCGGATTTCACTGGCAATGCCCGCCTCGCCCGCAGTCGCGCCCGAATGTTCGAGGCCTATTTCGACATGCAGCACATGCCGGACCTGCCACACTGGCTGGAGGTCTCGGCTGCCGCGATGGACGGAGTGTGGTCGCTGTCCTACGGCTATCACGGCCAGATCACCGAGGCGTACCGGCGCGAGGCCACGGCCTGCGCGGTGACTTTCCTGCGCCGCTACCTGCCGGAATACCTGCCGCGCAAGCCGCTGACGCAGGAGGCGCTGGACCGGATCCGCATAGAGCCCGAGGCCACCGCCCCCGCGGTGAGCTGACGCCCGGTTGCCGGCCAGCGTCCGCTGCACGGACAGGCGCTTCTGTGTGCTCACACTAAGACATGTGCAAACGGCCCTCGTGGGGCGGGATCGCCCGATCAAGTAACCATTGGTTTCAAGCTCGAGTTGAACTTCGAAACAGCGCACACCTGAGTCGGCGACCGAATCTTCTAAGCAAGGTTATGGATTATCCGCCCGGATCCTGGAACGGCCAGAACCGTAAATCCTGTTCTGACAGCCTCGGCACCCTGAGCACGGACGGCACGTCAAAGCGGGTTCGTCGCGAACGAGGGGCCGAGCCTGGCGCTCGACCCCGCCTCAGCCGCGCAGCCCGACCGTTTCTTCGGCAATCATCGCCTCCTCGTCCGTCGGGATGACCCGCAGAGCAACGGCGCTGTCCCCGGCCGCGATGTCCCCGCGCCCGTCCGCGTTCGCCGTCCGGTCCAGTCGCGCGCCGAGCCAGCCCAGACCATCGGCAACCGCGGCCCGGACGGTGGCGGAATGTTCGCCGATCCCACCGCTGAAGACGACGCCGTCCAGCCCGCCCAGCATCGCAGTTAGGGCTCCGGTCTCGCGCAGGATGCGCCGCACGAAGAGGTCGATGGCACGGCGGGCGGCCGGGTTCTCGCTTTGCGCGAGCACGCGCATGTCGGACGAGAGGCCGGACACCCCCAGAAGGCCGGACTGGCGGGAGAGTATGTCCTCGACCTCGTCCGGCGCGATCCCGTCACGGATCAGCTGCAGCACGACGCCTGGGTCCAGCGACCCGCAGCGGGTGCCCATGACGAGCCCGTCCAGCGCGGTGAAGCCCATGGTCGTTTCCCGACTGGTGCCGTCCTTCAAGGCGCAGAGGCTGGCGCCCGCGCCGAGGTGCATCAGAACCCAGCGACCTCCTGCGCCTTTCGGATCGAGTTCGGCGAGCCGCCGCGCAAGCCAGGCGTAGCTGAGGCCGTGAAAGCCGTAGCGCCTGATCCCCCGGGCGTGCAGCGCCTCGGGCAGGGCAAAGCGGGTGGCGAGATCGGGCATCGTGCTGTGGAAGGCAGTGTCGAAGCTGGCCACCTGCGGCAGGTCAGGGCGCCGCGCGGCTACGGCGCGGATCGCGGCGAGGTTGTGCGGCTGATGCAGGGGCGCCAGCGGCGTCAGCGCCTCCAACTCGTCCAGCAGCTGCGGCGAGACGCGTGCCGGCCCGGTGCGGTCGCGGCCATGCACCACCCTGTGACCCACGGCGGCCAGCCTGCCGGCGCCAAGGTGCGTCTCCGTCCGGTCGAGGATGTCGGCGACGACCGCCTCGAACTCCGGCACCGCGCCCCATTCGCGGCGCTCCAGCACGGTGCCGGCAGGGTCCCGGACGACGAGGGACGGCCGCTCGCCCGCTATCTCCACGAGGCCGCGCAGGAGGGGGCGGGGATGCGGGATGTCCGCCCCGAACAGCCCGAACTTCAGGGTGGAGGATCCTGCGTTCAGGACCAGCACGGCGTCGGTCATCAGGAGGCCCCGACGGCGGGCGCGGCGGCCCGGAATCGCGCCAGCAGCACCGCCACCGCGCAGGAGGCGAGCCGCGCCGCGTCGCTGTCGGCGCGGCTGGTCAGCACCACCGGCACCCGCGCGCCCAACACGACACCCGCCGCCTCGGCGCCGGCGAGGAAGGTGAGCTGCTTGGCCAGCATGTTGCCCGCCTCCAGATCCGGCACCACGAGGATATCGGCCGCCCCGGCGACCGGCGAAACGATGCCCTTGTCCGCCGCCGCCGCGAGGTTCACCGCATTGTCGAAGGCCAGCGGCCCGTCGAGCCGGCCGCCGGAGATCTGGCCCCGGTCGGCCATCTTGCAGAGCGCGGCCGCATCCAGCGTGGAGGGCAGCCGGGGCGTCACCGTCTCGAGCGCGGAGAGGATCGCGACATTCGGCAGCGCGATCCCGATGGCATGGGCGAGGTCGATGGAATTCTGGACGATGTCGCGCTTTTCCTCCAACGCGGGGGCGATGTTCACCGCCGCGTCCGTGATCAGGAGCAGCTTGGAATAGAGCGGCACGTCCATCAGGTAGACATGGCTCAGCCGGCGCTTGGTCCTCAGCCCGAGGGCGGGGTCGAGCGCGGCGGTCAAAAGTTCGTCCGTGTGGAGGGACCCCTTCATCAGCATCTCGGCCTGACCGGACCGGACCGCCGCCACGGCTGCGGCGGCCGATGCCTCGGAGTAGGGCGCATCGACGGTTTCGAACGCCGAGATGTCGACGCCCTCGGCCTCGGCCGCGTCACGGACGCGGGCCATGGGGCCGACGAGGATCGGGCGGATCAACCCGGCCTCCGCCGCGTCGCACGCGGCGCGCACGGCGTGATGATCGCACGGATGCGCGACGGCGGTCGGTATCGGACGGCCCCCGCGCGCCCGGTGGATGAGGTCCGTCAGATGGACCCGTCCCGGCCTGGTTTCGTCATCCATGTCAACGCGCCGTGTAGCCGCCGTCGACCAGATGATAGCTTCCGGTGATGAATTTCGCACGACCTGAAAGCAGGAAGACCGTCAGGGCCGCAACCTCCTCGGGCCGGCCCAGGCGGTTGACGGGATGCAGCCCGGCCAACCCGGCCATCGCGGCCGTGTCGAGGTTGGCCGAAAGCAGCGGCGTGTCGATGAAGGCCGGGCCGATCGCGTTCACGCGGATGGCCTGTTCGCCATATTCGACGGCCGCGGTCCGGGTCAGCCCCAGCAATGCGTGCTTGGCCGCGACATAGGCCGCGGCGTTGGCAAATCCGACCGAGCCGAGGATGGAGGACATGTTGACGATGGCCCCGCCCCCGCGCTTCAGCATGGCCGCGATCTGGTACTTCATGCCGTAGAACACGCCGTTCAGGTTGACGTCTATCACGTGCTTCCAGCTGTCCAGCGGGTAGTCCGCCACCGGGCCCGGGCTTCCGCCGATCCCCGCGTTGTTGACGGCAAGGTCGAGCCCGCCCCAAAGCTCCGTTGCCCTGGCCACCATCGCCTCCACCTGCTGCGGATCCGCGACGTCCAGCGCAAAGGCCTCGGCCTGCCCGCCCTCGCGCTTCAGCGTCTCGGCGAAGGCGCCCGCCGTCTCGTCCGACAGGTCCGCGACGAGGATATGGGCGCCTTCGGCGGCCAGTTCCCGGCAGATCGCGGCACCGATGCCGCTGGCCCCGCCGGTGACGATGGCGGACTTTCCCTTCAGATCGAAATCCATGGCGATGCGCTCCAGGCTGTTGCAGGGCGATCCTCCACCGGACGGTGCCAAACCGCGTTGATCGAGATCAATGGGTGGGACGCGGTCGCCGGTCGCGTGCCGGACACGCCCGCCCCCGGGGGTCAACATCGGCAGGAACATTCCCGCCAAGCCTCCGGTTCCGTGCACAGACGCGCCACCGCACTGGCGCGTCCGGCGCGGCGTCATCGACGTCAGGCCGGCGGAGGGGCGATCGGGGAGCCCCGCGCGTTCGAAGAGCAATGGAGAGACGGAGGGAACACCTGATGGGACGCACGCTCACGGGCTTCGCGCTCGGCATCATTCTGACGCTGCTGGTCGGCGTCGCGGTCTGGCTGACCATCGCCTATTCCGGCGCCTACAACGTCGCAGCCACCGAACGGCATGCGGATACGGTGCGCTGGACGCTGGACAAGACGATGCACAGCTCGATCTCCAGCCGGGCGGGCGCGGTGGCTCTGCCCGAGGACTTCACCGAAGAGCAGGTGGCGGAAGGGGCCAGCGCCTATGCCGAGTACTGCGCCCATTGCCACGGCGCTCCGGGTCAGGATCCGGCCGAGTGGTCGCGTGGGATGCGTCCGGAGCCGCCGCTTCTGGTCGAGGCCGCCTCGGAATGGAGCGCGGCGGAAATCCACTGGATCATCGACAACGGACTGAAGATGACCGGAATGCCCGCCTTCGGCCCGCATCACGAGGCGGAAGAGATCATGGCCCTGACGGCTTTCGTCTCGGCCTTGCCGGGCCTGACGTCCGAGGATTACGAGGGGATGACCGCCGGCGAAGGCGGCCATACGCACGGTCAGGACAGGGACGGGGAAGATGGCGCGTCGGCGTCTGCCTCCGAAGCTGCTGAGACCGGCAATGCGTCGGCCCCCGCCGCCGAGGCCGTGGACCCCGAGGATGACGACGCCGCCGCCACCTCAGCGGACGACTGAGCGCAGGCGGCATCCGCCGTCGAACACCCCCGGCCAGGTGGAACTGCCCGGCGGATGCCATTTTCGCGAAAGATTACATCCTTGAAAAGGAAGACGCCATGATCGGCACGAAAACCCACGGTATCCTCGACTACGTCACAGGCCTTCTACTGCTTGTCGCGCCCTATCTGTTCGGCTTCGCGAACGGCGGGGTCGCACAGTGGCTGCCCCAGATCCTCGGGGCGATGACGATCCTGATGAGCCTCTTCACCGACTACGAACTGGCGGTGGCGCGGAAAATACCGCTGCGCGCGCATCTGGGCATCGACATGATGAGCGGCGCGCTTCTGGCGGCCTCGCCCTGGCTGTTCGGCTTCGCGGACCTGATATGGTGGCCGCACCTGCTTGTCGGGCTGACGGAGATCGTGGTCCCGCTCGTGACGCGGCCCGGGTTCCGGGCCACCACGCCCTGAAGCGATCGGCGGCGGTGTGTCAGGCTGCCGCAGAGGCCGCGCGTCCCTGCGGAATGGTGAAGAAGAACCGGCTGCCCTGCTCCGGAGTGCTTTTCGCCCAGAGGCTCCCATCGTGAGCCGAGACGATTTCGCTGGCGATGGCGAGGCCCAATCCGAACCCGCCGTAGGAGCGGGTGGACGAGTTGTCGACCTGATGAAAGCGTTCGAATACGCGTTCGATATGCTCCTCGGCGATGCCGCACCCGGTGTCTTCCACGACGAAGACCGCCGCATCCTCGATCACGCGGGCCCCCGCCAGAACCGAGCCGCTGTCGGTGAACTTGATCGCGTTCCCGACCAGATTGTAAAGCACCTGCCGAAGCCGCTTCGGGTCCGCGTGGATGAGGTGATCGGAGCAGTCGGCCGCCAGCCTCAGCCCCTTCGCCTCCGCCTGCGACCGGAGGTCTTCCAGCACGTCGTCCACCATGCTTCTGAGCGGCACGTCGCGCGTGTCCAGATGCAGTCCGCCCCGCTCCACCTCGGCCCAGTCCAGCAGGTCGTTCACCATCGTCAGCATATGCTGCGCCGATCCCGCGATCTTTTCGCCGAACCGGGAAACGGCGGTGTCGAACGATGCGCCAGTCTCACGCACCTTGGGAAGTTCGGGCGCCGGGTCAGCCAGCGCCTTGCGGAACCTGCACCGTTCGGGAAGAAGTCCGTCCGCCGTCAGAAGCTGCGCGAAGCCATTGATGACCGTCAGCGGGGTGCGAAGCTCATGGGTCACGTTGCTGAGGAACTCGGTCTTCTCGCGGTCCGCCGCTTCGGCCGCGATCTGCGCTTCCTTCTGTTCGGAAATGTCGGACACCACCGAGACCGAGAAGCCGTCTGTCGTCCGCGTCTCCGACACCTTGACCCAAGCACGATCTGGCTGTCTGACGACGTATTCCTGTCCCGCTTCGTGGTCCCGCAGCCGCTGCTGGAGCCACTCGTCTTCCGTCTGATCCATGTCTTCGGGTTGCCGGTACGGCGCGGTCAGCCGGAGCAGCGAGCTGTAGCGTGTGCCCGGCCTCATGCTGGCTTTCGTCAGGTTGAAGGGCGCCGCAAACCTGTCGTTGCAGATGATCAGCCGGTCATCTTCGTCATAGAGAACAAAGCCCGCATCCAGCGCATCCACGGCGTTCGTCAACAGCTTCAGCGCCCTCTCCCGCTGCCGCGACAGCCTCTGGATCCACAGGAGCACCACCGACAGGACACCCCCCATGACGAGCAGAGCGGCCAGCAGCGGCAGGAGCCTTGGCGAAACGTCCGGCCATCCGTCCGAGGGCACGCCGGCGACCTGCCAAGCGCCGTTCAGGAACTCGGATGTGTTGACCACAGGGTCTCTTTCGAACACATCGGCCTGACCCAGGATCTTGCCCCCGGGCAGCAGCGACCTGACCGCGACGTCCAGATGCCCGCCGTAGCCATGGCCGTCCTCGCCCCTGTGAGAATGAAGAAGCTCGCTCTCCGGAATGACGATGGAGATGAGGCCCCAGAGACGTCCGCTGTCCGCGCTGCCTTGCGCGGCGAACACCGGATGAAGAAGGATGTACCCCCGCCCCCCCTGCACGAGGTCCGTCGGGCCGCTGAGGGTCGCGCTGCGTTCGCGCACGGCTTTGGAGGCCGCAGCCAGCTGCGCCGGAATCTCCCGATAGTTCAGCCCCAAAGCCTGCTCGTTGCCATCGAGGGGCGCGACATGGGTGATGATCATGTCGGGCGCGATGGCCACGGTGCTGATCTCGGGATAGCGCTGCAGCAGGTCCTGCGACGTGCGTTCCAGCAGCGCCACGGGCACGTCGCCCGACACGCCCGCCACGGCGGCCAGCCTATCGGCGAACACCTCGAGCGTGAAGAACTTGTCTTCCAGTTCGTTGGCCAGTGCCGCGATGTCTTCCGAGACATGCTCGCGAACAGTGCCCGTGTGCCTCAGGTGATCCTGGCGGATGATCACGGCACTGAGCACGAGAAGCGCCGTGTAAGCGACCACGACACCGATACGTTTGGCCCGAAGAAGCTCGGCAGTCCGCTCCATTGACAATCCAACCCTTCAACACCTGCCACAGGCAATTGTCGTCCCTGCGGGAACCCAAAAAACACGTTTGGATTGCAGCCGATGACACCGATTCCTGTCATTAATGTGGCACGCGTTGGCGATGGTACTATTTAGCTCCGGATTTCCTTCGGTGGATCAGTCCCGTTGGGACCAGCCCGGAACATCGCGCGGTAACTTCTGTTCACGATGCCACAGGGCGAGAGCGGAGCGCGGCGCCGCCGGGCGGCACAGAGACACCCGGCCACCGGCAGCGGCCCCCGGACGGGCATGTATGGTCCGCGCGCGCCGCCGGAACAGAAGGAGCCACGAACATGTCCAGCACCCCTCACTCCGACACGGGATCGGGGAAGCACTACACCGGGGGCTACGTCGCCACCCTTATCCTCGCCGCGGTCCTTGCGCTGTTCGGAATCGCGATCCTCACCGGAGGGGTCTGGCTGATCAGCCTCGGCGGAAGCTGGTATTATGCCTTCGCCGGAATTGGCCTTTGCCTCACCGCGTGGCTTCTGTTCCGCGCCCGGGTGGTGGCGGTCTGGGTTTACCTCGCCACTTTCGGTTTCACGCTGATCTGGGCGCTCTGGGAAAAGGGGCTGGAGCCTTGGGCGCAGGTGCCGCGCCTCGTCGCGCCGGCGATCGTGCTGCTGCTGGTGCTGGCAACGCTGCCCGTGCTGCGCAAGCGGGACCCCTCGCACGGCGGCGGACACGGAAGCGGTCGGATCGTCGCGGGTCTGGCGCTCGGCGTGATCGGGGTGGGGATCGGTGCCCTGCTGGTGCAGAACGGCGCCAACCGCCCGGCCTTTGCGCAGCAGGCCGAGGCGCCGGCTGCCACCGTCGCGGAGCCGGAGGAGGAGGATGCTCCGGCCGCTCCCGCCGCCGCGCGAAACACCGACGACGGAAGCGAGACCGCTCGGACCGAGCGTGCAGCGGAAAGCGGCGGCCGGCCGGAGCAGGCGGAACAGCTCGCCTCCGCCGAACCGCTGGAGCAGCCGACCTCCGGGTCCGACTGGCCGTTCTACGGCGGCACCGGAAACGGCACGCGCTATTCGCCGCTGGACCAGATCACGCCGGAGAATGTCGGTGACCTGCAGCAGATCTGGGAGTACCGCTGGGGCGAGATGCCGGAAGGCGATCAGCCGTGGTCGCCCGAGAACACGCCGCTCAAGATCGACGACGACCTGATCGCCTGCACGCCGAACCACATGCTCGTCTCCATCGACGGGCGGAACGGGACGGAGGAATGGCGTTATGATCCCAAGGTGCCGGATGCCGCGCTCTATGTCGGCGCCTGCCGCGGCATCGCCTATTTCGAGAACCCGGAGGCGGAGGAAGACGACCTCTGCGCCCGCCGCGTGCTCACCGCCACCTCAGACGCGCGGCTGATCGCGGTGGATGTGGACATCGGCCAGCCCTGCCCCGATTTCGGACAGAACGGCGAGGTCGACCTGGAGGACAACCTCGGCGACACCGTGCCCGGCTGGACCGGCGCGACCGCGCCGCCGACCATCGTACGCGGCATCGCCGTCATCCACCGTTTCGTCGCCGACAACGAGGCGGAGGACGCGCCCTCGGGCGTCGTGCGCGGCTTCGACGCCGTGACGGGCGAACTGGCCTGGGCTTGGGACCTTGGCAATCCGGGCGATCACGACGCCCCGCCCGAAGGCGAGGTCTACACCCGCGGCACGCCGAACAGCTGGACCGCGGGCGTGGCCGACGAGGAGCTCGGGCTGGTCTACCTGCCGCTCGGCAATTCGGCGGTGGATTACTACGGGTCGAACCGGTCCGAACTGGAAAACGAATACGCCACCTCGATCGTCGCGGTCGACGCCACCACCGGCGAAGACGTCTGGCACTTCCAGACCGTGCACCGCGACGTCTGGGATTACGACCTCGGCAGCCAGCCCGCGCTGGTCGACCTGCCGACCGCCGATGGATCCGTGCCCGCGATCATCGTCTCGTCCAAACAGGGCCAGATCTACGCGCTGAACCGCGAGACCGGCGAGCCGCTGCACGAGGTCGAGGAACTTCCCGTCCCACAGGGCGGCGTGGAGCCGGAGTACCTGTCCGAGACGCAGCCGTTCTCCGCCTACAACGACCTGACGCAGCCGCCGCTGGAGGAGGCCGACATGTGGGGCATGACCCCGCTGGACCAGCTCTGGTGCCGGATCCTCTTCCGCCAGTCGGCCTACGAGGGCGAATACACCCCGCCCACCCATGATACGTGGTACATCCAGTATCCCGGCTACAACGGCGGGCAGGACTGGGGCTCCATGGCTGTGGACGAAGAGCGCGGGATCCTCGTGGCCAACTACAACGACATCCCCAACCGCAACCGCCTCATCACCCGCGAAGAGGCGCGCGAGCGGGGGATGCAGCCGATCACCTCGGCCGGGGGCGCGGTCGGCGACCCGCAGATCGGTGCGCCCTACGCGATCGAGATCGACATCGGCTTCCGCCTCGATTTCACCGGCCTGATGTGCAAGGAGCCGCCCTATGGCGGCATCCGCGGCATCGACGTCGCCACCGGCGAGACGCTCTGGGACCGGCCCTTCGGCTCGGCGCGGAACAACGGCCCGTTCGGCATCCCGTCCCGGCTGCCGTTCACCATCGGCACCCCGAACAACGGCGGCCCGATCGTCACCGCCTCCGGGTTGATCTTCATCGCCGCGACGACGGACAACCTGATTCACGCCATCGACATCGAGACGGGCGAGGAACTCTGGAGCGATGTCCTGCCCGCGGGCGGACAGGCGACGCCGATCACTTACGAGGTTGAGGGCCGGCAGTACATCGCGATGGTCGCGGGCGGCCATGGGCCGATGGAGACGGAGCCGGGCGATTACGTCTGGGCCTGGGCTCTGCCGCTGGAACAGACGTCGGACGGCGGTGACAGCGAAACCTCGGTCGGGGGCAGCAGCCCCTGACCGCCCCCGTCGCCATCCATCTGCACCCTCCCCCCGACCACTTGGCCACGGCGCCCCTTCCGCTCTAGGATCGGCGCCGGATAGGCAGGGGGAGGATCACAGATGCCGGACACGACGGACCCGCGCGCCGAACAGCTGCTGCGTGCGGCGCAGGACTTCGCCGACCGGGTGATCGCCCCGCGGGCGGAGGCGTGGGATCGCACCGACACGTTCGACATCGACACGCTGCGCGAAGCGGCGGGCTTCGGCTGGCTGGGCCTGCAGGTGCCGCGCGACCGGGGCGGGCTCGGCCTGCCCTTTTCGGTCAAATCGCGGCTGGCCGAGGTCCTTGCCGGCGCCGATTTCGGCTTCGCCCTGTCGCTGATCAACACGATGAACATCGGCTACAAGCTGTGCCGGGACGCGCCGCATCTGGCAGACCGGTACCTGCCCGACCTGCTCAGCGGTGCCCGGCTTGCCAGCACGGCGCTGACCGAGCCGGGCGCGGGGACCGACTTCGGCGCGATCACCACCACAGCCACGCAGAGCGGCGACAGTTGGGTGCTGAACGGCGCGAAGGCGTGGATCATCAACGCCGCGGCCTCCGACCTCATCCTGCTCTTCGCGCAGACCGAACCGGGACGCCGCGGCGCGGGGATCGCCGCCTTCCTGATCGACGGCCAGCGCGAGGGCTTTTCCCGCACCGCACCCTTCGCGCTGACGGGGCAGCATTCCATCGGCGTGGGCGGGTTCGAACTGCACGACTACCGCGCCCGCGCGGACGAGATGGTGCAGCCCCCCGGAAAGGCGTTCAAATACGCGCTCAACGACATCAACGGCGCACGGACCTACGTGGCGGCGATGTGCTGCGGCATGGTCGATGCGGCGCTGCGGATCGCGGGCGACTACGGGCGGCGGCGGGAAACCTTCGGCCGCCCGCTGGTGGCGCATCAGGGCTGGCGCTGGAGCCTGGCCGACGCCGACGTGGACCTCGCCGCAGCCCGCGCGCTGGTGCGGCACGCCGAGGCCCGGGTCGATGCCGGAGAGGAGGCCCGGCACGACGCCGCCCGCGCCAAGATCTTCTCCACCCGGATGGCGGAGCGACACATCCCCGCGCTCGGGCAGCTCATGGGGGCGGAGGGTCTCCGCGCCTGCTATCCCTTCGGGCGGCACACGATGGGCGCCAAGATCTCGGGGCTGGTGGACGGATCGACCGAAATCCTGCTCGACGGGCTCGCGAAGCGCCACGCGACGGAGGGCTGAGCGGCTCAGACCCCGCCCAACAGGACATCCACCGCGCGGGTGATCTCGTCCCCTTGCTCCGCAGCGCTTCCGGCGGGGTGCAGGCGCGACCGGCGGACCGCGGCGAGCAGGCGCGTGGCGAGGATCAGGCGGCGTCCGCGGTGCGTGATCTCGGGATTCAGGTGGCGGATCGCCGGGTAATCGGCCAGCAGCGGGATGACGACGACGGCCGGATCGGGCGGCAGCAGGTCGCTTTCCACCACCACCATCGCCACGCCGTTGTATTCCGCGATGTCGAAGCGTTTCAGCGCGTCCACGTCACGGCCCCGGCCCCGGCGACGATCTCGGCCAGCGGATGGCCGTTCTCCTCGTGCCACGCGGCCTGCGCGGCGAAGGCTTCGGCGTTGTCCTCGAGCCACCGCCGGCGGCGAGCCTCGGCTATGGCCTGCCGCAGCGCCGCGTCGGCCACGGCCGAGACGTTCACCCCCAGATCCCGCGCCGCGTCCAGCGCGGCGGCGTCGAGGGTGAGAGAGGTCTTGCGTTTGGTCGTGGTCGTCATGGCGCGGACTCCGCCCTTAGGGTACCGTCAATATATACCGCCCGCAGCCCCGATCAACCCTCACACCAGCAGCACGGGGATCCGGGCCAGCCCCGTCACCTTGTGCGACACGCTACCCAGCAGGTAGCCCTCCATCGAGCCCATGCCGCGGCTGCCCATGACGATCAGGTCCATTCCCCGGTCTTCCGAGAACTTGACGATGGTCCGCGCCGCCGGGCCGGATTTCACGAAGGCCTGCACCCGGTCGAACCCCGCCTCTAGCGCGACGTTCTTCCCGAATTCCACCACCTCCCGCGCATGGCCGCGCATGGCGTCGTCCATGTTCCCCGGATCGTTCGGGCGCACCATCGACAGCGACGCCTCCAGCATCGAATGGTGGCGGTAGACCGTCAGCAACGTGACCTTCGCGCCATCGCCCAGCCTGGACAGGTCCAGCGCGTAGCGCAGGGCCGAGGTCGCGCTCGGCGAGCCGTCGAACGGCACGAGGATCGAGGTGAACATGAGGCCTCCCTTGCCTTACCGGAACGCGAGGTCGCGCAGGAACAGCGCGATCTGCGGGAAGAAGATCAGGGCGCAGGCCACCGCCAGAAGGATCAGGATGAAGGGCGGCGTGCCGCGCACCACCTCCACGTAGGGCCGCTTGAACACCGCGATGGCCGTGAAGATGTCACACCCGAAGGGCGGCGTGGCCGACCCGATGGCGACCTGCAGGGTGATGATCGTGCCGACCAGCACGGGGTCGAGCCCCACCGACTCCACCACCGGGGCGAAGATTGGCACGAGGATGAGGATCACCACGATCGGATCGACGAACATGCAGCCGACGAAGAAGGCGATGGAAATGACGAAGAGCACGCCGATCTGCCCCATCTCGTCGATGCCGATGGAGCCGAGGATCTGCTGCGGGATCTGCGCGAAGGAGATCACCCACGAAAACGCCGCGCCGACACCCACGAGGATGAAGACCACCGCCGTGATCAGCCCCGTGGACTTCGCCGTATCGTAGACACCCTTCAGGCTGAGCGAGCGGAAGATCACCACTTCGAGGATCAGCGCATAGAGCACGCAGGCCGCCGCCGCCTCGGTCGGGCTGAAGATACCGCCGTAGATGCCGCCGATGATGATGACCGGAAAGCCGAGCGGCCAGAGCGCCTTCTGCACCGCCGTCATGCGTTCGCCCCAGCTGGCCTTGGGCTCGGTCGGGACCTTGTTCCGCACCGCGTAGATCCACGAATAGATCGAGAACAGCACGAGGATCAGCAGCCCGGGCCCGATCCCGGCGATGAAGAGTTCAGCGATCGAGGTGTTCGAGACGACGCCATAGATGATCATCCCGATCGAGGGCGGGATGAGAAAGGCGATGTCCGAGGAGTTCACGATCAGCGCCAGCACGAAGCTGTCCTTGTAGCCCGCCTTCAGCATCCGCGGCCTGAGCGGCGAGCCGACCGCCACGACCGTCGCCTGGGTGGAGCCCGAGACCGCGCCGAACATGGTGCAGGCGGCGGCGGTGGACACGGCCAGCCCGCCCTTCATATGCCCCACGAAGGTCATCACGAGGTCGATCAGCCGGTTCGCCGACTGGCCGCGCGTCATGATGTCGGCGGCGAAGATGAACATCGGCACCGCGATCAGCGACGCCGGGCGGATCCCGGCCATGATCTGCTGGATCATCGTTTCCAGCTGCGACATTCCGCCGAAGAGTGTCACGAAGCCGATGACCGAGGCCGCGATCAGCGGGATCATCATCGGGAAGCCGACCAGCAGCAGCAGGATCATCACGGAAAACAGCGGCAGGGCCATGGCGTCAGACCTCCATCTCGTCGTCGTCATACCCCTCGAGCACGGCGGTCGAGAGGTAGATGTCCTTGGCCAGCAGGTTCTGCACCCCTGTCAGGAAATACTGCAGCCCGGTCATGAAGAAGCCGAGAGGCACCCAGACCAGCGTGACCCAGACCGGGATCTGCAGCGCGGGCAGGACCCGCCCCCGCCCGGCCTGTGTCAGGATGTAGGTAAAGGCGTAGTAGGCCAGCCCGAACATGAAGATGCAGGTGGTGAAGCAGATGACGACCATCATCACCTTGCGCGTCCTCGACGACATCGCGTCATAGATCGCGGACATCCGGATGTGCCGCCCGTAGCGCGCGGCATAACTGATGCCGGCGAAGGTGATCATTATGATCAGGATGCGGTTGAGCTCTTCCGAGAAGAAGAGCGAGCTCTGGAAGACGAACCGGCCCACGACGTTGGCCACGGTGTTCGCCGCCATGAGCAGGACCCCGACCGCCAGCACGAAGGATTCGACCCGGCTGATGAGAATGTCGACGGTCCCGAGGAAGCCGGGCAGGTTCGAGGTGTACGGCCCCGTCGGGGCGTCGTCGAGACCGGTCGTGTCGGTCTGGGATTGCAGCTGCGAGTCGTGTCTGCCGCCCGCGTCCTTGTCGGTCAATGCCCCGTCCCCGCGCTGATTTCGAAAAGCAAGAGCGGGCGGCCCCCGTGTCGGAGGGGGCCGCCCCGGAGCGTCGTCAGTCGGTGACCGCGTCGAGATCGGCCTTCAGCTGATCGAGGATCCGCTGGCCGCCCTCGCCGGTCATCTCGAGGAAGGTCGCCTCGACCTGTTCGCCCGCGTCGACGAAGGGCTGGCGCTCTTCCTCGCTCAGGACGTTGACCTGCATGTCGGGCTTGGCCGCCTTGATCTTCTCGATGCTCTCCTCGTGAAGGCCCTTCTGGTATTCGATGATGTGGTCGAAGGCGACTTCGGTCGCGTTCTGGATCACCTGCTGGTCTTCTTCGGACAGGCCTTCGTAGAAGTCCTGGTTGGCCATCACCGCGGTGGTGAAGTTGTTGTGGCCCGCGCAGGTGATAACCTCGGTCACCTCGTACATCTTGGTCGACTCGATGAAGAACATCGGGTTTTCCTGACCCTGGATGATGCCGGTCTGGAGCGCGCCGTAGACCTCACCCCACGGCAGCGGCGTCGGGGTTGCGCCGAAGGCCTTGTAGCTTTCCACCAGCAGCGGGTTCGTCATCACGCGGAACTTCACCTCGTTCAGGTCCGCGGGGGCCGCCACCGGCTCCTGCGTGGTCATGCAGACCTCGCCTTCCGGGAACATGGTCAGCAGCTCCAGCCCCTGCTCGGCGTAAAGCTCGGGGAACATCTCGTTGATGGCCTTGGAGGTGCGGAAGAATTCACCCAGCGTCTCGGTGTCCTGCGGCAGCAGGTAGGGCACGAAGAACACCTGCGCCTCGGGGATCAGCGAGCCGGTGAAACCCGGGCTCTGGTCCACGAACTGCAGGATGCCGGCCTGCGCCTGCTCCATCGTGTCGGCGGATTCGCCCAGAGTGCCATAGGGGAAAAGCTGGACGGTGTGGTCGGAATTCGCCTCGACCTCTTCCTTGAACTTCTGGGCAAAGACGCCCTGCACCTCGTCGATGGCTTCCTCGAAGGCGTAGCGCCAGGTCTCGGCGCTCGCGCCGCTCGCGGAAAGGGCGAGTGTGCTGGTGGCCGCAACGGCCGTCAGGATGCGTGTAAATCTGCGCGTCATGGCGATCTCCCTGAATTTGAACAAAGTTTTTCAAAGGCTGGGGCGCATTGTCCAGCATGTCAAATCGAATATTGTCGCATGGCAATCCAGCGGCGGGACTCCCGCGCGCCTAGCGCGGCATTTTCGCCAGTTCCGCCAGCAGGTTGACGGCAGCGCGGAAAGCTTCGTTCTCCGGAACGCCGCCGGTGGAAATCCGGACCGCCTCCACCCGGTCCGAGGGGCTGGACAGGAAGCTGGCGCCCGGCGCCACGTCGATGTCGAGCAGCCGCGCCTCCGCCACAAAGTCCGGGCTGTGCCAGCCGTCCGGCAGCGTGAGCCATGCGTGCAGCGCGGCGGGGTGGCCGGTCCAGGCGAGCCCGGCGAACGCCCCGGCCAGCACCCCGTGCCGGGCCGCGAGCGCGCCGCGCTGCCAGTCGGTCAGCGCCGCGGCGGTGCCGTCCGCGACCCAGGCGGCGGCGATGTCGGCCAGCAGCGGCGTTGCGCTCCAGCTCAGCGCGATCATCCGGGCGAGGATGGCGGGCCGCAGCTTCAGCGGCGTGACAATGTAGCCGGTGCGCAGGCCCGGCATGATCGTCTTGGTGAAGGTGGACAGGTGGATCACCCGCTCCGGCATCAGCGCGGCGAAGGGCGGCGGCGCATCGGGGGCGAGCGGCGCGAGCGCGTCATTCTCGATCACCGTCAGATCGTGCCTGCGCAGCACCTCCGCGATCTCGCCGCGCCGGTCCGCGGGCATGATCCGGGGCACCGGCCCCGACAGCGTCGGCAGGATGACGACCGCCCGCGCCCCTTCCTGCGCGCAGGCCGTGGCGAGGCTGGCCGGCACCATGCCGTCCGCGTCGCCGTCGACCGGGACGAGGCGGAGACCGTAATAGGCGCAGAGCGACATGACAGTGTGATGTGTGATCCGGTCGGCCAGCACCACGTCGCCCGGCCGGGTCGCCGCCGACAGCGCCAGCGCAAGGCCGTGCGCCGCGCCGTTGGTCACCACCACCCGGTCCGGTGTCGCGGGCAGGCCGCACCGCTCCAGCCACGCCGCCCCCGCCCGCCGGTGCAACGTCTGGCCCAGGTTCGGGCGGCTGGCGAGGAACACCGACGCATCGGCCGAGGCCGCCCGGTCGCGCAGCGCCTGCCGCATCAGCCGGTCGTGGCGCGGGTCGGACAGCGGGCGCGATATGGCGAGGTCCAGGAGACCGCCCTCGGGCGGGCGCACCGCGTAGGGCGGATCGCTCCCGGCTTCCGGATCGACCACGAAGGTGCCGCGCCCGACCTGCGCGTCGATCAGGTTCTGCTGTCGCAACCGGTCAAACGCCTTGCCGACGGTGTGGATGCTGAGCCCCATCCGCGCCGCCACCGCCCGGTGCGTCGGCAGCCGCTCCCCCCGCGCGATCCGCCCGGTCAGGATCGCCTGTTCGATCGCCGCGGCGAGGCTGAGATACAGCGGCTCTGTCAGGGTTTCGCGGGGCGGCAGGTCGATCGGCATGGGCTCTCGGTCACGACGGGACGGGGCCGACCGATACAATCGGCCGGCCCCGCTCCTGTCAATCGCCTGCCGCAGCGACAGATGCGGTCAGCCGTCCTCCGGCTCTGCCATGCGGCGGTGCATCTGCGCGATGACCGTGTCCGGGATGAGCCCCGAGAAGGTCGCCTGCACCTTGTTCATGAAGCCGCTGACCACCCCGCTCTGGCCCTTCATCATCGCGTCGTAGCCCTTGCGCGCAACCATCGCCGGATCGTCCTTGCTGTCGTCCTGCCCGACCGGCGTGTCCTCCATGCCCGCGCGTTCGAAGAACTCCGTTTCGGTCGGTCCCGGCATCAGGCAGGTCACGCTGACGCCGGTGTCCTTCATCTCGTTCCGGATCGCGTAGGACAGGCTGTCCAGATAGGCCTTCGTCGCGTTGTAGACCGCCTGGTAGCTTCCCGGCATGAACCCGGCGACGGACCCGGTGACGAGGATCCGCCCGCCGCCCTGCTGCCGCAGCTTGCGCCCGATGCCGTGCAGGAATTCGGTCGTGCCGATGACGTTCAGCGCGATGACATTGCGGATCTGGTCCAAGTCCTGGTCGAGGAACGCCTCTCCCAGCCCCCGCCCGGCATTGGCGAAGACGTAATCCACCTGTTCCGGCTCCAGCCGGGCCAGAAGGGCCGTGCTCCCTTCCTGCGTGGACAGGTCGGCCTGCAGGGTCTCCACCTCGGCACCTTTGCCGCGCAGTTCCTGCGCGGTCCGCTCCAGTTCGGCTTCGTTGGCGACGAGAAGCATCCGGTGCCCCTCCTCCGCGCAGATCCGGGCCAGTTCCAGACCGATGCCGGTCGAGGCGCCGGTGATGACGGCAAAATTCGCCATGGGATTCCTCCTTCTCCGGGGGCGGCGCCCGCCGTCAGGGTTTCAGGACCACCTTGGTCCAGTCGTTCTGGTTGCCGTGGAAATTGCGGTAGCCCTCCGCGGCCTCCTCGAGCGGAAGGCGGTGCGAGATCAGGAAGGTCGTATCCAGCTCCCCCTCCCCGATGCGCCGCAGCAGGTCCTGCGAATAGCGCTGCACATGGGTCTGGCCGGTGCGCCATTGCAGCCCCTTCTCCATGAAGGCGCCCAGCGGGAACTTGTCCACGAAGCCGCCATAGACCCCGGGCATGGAGATGCGGCCGCCCTTGCGGCAGGCCATGATCGCCTCGCGCAGCGCATGCGCGCGGTCGGCGCCAAAGCCGACCTTCTGCTTGACGGTGTCCAGCACGTTGTCCGGCGCGAAGCCGTGGCTTTCCATGCCGACCGCGTCGATCACCGCGTCTGGGCCGATGCCGCCGGTCATCTCCATCAGCGCCTCGAGCACGTGGGTCCGGCGGTAGTCGATCACCTTGGCGCCCAACTTCCGGGCGAGGTCCAGCCGGTTCGGGTAATGGTCGATCGCGATCACCTGGTGCGCGCCCATCACCAGCGCGCTCTGGATCGCGAAGAGGCCCACCGGTCCGCAGCCCCAGACGGCGACGGTGTCGCCCTCCTCGATGTCGCAGTTCTCGGCCGCCATCCAGCCGGTCGGCAGGATGTCCGACAGGAAGAGCACCTTCTCGTCGTCCAGACCGTCGGGGATGACGATGGGGCCGACGTCGGAGTAGGGCACCCGGACGTATTGCGCCTGCCCGCCCGGATAGCCGCCGGTCAGGTGCGAATAGCCGAAAAGCCCGGACATGGCGTGGCCGTAGAGCGGTTCGGACAGGTCCTGCTTCTCGGCGGGGTTGGAGTTGTCGCAGGCCGAGAACTGCTGCTTCATGCAGTGGAAGCACTTGCCGCAGGAGATGGTGAAGGGCACGACCACCCTCTGCCCCTTCTTCAGCGGGCTTTCGGGGCCGGTGTCCACCACCCGGCCCATGAACTCGTGGCCCAGGATGTCGCCCTGCATCACCGCCGGGATCACCCCGTCGTAGAGGTGCAGGTCCGACCCGCAGATCGCCGTCGCCGTGACCTCGATGATCGCGTCGCGGGGGTTGACGATTTCGGGATCCGGAACGGTGTCCACCCGGACGTCGTGCTTGCCGTGATATGTCAATGCGCGCATGGTCTGCCCTCCTCAGTCGGATTTGCGGTTGCGCGCGGTGGCAACCTCGCCGGTTTCCATCAGCATCTTGAAGCGCTTCATCTCGCGCCGGCCCTGGATGCGGGGTTCGCGCTGGAAGAGCTTGGCAATCGCCTGCCCCGCCGCGCCCGCGGGCGGGACATAGGCCACGATCGCCTCGACCTCGGTGCCGCGCCCGCCGGGGGCGTCGCGGAACATGATCTTGCCCTCGGTGTCGATGTCCGAGCCCTCGACTGAGCGCCAGGCGATCTCCTCGTTTTCGCGGTCTGCGACGACACGGGTGCGGATACGGTAGTCGGTGCCGGCGGGCCCGCGGATTACCCAGAGCGCGGCGTCGCCGTCCGATTTCACGCTGGCGACGTTCTCCATCACCTGCGCGAGATTGCCGAATTCCCGCCAGAAGTCATAAAGCTCGGACCGGGGGCGGTTGATCGTGACGGTGCGGCCGCTGACGGCGTAGTCGCCGTAATAGCTACGACGGCTGGTGCGACCGGGGGCGCTGTCCGGCCGGCCCGGCAGGGGGCGGCGTTCCATCCCCTTCGAAAGCGCCTGTGCGGCCAGCAGACCGGCGCCCGCGACCAGCAGGATGGCCGGCAGGCGGGTGCCGCTGCGATGTGGCGAATGTCTCATTGCTCGTCTCTCCTTGACCAGTCGCGGTAACCGGTCGGGTGAGACGATGTTCCCGCCACTCCGCGCGGATGGTGGAAGAGGGTGGAGACAGGGCGCCAAGACAGCCGCTGCTTCAAGCGGTGCCCGTGCGATACGCTGGCGTGTGATCAGGAGGGGGAGGCGCCCCGCGGTGTCACTCCGCGGTCTTGCCGTCTTCCCGCAGAAGGCGCTGAAGTTCCCGGGCGAGTTCGAGAAGGCGTTCGGGGGTCTCCTCCCGTTCGATCTCCTTCAAATGGTCGCGGACAGACTCGTCCATCGGCACCTGCGGGGGTGATCCGTCCACTTTGCCCTCTCCCGTCATCGCGTTTCCTTCAGGCCGTCACTCTGGTTACGACCGTCCTTTCGGGAAGGATCACAAGGAGGCCGAGAAACCGTTCCGGGGCTCATGAATGAGCGGGCATTTCAAATCAAGCCAGGTGTGATTCAACTTTTTGTACATGTTGCCGATGCACAGCGCTCCGGCCGACGCCCAAACGGGTCCCCGCTTGGCGCGGAGACCGAGCGCTGCAGTCTCAATCGCGGTCCACGAACTTGTTGAACCGGCTGGTCTGACCGTCCTCGGTCATGTCCTGATGCAGGAAGGCCAGCTTGCGGTCCTCGAACACCTCGAAGAATTCGTCCCAGCTGATTTCCTGCAGGTCCTCCTCCGGCGGGTCGAAGTCGATCCGCAGGATGCCGCCTTCGCCGGTGTCCTTGACCCGGGCCGGGTGGCCGTCGCGGGCCTCCACCCACTTCTTGATGACGTCGTGATCTGTGGTCTGTGCCGCTTCGCTCATCACGGTCTCCTTTCGGGTTGCATTACCGCTCAACGCCCCTCGGCGGGCCGCGTTCCGCGGGCGTAGATCGCGTCCAGCGTCTCGGCCACGGCGATCAGCCGCTCGCAGTCCGGGTCATAGCCCTGCCCGCGCGCGAGCCGCTCCAGCCAGTTCACCGCGGCGCGCCCGCCCCAGTCGTCCGGCGGGGCCGCAAGCTGGCGGGTGGCGCAGCCGTCGTGGCGCCAGGTCTCGAAGTCGAAGAAGGAGCCGGCCACGTTCGTCAGGCTGACCCCGCCGCCGGTGCCGAAGATGTCGAAGCGGATCACGGCGTCGCAGCCGGCGGGCAGGTTCCACGAACAGGCCAGCCGGATCGGCACGCCGCCGCCGGTCTCCAGCGTGGCGAAGGCGAGGTCCTCGACCTCCGACCCCCGGGATGCCAGCGGCTGCCCCCCGCTCTTCAGCGTCGCCGCGCGGCAGGCCACCTCGGGCCAGTCGAGCAGCCAGAGCGCCAGATCCACAAGATGCACGCCGAGGTCGATCAGGCAGCCCCCGCCCGACAGCGCGCGGTCGCGGAACCACGGCTTGTCCGGGCCGTAGGCGTTGTGGAACGTCAGATCGACGGCGTAGATCTCGCCCAGGCTGCCCGAGGCAATCTCATCCGCGATGGCACGGACGGCGGCGGTGTGGCGGTAGGAGAGGTCCGTCGCCAGCAGCCGATCCGCCCGTTTGGCGGCGGCCACGGCGGCGGCGGTCTCCTTCGCGTCGCGGCCCAGAGGCTTCTGGCAGAACACCGCCGCGCCGGCCTCCAGCGCCGCGATCGTCTGCGCGCTGTGCAGGGCCGATGGCGTGGCGATCACGACGCCCTCGGGCCGCAGCGCAAGGATGTCGTCCAGCCCTTCGCCGCGTTCCGCCTGTGCCGCCACGGCACCGCAGAGCTCGACCGCGTCCCGGTCCAGATCGGCGAAACCCGCAATCTCGGCCATGCCGGTGGCGGCCAGCGCCTCCATCCGGTTGCGCCCGATCCAGCCGAGCCCGAGGAACCCCAGCCGGGGGCGGGAGAGTGCGACCGCATCCTTCATGGCATCACCACCACGGCCTTGACGAAGCCTGCGGGCTTGTCCCGCGTCGCGTCCAGCGCCTCGCCCAACCGGTCGAGCGGGTATTCATGCGTCAGCAGCGGCTCGGGCACCAGAACGCCCTCGGCCACCAGATCCATCGCCTCGCGCATGGCGGCGAGGTTGGTGGCGCGGTCGCGGACATGGGCATTGGCTATCTCGAAGGCGCGCCAGTTCCAGAGCTGCATGTTCACCTGCCGGGGCCCGTCCTGATGATAGCCTGCGATGACCAGCCGCCCGCTTTCGCGCAGGATCTCGGCCGCCAGATCCAGCGGCCACTGGTGCCCGGTGCATTCGATCACCGTGTCGCAGCCCTGGCCTTCGGTCAGCGCGCCAAGTTGCTCCAGCACCGCCCCGTGGTCATGCATCGGCACCACCTGCGCCGCGCCCATCTCTGTCGCAAGGTCGAGGCTTTCGCCCCGGCGCGAGATCGCGATGACACGCGCGCCCGCCCGGGTCGCCAGCCGCGTCAGCACGGCGCCGAGGAATCCCAGCCCGATGATCGCCACGGTGTCGCCCGGCTGAACCCGCGCGGCGCGGAAGATGGAAACGGCGCAGCCGAAGGGCTCCGCCGGCATCGGCCGGTCGGCGAGCGCGGGCGGAATGGCCAGCGCCGCGTCCTCGGGCACGACCTCGTGGGTGGCGAAGCTGCGGCTGCCGAAGACGGCGACCCGTTGGCCCAGCCGGTCCTGCGGCAGATCCGGACCGAGCGCGTCGATTTGGCCCCAGCCCTCGTGCCCCAGCTCGGCCGGGGGCAGCGGGAAGTCCATCCACTCCGGCCCTGCCCACGGCCCGAGGTTCGAGGCGCAGACGCCGCAGCCGTCCAGCCGCACCCGCACCTCGCCGGGGCCCGGTTCGGGCAGCGGCAGTTCCGTCATCTCGACCTGTCCCGGCGCGGTCACCTGCGCGGCCAGCATTGTCGTGTCCAGTCGTCCTCCGTCCATCCGGTCCCTCCTTGGTATCAGACAGTCCGCCGAACCGGAGGGGCCGGGAAATGTTCCTGATCTTCATCTTCCGCAGCCCCTTTCTTCACCTTCGCGCGCGCGTGGGGCGGGTGCACAGCAACGGAAGTCATTGATGTCACTGCAGAAGATGCTGCCGCACCCCCGCGCGGCCGGTATCTGCCGATAATCATGGGAACAATCGCATGAACCTCCTGTTCTCGGAGGCTGTGGAAGCAGGAATGGAGACGACCATGGCGAATGTCCTTGTCACCGGAGGGTGCGGGTTCATCGGGCGGCATGTCGCGGCCGAGCTGATCGGGGCCGGCCACGGCGTCCGGCTCTACGACGCGATGATCGAACAGGTGCACGGCAGCGACGGCGCCGCCGCCGACATTCCGCCCGAAGCGGCGGTGATCCGGGGCGACATGCGCGACGCGCCGCGTCTGGCCGAGGCGCTGCAGGATTGCGACGCGGTGATCCACCTCGCCGCCGAGGTGGGCGTGGGGCAGTCGATGTACGAGATCGCCCGCTACGTCGGCGCCAACGACCTCGGGACAGCGGTCCTGCTGGAGGCGATCGCGAACCAGCCGGTCCGGCGGCTTGTCGTCGCCTCGTCCATGAGCATCTACGGCGAAGGCTATTACGCGCTGGCCTCCGGCCAGCTCTACGACGGCGCGCGGCGGCGCAAGCAGGACCTGCGCGAGGGACGTTGGCAGCCCGCAGGCCCCGGGGGCGAGGCGCTGGAGGCGGTGCCGACGGACGAGACCAAGCGCCCCGACCTCGCCTCGATCTACGCGCTGACGAAATACCAGCAGGAACAGGCCTGCCTGATCTTCGGTGCCGCCTACGACGTGCCCACCGTGGCGCTGCGGCTGTTCAACGTATTCGGCGCGGGGCAGGCCCTGTCGAACCCCTACACCGGCGTTCTGGCGAACTTCGCCTCGCGGCTGGCGAACGGAGAGCGGCCGACGATCTTCGAGGACGGCCAGCAGCAGCGCGACTTCGTGCATGTGCGCGACGTGGCCCGCGCTTTCCGCCTCGCGCTCGAGGCCGAGGAGGTGGCGGACGAGACCTTCAACATCGGCTCCGGCAACGCCTATTCGATCGAGCAGGTCGCCAGCCTTCTGGCGCAGGCGATGGACCGTCGGGACCTGGAGCCCGAGGTGCTGGGCCGCTTCCGCGCGGGCGACATCCGGAATTGCTTCGCCGACATCGGCAAGGCGCGCGCCTGGCTCGGGTTCGAACCGGAGCACCGGCTGGAGGATTCCCTCGGCCCCTTCGTCGAATGGGTCCGGCAGGCCCCGGCAGAGGACCGCGGCACCCAGATGCGCAGCGAACTCGAGGTGCGGGGTCTCGTGTCATGAGCCAGTTCGGTTTCGTCGAATGGTTCAGGCCCGGCGACCGCGACCGGGTGGAGGCGGTCCTGCCCAAGCTGGAAGCGACCGGCGCGGCATGGCTGCGGACCCACCTGTCCTGGGCCGACTACCACGCGCCGGGCGGCAAGGAGTGGTACGACTGGCTGATCCCGCGCCTCGCGCGGAACATCGAGCTGGTGCCCTGCATCCACTACACGCCGCCGTCCCTGTCGCGGACCGGCAAGAGTTCGGGCGCGCCCAAGGTGCTGAAGGACCTCGCCGATTTCTGCGACACGGTGATGACCGACTACGGCGCGCATTTCGAATGCATCGAGCTGTGGAACGAACCGAACAACCTGCTGGACTACGACTGGCGGGAGGATCCCGGCTTCGACCTGTTCTGCGAGATGATCGACATGGCCGCCTACTGGATCCGGCATCGCGGCTGGAAACCGGTGCTGGGCGGCCCCTGCCCCTTCGATCCCTACTGGCTCGACCTGATGGGCCAGCGCGGGATCCTCTCCTACATGCACGCGGTCGGCTTCCACGGCTTCCCCGGCACATGGGACAGCGAGGAAGGATCGTGGTCCGGCTGGGACATGCACCTGGGCGAGATGCGGGCGATCCTCGACCGGCACAACCCGCAATCCGAAATCTGGATTACCGAGACCGGCTATTCCACCTGGCGCAAGGATCAGATGGAACAGGCGCGCCGTTTCGTCCAGGCGCTGGATGCGCCAGCCGAGCGGATGTTCTGGTACGCGTGGCAGGACCTGCAGCCCGACGTCGCGGTGCAGGAGGGGCTGTGGTTCGACCCCCGGCACTACCACCTCGGCGCGCTGACGGCGGACCAGCAGCCCAAGCTGCTCGCCCGGATGCTGAGCGAGGGTGGCGTGACCCGCCTGCGCGAGGTAACGCGCCTGTCGGCGCCCCCCTCGGTCGGCGGGACCCGTCCGGTCGTCATCACCGGCGGCGCGGGCTTCATCGGCTCGAACCTCGCCGAAAGCTACCTGCAGGACGGGCGCGACGTGGTCGTGCTGGACAACCTTTCCCGCCCGGGGGTGGAGGAGAACCTCGCCTGGCTCAGCGCACGGCACGGCGATCTGGTGCATCCCGCCCCGGTCGACCTGCGCGACGCGCAGGCGCTCGGCGACGCGGTCCGCGATGCGGCGGCGGTCTTCCACCTCGCCGCGCAGACCGCGGTGACCACCAGCCTCGATGCGCCGATCGAGGATTTCGAGATCAATGCGCGCGGCACGCTGAACGTGCTCGAGGCCGTGCGGGCCACCGGGCGGGACGTGCCGCTGCTGTTCGCTTCGACCAACAAGGTCTACGGCGCGCTGGCGGATCTGGAGGTGCGCGATCAGGGCGACATGGTCCGCCCCGCCGACCAGCGCCATGCGCGGGGCGTCGACGAAAGCCGCCCGCTGGATTTCTGCACGCCCTACGGCTGTTCCAAGGGCGTCGCGGATCAATACGTGCTCGACTACGCGAAAAGCTACGGTCTGCAGGCGGCGGTGCTGCGGATGTCCTGCATCTATGGCCCCCGTCAGTTCGGGACCGAGGATCAGGGCTGGGTGGCGCATTTCCTGATCTCCGCCCTGAAGGGCGAGCCGATCACCATCTACGGCAGCGGCCGGCAGGTCCGGGATGTCTGCGAAGTATCCGATGCGGTCGCCGCCTACCGGCTGGTGCACGACCGGATCGGCAGCCTGTCGGGCCGTGCGTTCAACCTCGGCGGCGGCCCGGAGAACGCGGTGAGCCTGCGTCAGGTGGTGGCCGAGATCGCCCGCACCACCGGGCTCTCTCCGCAGGTCAGCTATGGCGATTGGCGGCAGGGGGACCAGCCGTGGTTCGTCGCCGACACCTCGGCGCTGACCGAGGCGACGGGCTGGCGGGCGCGCATCGGCTGGCGCGACGGGATCGTCCGGCTGGTCAACTGGCTGTCGGAAAACCGCGTCCGCTCGGCCCAGGGGAGCGTGACCGCATGAGCCTGCGCATCCTGATGACCCTCGACGCCGTCGGCGGCGTCTGGCGCTACGCGGTGGACCTCGCCGCCACGCTCGCGGACGCGGGGCACGAGATCGTGTTCGCCGGGTTCGGCCCCCGCCCGCAGCCTGCGCAGGAGGAAGAGGCCCGCGCCACCGCCCGGCTGGAGTGGAGCGACGCCCCGCTCGACTGGCTCGCCTCGGGCCCCGGCGATCTGGAAGCGGCGCCGCGCTGGCTGGAGGAACTGGCCCGCCGGCATGCCGTGGACCTGATCCACCTGAACCAGCCGGCCTTCGCGGCGGGGCTCAGGGGCGGGCCCCCCCGGGTGACGGTGACGCATTCCTGCCTCGCCACGTGGTTCCGCACGATGGAAGGCGGCGGGGTGCCCGATCACCTGCGGTGGCAGGTGGAGGCGACACGCGCGGGTTTCCTCAATTCGGACCGTGTGGTCGCGCCCTCGGCGGCCCACGCCGCGATGACGGCGGACGTCTACCGTCTCGACGACGTCGCCGCAGTGCCGAACGCCAGCCGCGCGCCGCTGGTGGCGCCGAACGACGGCAACGGTCAGGTCGTTGCGGCGGCACGGTGGTGGGATCCGGCCAAGAACGGCCAGGTGCTGGACGCGGCGGCGGCGGTGACCGCTGCGCGGGTGACGATGATCGGCCGCGCCGAGGGGCCGGACGGCCAGCGCTTCGTGCCCGAACGTGTCGCCGCGCCGATCCCCCTGCCCCACCCCGAGACGATGGAGCGGATCGCGGCGGCCAGCCTCTTCGTCTCCCCTTCGCTTTACGAACCCTTCGGTCTGGCCACGCTGGAGGCCGCACGCGCGGGCCGCCCGCTGCTGCTGGCCGACATCCCGGTCTACCGCCAGCTCTGGGGCACTGTCGCCCGCTTTTTCGACCCGCAGGATCCGCGCGATCTGGCGCAGGGCATCGACGCCCTGCTGCGGGCGCCGGCGGAACGGCTGGCCCGCGGGGCCGCCGCGCAGCGGCAGGCGCTGCGCTATTCGCTGACCGATCAGGCCGCGGCCATGACCGACATCTATCAGGAGGTCACCGCCAGCGCGGCGGTGAACGTGACGCCATGAAGTTTACCTTCCTCACCCATTCGCTGGTCTCCGACTGGAACCACGGCAACGCCCATTTCCTGCGCGGCGTGATGCGCGCGTTGCAGGCAGACGGCCACGAGTGCCGCGCGCTGGAACCGGCGGACGGCTGGTCGCGCACGAACCTCGTCGCCGAACGGGGCGAGGCGGCGGTGCGGGCCTTCCACGACACCTTCCCCGACCTGCGCAGCGACAGCTACGCCGCGCTTGAGGAGGTCGCGGAGATCATCGAGGACAGCGATGTCGTGATCGTCCACGAGTGGACGGACCCCGCCATCGTCACGGCCGTGGGGCGGATGCGGGCGTGCGGCGGGCGGTTCCGGCTTCTGTTCCACGACACCCACCATCGGGCCGTATCGGCCGATGCCGAGATCCGGGCGCTGGACCTGTCGGCCTACGACGGGGTCCTGGCCTTCGGCGGGGCGCTGCGCGAACGCTACCTCGCTTCGGGCTGGGGGGCGCGCGTCTTCACCTGGCACGAGGCGGCGGATGACACGGTCTTCCGCCCGCATCCCCACACCCCGCCCGAACGTGACCTGATCTGGGTCGGCAACTGGGGCGACGGCGAACGGTCGGAGGAGCTGATGGAATTCCTCGTCCGCCCGGTCGCGGAGCTGGGCCTGTCCGCCACCGTCCACGGCGTGCGCTACCCGGACGAGGCGAAGACGGCGCTGGCCGAGGCGGGCATCGCCTATGCCGGGTCGATCGCGAACGCCGACGTTCCCGACGCCTTTGCCAAACACCGCGTCACCGTCCATGTCCCGCGCCGCCCTTACGTGGAGGCGCTCCCCGGCATACCGACCATCCGCCCGTTCGAGGCGCTGGCCTGCGGCATCCCGCTGATCTCGGCCCCTTGGGACGATGCGGAGGGGCTCTTCCGCCCCGGTACCGACTACCTCGTCGCATCGAGCGGCACGGAGATGAAGACCCATCTGCACGACGTCCTGTCCAACCCCGCCCTCGCCGCCGCGCTGGCGGCCAGCGGGCTGGAGCGGATCGCGGAGCGTCACACCTGCCGCCACCGCGCGGCCGAGTTGCTTTCCATCCTCGACACCATCGGCACCGACACGCGGGAGATCGCCTGATGCAACGCATGGCCTTCTACGGCTCCAGCCTCGTCTCCTCCTACTGGAACGGCGCGGCGACCTATTATCGCGGGATCATCCGCGCCCTCGCGGCGCATGGCTGGGACACCACCTTCCACGAACCCGACGTCTGGGACCGGCAGAAGAACCGCGACATGGAGCCGCCCCCGTGGTGCAAGGTCGCGGTTTACCGAGGCTCCGCGGCGGGGGTCCGGGAGGCCGCGGCGCAGGCGGCACGGGCGGAGGTCGTCGTGGTAGCCTCGGGCATCGGGTACGAGGACGACGGGCTCCGCCGCGCCGTTCTGGACCGCGCGGGCCCCGAGGCGGTCCGCGTCTGGTGGGACGTGGACGCCCCCGCGACGCTGGCCGCGATGCAGGCCGACCCGAACCACCCGCTGCGGCGCGATCTGCCGGAGTTCGACATCGTGCTGACCTACGGCGGCGGCCAGCCGGTGATCGACGCCTATCGCGCGTTCGGCGCCCGGGACTGCGTGCCGATCTACAATGCGCTCGACCCCTCCACCCATTTCCCGGTGCCGGGCGATCCGCGCTTCGCCGCCGATCTTGGCTTTCTCGGCAACCGCCTGCCCGACCGCGAGGCGCGCGTGGCGGAGTTTTTCCTGCACCCCGCGCGCGACCTGCCCGACCAGCGCTTCATCCTCGGGGGCTCGGGCTGGGACCAGGGCGCGCTGCCGCCCAATGTCCGCGCCATCGGCCACGTCGGCACCGGCGATCACAACGCCTTCAACGTGACCCCCCGCGCGGTGCTGAACATCGCCCGGGACAGCATGGCGCAGACCGGGTTCTCGCCGGCCACGCGCGTGTTCGAGGCCGCCGGCGCCGGCGCCTGCCTGATCACCGACGCCTGGGAAGGGATCGAGCTGTTTCTCGAACCCGACCGCGAGGTCCTCGTCGCCCGCGACGGCGCCGAGGTGACCGAGATTCTGCGCACCCTGACCGAGGACGATGCCCGCCGCATCGGCGCGGCCGCCCGCGCCCGCGTCATCGACGCCCACACCTACCAGAACCGCGCGGAGGAGGTGACCGCCCTCTTCGCCAGATTGTCGCAACGGGAGCTGCACATATGACAAGACCGCTGGATATCGTGATCTTCGGCCTTTCCCTCTCGTCCTCGTGGGGCAACGGGCACGCCACCACCTACCGCGCGCTGCTGCGCGGGCTGGCGGCCGAGGGGCACAGGGTGCTTTTCCTGGAACGGGACGTGCCGTGGTACGCCTCGCAGCGCGACCTGCCGCAACCGGATTTCTGCAACTTCGCGCTCTATGACAGCCTCGACGATCTGGGCCGCTGGCAGGAGCGGATCGCCGAGGCCGACGCGGTGATCGTCGGTTCCTACGTGCCCGAGGCGATCGAGCTGGTGGATCGTCTGGCCGAGCGCGTGGCGGGGCGGCTGGTCTACTACGACATCGACACGCCGGTCACGCTGAAGGCGCTGGAGAGCGACGAGGCGGAATACATCCGGCACCGTCAGCTGCCGATGGTCGACCTCTACCTGTCCTTCGCCGGGGGCAAGGCGCTGGAGCGGCTGCAGGCGCTTGGCGTGCGGCAGGCGGAGGCACTCTTCTGCTCCGTCGATCCCGAGCGCTACCGCCCGATGGAGGTGGAGAACCGCTGGGACCTCGGCTATCTCGGCACCTACAGCCCGGACCGGCAGCCGGGGCTGGAGGCGCTGCTGATCGAACCGGCGCGGCAGATGCCCGAGTGCCGCTTCGTCGTCGCCGGGTCGCAGTTTCCGGACGACATCGACTGGCCCGAGAACGTCGAGCGGATCGACCATGTCGCCCCGCCGGATCACGCGGCCTTCTACAACGCGCAGCGGTTCACGCTGAACATCACCCGGGCGGCGATGCGAAACGTGGGCCACTCCCCCTCCGTCCGCCTGTTCGAAGCGGCAGCCTGCGGCACCGCGATCCTTTCCGACCGCTGGCCGGGCATCGAGGAGGTGCTGACCCCGAACGACGCGATCATCCTCGCCGACGGGCCCTCCGACATCGTCTCTGCCTTGTCCATGCCGCGTCCCATGCGCGAGCGGATGGCACAATCCGCGCGCGACAGCGTTCTGGCCCGCCACACCGGGCAGGCGCGTGCACGGGAACTGGCCGGGCATCTGCGCGGCCTGACCGCCAAGAGCGGGGTGCCGGCATGAGCGTGCACAGCCTTCCGAAAACCGCATTGGTCGCGGGCGGCGCCGGTTTCGTCGGCTCGCACCTCTGCGACGCCCTGCTCGCGCGCGGCATGCGGGTGATCTGCGTGGACAATTTCCACACGGGGCGGCGGCGGAACGTGGCGCCGCTGCAGAACGACCGCCGCTTCCGGATCATCGAGGCGGATGTCGCCACCGATATCCTGCCGGATCTGGCGGTGGACTGGGTGTTCAACCTCGCCTCCCCCGCGTCGCCGCCGCACTATCAGTCGGACCCGGTGCGCACGATGATGACCAACGTGGTCGGCACCGGCAACCTGCTGGCCTTCGCCGCCCGCGGCAAGGCGCGCTATCTGCAGGCGTCGACCAGCGAGGTTTACGGCGACCCCGAACTGCACCCGCAGCGCGAGGATTACTGGGGCCACGTGAATCCAATCGGCATCCGCGCCTGTTACGACGAGGGCAAGCGCGCGGCGGAATCGCTCTGCTACGACCACATGCGCACCGGGAAGCTGGACGTGCGGGTGGCCCGGATCTTCAACACCTACGGCCCCCGGATGCGGGCCGACGATGGGCGAATCGTGTCGAATTTCATCGTGCAGGCCCTGGAGGGGCGCGAGATGACGGTATACGGCGACGGCCGCCAGACCCGCAGCTTCTGCTACGTCTCCGACCTGGTGCGCGGGCTGATCGCGCTGATGGCGGTGGAGGAGACGCCGGAAGGGCCGGTGAACCTGGGCAATCCGGACGAGTTCGAGGTGCTCGACCTCGCTCGGCAGGTGCGCGAGGCGATCCCGACCCGCGCCGAGATCGTGTTCCGCCCCCTGCCCTCGGACGATCCGAAGCGGCGGCGGCCGGACATCACCCGCGCCCGGGACCTGCTGGAATGGACCCCCGAGGTGCCGCTGCGCGAGGGGCTGGCGCAGACCGCCGCGTGGTTCTCCGTCCCCGCGCATCGGGCGATCGAAACGGAGGAACTGGCGAGGCCCGCGGAATGAAAGACCTGACAGAACGCATCCGGGACCTCGGCCCGTGGTTCCACAACCTCCGCCTCGACGGGATCGAGACGGCGCCTGACCATCCGCTGGGGGATTACCCCAACTTCAAGTGGGAGGGGTTCCGCCACGCGGTGCCCCAGGACTTGACCGGGCTGAGCGTGCTCGACATCGGCTGCAACGCCGGGTTCTACTCGATCGAGATGGCCCGCCGCGGGGCCGCCCGCGTCGTCGGCATCGACAGCGACCCGCGCTACCTCGCGCAGGCGGCGCTGGCGGCCGAGGCCAGCGGCGTCACGCTCGACCTGCGGCAGATGTCGGTCTACGACGTCGCCGCCCTGGGCGAGCGGTTCGACTTCGTCATCTTCATGGGCGTACTTTATCACCTGCGCCACCCGCTGCTGGCGCTCGATCTGCTCTGGGAACATGCGGTCGGGGACCGGCTGCTGTTCCAGTCGATGCAGCGCGGCAGCGGCGACGTGGCCGAGGCGGCGGGCGATTACGCCTTCGAGGACGAAAGCCCCTTCGCGCGCGACGACTGGCCCCGGCTGCACTTCATCGAACACCGCTATGCGCAGGATCCCACCAACTGGTTCGTCCCGAACCGCGCGGCGGCCGAAGCGATGCTGCGCAGCGCCGGGTTCGAGATCGAGGCGCACCCCGAGCCGGAGGTCTACCTCTGCCGCCGGGGATCGCGCCCCGAAGCGGTTGAGCCGCCGCCCCCGATCCGCACCGCCGGCCCCTGATCGGCAGACAAGGAGAGTCCATGAACCGTTTCGAAAACAGCTCGGTCATCGTCACCGGGGCCGCCTCCGGCATGGGCCTGGCCGCCGCGCGCCGCTTCCTCGACGAAGGCGCGCGTGTCGCAGTGGCCGACCTGCCGGACCAGATGGACAAGCTGCCGGGCGACCTGCCCGCCGCCCGCATCCTGAAGGTGCCGACCGACGTGTCGCAACGCGCCGAAGTCGACGCGCTGGTAGATAAGACCGTGGCGGCGTTCGGCGCGCTGGACGTGCTGGTGAATAACGCGGGCCAGCTGGTCGCGGGCGAGATCGGAGAGGTCAGCGACGAAGACTGGCACAGGGTTTTCGCCACGGACGTCGACGGCATCTTTTACGGCTGCCGCGCCGCCCTGCCGCACCTGGAACGCTCCGGCGGCTGCGTGGTGAATACCGTGTCGGTCTCCGGCCTCGGCGGGGACTGGGGGATGAGCCCCTACAACGCCGCCAAGGGCGCCGCCGCGCAGCTGACGCAGGCGCTTGCGCTGGATTTCGGACGCAAGGGGGTGCGGATCAATTCGGTCTGCCCGACGCTGACGCGGACGGGCATGACGACGGATGTGGTGAACGACGAGGAGATGGTGGCGAAGTTCCGCGAACGTATCGCCCTCGGCCGCTATGCTGAGCCCGAGGACATTGCCGCGGTCATCGCGTTCCTTGCCAGCGACGACGCCCGTTTCGTGACCGGGGTGAACCTGCCGGTGGACGGCGGGCTGATGGCGTCGAACGGGCAGCCGCCTCAGACGTGACGGGCATGCGGCACCGCCGAGCTCCGGCGGCGCCGCATGAGCCTCAGGCCACGCCGGGGTGGGAGCCGACCTCGGAACCGTCGGGCTGCTTCACGCGCAGATTGTTCTGCACATGGGTCACGCCGCTGACGCTGTCGGCGCAATCCTCCGCCCGGCGCTTGGCCCGGCGGGATTCGACGTGACCGTCCAGCGTGACCTCGCGGTCCTTCACCGTCACGGTGACCTCGCGCGCGTCGACCACGCGGTCCTCGGTCAGACGGTCATTCACGTCCTCCTCGATCCGCGCGTCGGAGCGGGTGTAGTTCCGCGGGCCGCGGCCGCGGTGATCTTCCTCGCGCCGGCGCTCGGCATCCTCGTCGCCAAACCAGGACGAGACCTCGTCCGTCGCCTTGTCGAAGAAGTCGCGCCCGCCGCTCGGGCCTCCGTGCGCGTAACCGTGCCCCGGCCGCCGGTCGGGGCCGGTGTAGCCCGCCGACCGGGCAAGCGGGTAGTCATAGGCCGGGGCCATGCCCGCCATGCCCGGCCCGATGGCGGGGGGACGATCCATCCAGTAGGGGTCGCCGCCGCCCGCCCGGCCGCCATAGCCCGGCCGGTCGTAGTCGGCGCGGCCCGGCTGCGGACCGGCGAAGCGGTCGCGCGGCGGCACGACATCCCGGTCGTCCCATTCCTCGCGCGGGCGGGGATAGTCGTCAGGGTGGCGTGAATATCTCGGTGCCATGGTGTCCTCCTTTGACGATGGACACCGGAAACAGGACAGGGCCTCCCATGTTCCCGGCCCACCCCCGGTCAGGCAGGTTCCAGCCGTACGGGAATCGACTTGCTCGCCGGAGTCTTCGACAGCTTGTCGTGGTGCCCGATGGGGATCAGCACGTTGCATTCTGGGAAGTACGATACAATCGTGCCGCGCGGCAGGTCGTAGGGGATCACGCGCATCCCGCTCAGCCGGCGGTCCACCCCGTCCTCGAAATCGCAGATCATCGTCACCGGCTGGTCGCGCCGCAGCCCAGCTTCGGCGATGTCGGCCTCGCACATCAGCACCACGTCGCGGGTGCCCTCGATCCCCCGGAAGCGGTCGGAATAACCGTAGATCGTGGTGTTGAACTGGTCGTTCGAGCGGACCGTCACCAGCCGGTAGCGCCCCGGCCGGTCGCCGAAGTCGAGAGAGTCGAGTCGCTCCGGCTTGGTGAACTCCGCCCGCCCGCTTTCCGTCTCCCATTCCCGGCGATGCGCGGCGATGTTGCGGTGGAAGCCTCCAGGCTGGTTCATGCGGGCGTTGAAGGCGCGGAAATCGTCGGGATAGGTCGCCTCGATCAGGTCCCGGACGCGACCGTAATCAGCGGTCCACTCGTCCCACGTCACCTTCGGGTTCGGCGGCAGCGTCGCATTGGCGAGCCCCGCGACGATGGCCAGTTCGCTTTTCAGCCTGTCCGACGCGGGGGTGCGGTGCCCGTAGGAACCGTGGATCATGGCAAAGCTGTCCTCCACGCTCACCGCCTGGTTGCCGGTGGCCTGGATGTCCTCCTCCGCCCGGCTGAGGCAGGGCAGGATATAGGCGGTCTTGCCGGGGAAGAGGTGCGAGCGGTTCAGCTTGGTCGCGACCGAGACGGTCAGCTCCTGCTGCGGCCAGTGCCGTTCCATCAGGTCGCGGTCGGGCACCGCGCGGACGAGGTTGCCGCCCAGGCTGATCATGGCCTTCACCCGGCCCTCGGCGAGCCCCTCGACCGCGTCGACGATGTGCATCCCGTCCTTCTGCGGCGGCTCGAAGCCGAACAGATCCCGCAGCTTGTCCATCGGCACCAGGTCGGCCTTTTCCGCGATGCCGACGGTCCGCTGGCCCTGCACGTTGGAATGGCCGCGCACCGGGGTAATGCCCGCGCCGGTGCGGCCGATGTTCCCGCGCATCAGCATCAGGTTGGTCAGCATCGCCACGTTCAGCCAGCCGTGCGCCTGCTGGGTCAGGCCCATGCCGTAGGCGGCGATGACCTTGTCGGTGGACATGTAGAGATCCGCCGCTTCCCGCAGCGCGGCCTCGGTCAGGCCGGAGGCGGTCTGGATATCCGCCCAGGGCGTCTCTCGCACAACGGCCGCGAAATCGTCGAAGCCGGTGGTGTGCTCTTCCAGGAAGGCGGCGTCGATCACCCGCGCGCTGCCCTCGGCCAGCGCCGCATCGTCCGCCTCGATCACCGCCTTGCACAGTCCCATAAGCGCGCCGACGTCACCGCCCGCCCGAACCTGGTGATACTGGTCGGAGAGGGTCGTTTCCCGGCCCGTCAGCATGTCGGCCGGGTTCTGGGGATCCACGAAGGACACCAGCCCCTGCTCCCGCATCGGGTTGAAGCTGATGATATGTCCGCCCCGGTCCTTGAGCGCCTTCATCGGATGCAGGAAGCGCGGGGAGTTGGTGCCGGGGTTCTGCCCGAAGAACATCAGAAGGTCGGTCTGTTCCAGATCCTCCCACACGATGGTGCCGACGGGGGAGCCGATCACCTTCTTCAGCCCGACGCTCGTCGTCTCGTGGCACATGTTGGAGCTTTGCGGCAGGTTGTTGGTGCCGTAGAGCCGGGCGAAGAGCGCGTAGAGATAGGACGCCTCCAGCCCCGCGTGGCCCGAGGCGTAGAACACCACGCTGTCGGGCTCGAGCCGGTTGAGCGTCCCGGCGATGTCGGCAAACGCCTCCTCCCAACTCACCTCGAGATAGCGGTCTGTCACGGCGTCGTAGCGCATCGGCGCGGTCAGGCGCCCCTCCTTTTCAAGGTCGTGATCCTTCCACTCGCGCAGTTCGGTCACGGTGTGATCGGCGAGGAACTCGGGCCCGCAGCGGTGCGAGGTCAGCTCCCACAGGGTCATCTTGGCGCCGTTCTCGCAGAATTCGAACGGGTGGTAGTTCGCGGGCTTGGGCCAGGCACAGGACATGCACATGAAGCCGCCGGGCTTGTTCTGCCGCCGCAATGTGTCGAGCGCGGCAGCCTCCGTTCCCGCGTGACCGAAGATGCGCGTGATGCTGCGGAGCGATCCCCAGCCTCCGGCCGGGCCGGACGGCTTGGGCAGGTCTTCCGTGCTCATGTGTGGTTCCTTTCCGCGATTGGGGGCGTCGGGTACGGCAACAGGAACCGGTGGGGAATGTTTCTGCGGACGCCGCGTAGCAGGGGAACGCGGGCGATACAGGCCGGTTCCGCCTCACTTCTTCTCGCCGTCCGCAAGGGTCATCCGGTCCAGATCCTCCATCGTGCATTCGTTGCTGAGGAACAGGGCGACCGGGCGCAGGGCGTGAATGTGACTGAACAGGATCACCACCGCGACCACGATCGGCACGGCGAGAAGTGCGCCGACCACGCCCCAGATCCACGACCAGAGCACCAGCACCACGAGGATCACCAGCGGAGAGACCGACACCTGCCGCCCCTGCAGCCGGGGGTCGACGAAGTTCCCCATCACCTGCTCGATGGCGAATATGCCGGTGCCGATCAGGAAGGCGGTGCCCGGGTCCTTCTGAGCGAAGGCATATGCGACGACCAGCACCCCCGCGATCATCGACCCGAAGGTGGGGATGAAATTCAGCAGGAACGCCAGCAGGCCCCAGACCAGCAGCAGGTCGAGGTCGAAGATCCAGAGCCAGCCCACGTAGAGCGCGGCCGTCAGCAGCCCCACGACCACGCGGGTGAGCAGGTAGCGGCGGAGCCGGTCGGCGATCACGACTATCGAATTCTCGAGATCCCGGCTGGCGCGTTTCGAGGCCGCGGTTTCCAGCTTGGCCCGCCAGCGCGGCGCCTCGATCAGCATCATCAGCGTCAGGAAAAGCACGAGGATCAGCCCCGCCAGCGTCGTGCCCGCCATATTCAATACGTTCTGCGCGAAACCGGGGATGCTTTCCAACATCGCCGAGGCGAGAGATTCGGTCGCCTGCGAATAGACCTCGCGGAACATGGAGCCGCCCTCCGTGTCGGCCTCGCCCTCTTCGAAGACGTCAATCGAGGGCAGCAACTCCCGGTAGTCGGCCCCTTCGAACCGGTCGATCAACTGACCCGCGGCCAGCCAGAGGCAGCCGGCGAAGCCGAGCAGCACCAGCAGCACGACACAAAGCGCCAAGGCGTGGCCGAGCCAGCCCAGCCAGGATGGCAGCCGCTCTGACGCGAGCCGGTCTACCGGATAGACCAGCAGGGCGAGGAACAGCGACAAAACCACCGGCACCATCACCGTGGCGGTCGCGCGCAACGCCCAGCCGGACAGGATGACCACGATGACCGTCAGCAGCCACAGCACCGGCCGGCGCATCCATGCCTCACCGTTTTCACGTTCGCTCATGGGCTCCCCTTTCCGCGTTTCGATCACCCGTGTGCCGGTGCATCCCGGGCCGCCTTTTGCCGGTCCGCCGCCCGGCGCAGAAGCGCGATCACCGTCTCATCGGCGACCTGCGTGAAATCCTCGTAATGGTCCCCGACAGCCCGGAAATGCGCTGGCGCGGACAGCGCGAGGACCTCGTCCGCCTGCGGGGCGAGCCGGTCCAGCACGGCCGGCGGGGCGACCGGCACGGCGAGAATCAGTCGCGCGACGCCTGCGTCGGACAGCCCGGCCAGCGCGGCGCTGGCGGTGCCGCCGGTCGCCATGCCGTCGTCGACGACGATCACCGTCCGCCCCTCCAGCGGGACGGGCCTGCGCCCCTGACGGTAGAGTTTGCGCCGTCGGTCGATCACCTCGAGCTGGCGGATCTTTTCGTCCTCGACATAGTCGCGGGTCGGTTTCAGTGCGTCCATCACCTCTTCGTTCAGCACCACGCGCGGGGTCGCGCCGTCCACCACCGCGCCGATCCCCAATTCCGAGAAGCCGGGCGCGCCCAGCTTCCGCACGAGGATCACGTCGAGCGGTGCCTTTAGCGCCTCGGCCACCTCGCAGGCCACCGGCACGCCCCCGCGCGGCAGGGCGAGCACGACCGGATCCTGCAGAACTGTCCCGGCGAGGCGTGTGGCAAGCCGGCGTCCGGCGTCCGTCCGGTTTTCGAACCTCAGCATCGTCGCACCTCCTTACAGGCCGAAGGGCCATGTCTCTGCGGGCGTTCCGCCCCCGCCGCCGGCGTCCAGCGGCGTCACGGCGGCGGTCCGGTCCAGCCAGACCCATCCGTCGAACTGGCGCGGCAGGATCGCCTCGGCGTAATGGCTCCGCAGCTCCGTCTCGGGCCGGTAGATCACCCCGACGAACCGCTCCAGCCGCCCCTCCGAGAGCGCCGCCGCAAGGTCCGGCGTCTCTCCCGGCGCGACGAGGAAGCGCGGCAGGCCGGTGTCGTGGCTCAGCCGCTCGTAGCTGCCGGGGTGCGAGGGCCGCACCTGTTTCACCCGCATCGGCCCGCCCCAGTCCGAGGCGGCGGCGACGGTGCCGTCATGCGTGCCGAAGCCGATGAGTGCCACGTCCGCGCCGTATGCCTCGCGCGCCAGCTGGCCGATGTTGTGTTCCCCGCCGTGCTGCCCCATGGCCGTGGCCCGGGCATCGCCGACGTGGGAATTGTGCGCCCAGACCACCGCTTTCGCCGCCGGGCCATGCGCGTCAAGCACACGGGACAAAGTATCGAACATGTGACTGTCGCGCAGGTTCCAACCCTCCGGCCCGCCGCGGTAGAGTCCGCGGTAATAGGCCTCGGCCGCTGCGACGAGGCGGGCGTTCTGACGCGCGTCGAGCAGATCGTCCCCGTCGCCCGCGCGCGTGGAGAGCCCGGCTTCCAGCAGTTCCCGGCACTGGGCGATCACGTCGTCCTCGCAGGAGGCATAGCCCCGCGCCATCGCTCCGGCATAGGCCGCCGGCTCCTCCGCCCAGGGGTCGAGGCAGCCGTAGCGCATCCGCGCCAGTGCGGCGGCGTCGGGATCGATCCGGTCGAGGTAGGCGACCACCGCCTCCATCGACGCGGACAGGCTGTAGATGTCGAGCCCGCACACTGCCGCCCGGTCCCCTGCCCCACGGCCGTCGTTCCAGTCGCGCATCCAGTGGACGAGCCGTTCGAATTCCGCGTTGCGCCACATCCATTGCGGAAAGCGGCGGAACGGTGGCTCGTCCCCCGGCGATGGCCCGCGGTGCCGGACGAACCGGTCGACCTGCGCGGCGTCCGGCCAGTCGGCCTCGAGCGCCAGTATGCGGAACCCGTGGTGCGCGATCAGGTGGCGGGTGATTGCGGCGCGGGCGTTGTAGAACTCCGCCGTGCCGTGCGTCGCGTCGCCCAGCATGACCACGCGGCGGTCGGCCCACCTGTCGCAGCAGGCGGCAAAGCCCTCCGCGTCGAGTGACGGCAGCGGCACCGCGCGGTCGGCCAACAGGCGCCGCGCCTCGTCCGCGCCGGCCTCCACAAGTGTCTCCGGTCCGATCGTCATGACGCCTCCTCGCGGGTCGGGCAGCGGCGCGCCCTGCCCTGCTCCGTTTCGTCCGTGCGGGCCTTCAGGCCGCGCAGACCCTCAGAACAGCAGCGGGACGGCCATGTTCCCGGGGCCGGCACCGGGAACATCGGCGCGTCGCCCCCGTTGAGGATGCGCCGGGGCCGGATGGCCCCAATTTCAGGAGGACGCGTGGTGCCAGCCAAATCGAAAGCGCAGCAGAAGGCCGCGGGAATGGCGCTCTCCGCCAAGCGCGGGGATACGAAGAAGAGCGATCTGAAGGGCGCGGCGGAGGACATGTACGAGTCGATGAGCAAGGCGCAGCTCGAGGATTTCGCGGAAAGCGACCGGAAGGGGAAGCCGGAGCACAAGAATTAGGGTGCCGGATGCGGCCTGCGGCTGAGGCCGCGTCGCGCGCGCACGAGAAGATGCGCCAGCGCGGCGCTTGAGCGTCTGTCGCAGCCGATAAGCGCCGCGGTGTGGTGATCGGGCTGGCGATGCACGGGACCACCGATGAATCGCCCCTCTCTTCCCGCCCGTCGTAACGCAACTCACCCAACATGATGTGAATCGCCACCCGGTCTGGACGGTCACGGCGATTCGCGCGCGTTTTTTCAGAGAGCGGTGCGTGACCAGTTGAGAGGGACTTGCGTTACTGGAGAATTTCCGCAGGCAGCGCGTGTTCCGGCCGCTTCGCGTCTGGGGATAAGTCTGTGGAAACTCGACCCTCAAAACAGTCCTTTAAAATCATTGTATTAGACCATAGGCCGCGCTATCCCCGCTCACTTCGTACAGTATCTGGTAGGACGCGCATGATCGGACGCAAGACACGCAAGAACGATTTTTCTTGAGATCCGTCTCTCTCCCCGGCATAGCTGTAACGCATAAAGAACAAACACAACGTCCAGAGCGTTCCTTGGGCCTTCGGTCAAGCCCCCGGCACCTAGTAACGCAAAACGGATGGATCGAGACGAGCGGACACGATGCAAGCAGTTCTGCACGACAAGCTCAAGGCGGACGCCGCCCGGCTGTCCGAAGCTCTTGAGCATATGTCCAAGCTTTTCCTCGCCCCTCGCGAGGAAAAGGCGCTACGGGCGTTCACCACGGCCGAGGTGGCGGAGCTGCTCCGTGTGAGTGACGGCTATCTGCGCAAGGCGCATTTCGACGGCCGCATCCCGGAGGTCCAGCAAAGCGCGGGCAACAAGCGGTTCTACACCGCAGAGAATATCCTCGAGATCCGCCACATCCTGGCCCAGAGCGCCAAGGATCCGTTCCAGTTCCTGCCCGGGCGGCGCCCGGGTGACAAATTGCAGATATGGTCCACGGTCAACTTCAAGGGCGGCAGCAGCAAGACGACCACCACGGTCACGCTCGGCATGCGTCTGGCGCTGCGGGGCTATCGCGTCCTGCTGATGGACGCCGACCCGCAGGCCTCGCTTACCACCTTCTTCGGCTATCAGCCCGAGATCGATTTCCGCCACGGCGGCGCGCTCTACGACGCGATCCGGTACAACGACGGAGATACCTCGCGCGTGCCGATCACCGAGGTGTTGCGCAAGACCTACTTCCCGAACCTCGACCTCGTCCCCGGCGGGCTGATGCTGTCGGAATTCGAGACCGAAACCCCGACTGCGCTGAGCCGCGGCGAGCAGCCCGTCTTCTTCAACCGGATCCGGGACAGCCTGCGGCAGGTGGAGGACGATTACGACATCGTCCTGATCGATTGCCCGCCGCAGCTGGGTTACGTGACGATGTCGGCGGTCTGCGCCTCCACCTCCCTGCTGATGACGATCATCCCGGAACGGGTGGACCTCGCATCGGCCAGCCAGTTCCTGACGATGGCGTCAGGCGTGCTGGAGGTGCTCTATTCCAACGGCGGGATCGGGACCTACGACAATTTCGCCTATCTGCTGACCCGGTTCGACACCGCGATCAGCACGCAGCAGGATCTGGCCGAATGGATCCGGGAACTGCTGGGCGACAGCGTGATCCGCACGCCCTTCGTGAAGTCTTCGGCGGTGAGCGAGGCCGGCCTGTCGCAGAAGACGATCTTCGAGGTGGACCTCGCCGGAACCAAGAACCGCAAGACGTATGACCGCGCGCTGGAATCGGTGATCAGCTTCTCCAACGACATCGAGGAGATGATCCAGACCGCGTGGGGCCGTGGAGGTGCAGATGAAACGTGATCTTCTTGCCAAGAGCCTCGCCCAGATGGGATCGAAGGCGGCCGCCGACCCCGCGGCCCCTGCCCCGAAGGTCGACGAGGGCACGCCCCGCTCTCTCAGGAGCATGTCGGACGTGCTGGCGCAGGTCTCGTCGCAATCCGCGCAGGAGATCGACGTCAATGATATCGCGGATTCGGATATCGCGGACCGGTTCGACGTGGCCGAGGGGCTGGATGATCTGGTCGAGTCGATTCGCGCCTCGGGCCAGCAGCTCCCTGCCCTGCTGCGGTATCGCCACGGACCCGGCCCCCGGTACGAGGTCGTCTATGGCCGCCGGCGGATCGCCGCGTGCCGCCGGCTCGACATCAAGGTCAAGGCTTTCGTCAAGGAGATGGACCGCCGTGAGGCACTCGTCTCCCAGGCGCTGGAGAACTCCGCCCGGCTGGAGCGGAGCTTTATCGAACAGGCGATCTTCGCGGCCCGGCTGGAGGACGAAGGCTTCACCCGCATTGAGATCGGAGAGGTTCTGGCGGTGGACAAGGGCACGCTGAGCAAGCTGATCGGCGTGGCCCGGGACGTGCCATCCGAGGTGATCTACGCCATCGGCGCGGCGCATGATGCCGGTCGGCGCCCGTGGCTGGAGCTTCGGCGTCTGATGAAGGACGCAGGGGTTCCGGGGCACGAGGTGTTGGCCCTGGTCCCGCAGATCGGCGCGCCGGAGGACCGGCTGGCCGTGTTGATCGACGCGCTTCAGGCGCGGGAGGCCGGCAAGGCGCGGCAACAGGCGCCTAAGACGCACGCTGCGCCGCTGACGCCGGTGAAGGGCACGCCGGTCGCGTTCAAGGCGCGCGGCAAGCGGCTGACGATCGAGGTGTCGGAAGGCCGGGAAGAAGGCTTCATCGGCTTCGTGGAAGAGCGGCTCGACCGGCTCTACGAGGAGTGGAAGAAGTCAAGGTATTGAAATCGTTGGGTTGGCCACGGCCAACCTAGGGAACAACAGGCAGAAACGAGCAGGCAAGGAGGCAGACAGAAGCGCAAAGAGAAACCCCCCGAAGGCGGTGAAGCACTCCAGAGGGTCCCGATTTACTAGCACTTCATTGGTACCCGCAATCACGAATCACTGCAACACCGATTTCGGTGGCCGGGCCATTTTTGCCGTCTGAATTTGGATGGAACACACTCAAGTCACGGCCCCCGCGGTCGCGGCACTGGACAGCTGTGCCTTGGGCACGGCATTCGGTGACATGGGCGCGATCGCAGCACAGCCGGCTTTCCGGCCGATCACCCGGCGGGCGCTGATGGCCGCGGTCAACACCGTCTCCCGGGACCTCGGACTGCGGGCCGCCTCCGTCGTCGTGGTCGACGCGCTGCTCAGTTGTCTGCCGTGCCGGGATGCCAAGACCGGGGCCGAAGCGCCGATCACGCCGCTGACCCTTCTGACGGTCTTCGCCTCCAACGAGACGCTGTGCTTTCGCGCGAAGGGCATCACCGACCGGCAGTTGCGGCGCCACCTCGACCGGCTGGAGCAGATCGGGCTGATCCGCAGGCGCGACAGTGCGAACGGCAAACGCTTTCCGATCCAGCGCGGCGGCAAGATCGTCGGTGCCTTCGGGCTGGACCTGTCGCCGCTGCTCGCGCAGTCCGGCGACCTCCTTGCGCTGGCGGAGAGGCGGCGGGAAGAGGCCATGGAACTGCGGGGGCTGAAAGCTCGCATTCAAAGGCTGCGTGCGGAATGCGAGCGGCTCGATCTGGGGCAGGAGGCCCAGGCGTATCTGGAGGGGCTGCGGAACCTGATGCGGCGCGCGAGCACCACGCTGGTCGAGGCCCGACAGGTCGTGGAGCGGCTGCTGGGTTACCTCGACGCCACGCCCGCCGTAAGTGGCGCCGCGGCCAACCAGACATCGGATGCCGAGCCCGTGCAAAATTCGAGCCGGACAGGTCAGGAGACCGGCTCTGACGGACAGAACGTCCGGCACAAAGAGCCTCATCAATCAGATACAATAAATAAGTGGGGCCAGCTTCTCGAACTATGGGAACACCTCGAAACGCTCCCTCAGTATTTCCCGGATGCACCACGAACTGATCGTGACCTGCTCAGGGTGGTCTACGAGTTCGGGAAAATGCTGGGCTTGGAGGCGTCGCACCTGGCAGACGCGGTGAAAAGGGCGGGGGTGCACGCAACGCTATGGGCACAAGACAGGATCGCAGCGAATGCAGCGGAGATCGTCTCACCCAACCACTACCTCGCAAGCTTGCTGAGCGGCGGGAGAGCCGAGTTGGCCATGGCCAACTATCGCTCTCGCGAAGTACTTGGGACTTCCGAGTGAAAGTGCCGAAACACAGGGGATGCCTGAGCGATAGACCAGGCAACTTCCAATGCGCGTCCGACCCTGCTGCGGAAAGGCGTGTTCCGTCAGCTTCAGGAGAAAGGTCGGCGTATCCGGCACCACACGGCATCATGGTCGGACAGCGGTGTTCCATCCTCTGTGACAGAGGAGACCACCGCGCGATCCAGAGGGCTCAGACTCCGCCCCGCCAACCAATCGAGCTTCATCCGGCGGCTCGGGTGAGGGGTGATCAGGCTGGGTCGGGTCGTCATTCCCTCCGCAGTGAAATCCCAGGAGTAGCCGCGTGCCCTGGCCAACTGGAAAAGCGCTTCGCCCCGCCAGTCGAAATCCGGCGGCACATGATTTCCGGTATTCAGGTCGCCGCCGATCACCACGGGCAGACCCGGCGCGAAGGCTTCGACCGCATCGAGCAGAACCTGCATCTGGCGCCCGCGGTGATCGGAACCCGCGTTGCTTTCCAGATGGGTGGAGACGACACAGAGCGGCCCGCCCTCCGTCGGCAGCACCGCCGCGATGGCCATGCGTCCGCCCAGCCTCGGCTGCTCCGGGTCGGCTCCGGCCTCGGTGGCGAACCAGTGGCCGTGATCGTCCAGCCGGAAAATCGTCACCCGCTCGGGCGGCGCTTTCGACAGTATTGCGTTGCCGTGCCAACCCAAGGCGTTGAAATCGTCTGTGCAGAAATGACGTTCCGTCGGCCCGCCAAGGCCCAGCTCGTGGAACTCCACTCCAAAGGCATAGGCCATGCCAAGGGCCACGGCCAACGCGGCGGTGGTGTGGCGCTGCTGCGTGCGGGCCATGCCGTGATCGACCTCGGACACCAGAAGCACGTCCGGCGCATGTATCGCCAGATGCGCTGCGCTGGCTTCCGGGAAGAGGCAGCGTTCGAGGTTCCATGCCGCGACCGACAGCGTGTCGGGCAGCACGTCAAGAGATGCGCGCCCGCCGGTCTGCACCATCCTCATCGCAGGCACCTCGGCCATGAGGGCGCGGTGCGCCTCGGTCGTGCGCGGCGCGGTCAGGAGGCGCTCGCGCTCGGCCAAGGTGACCGGGGGCAGGGTGTCTGTGACGGTGATGTCGGACGGGGCAGGGCGCTCCGCCACGCCGCTCACAGCCGCATCCCCGTGGCGTGGTCGAAAAGCGCCAGTGCCTCCTGCGGGAGGTCGATGGGATGGGTGCCGAGGCTCAGGTCCGAGTCCTTGAGCACATGCGCCGTGAAGGGCTGTCCCGCCACCTGGCCGTGCAGCAGCCGGTGCGCGCCCAGTTCCTCGATCAACGCAACGTCAAAGCTCGCCGCACCCCGGCCGATCCGCACGTCCTCCGGCCGGATGCCCACGGTGATCGGGCCCGACCGGCCCTGCGGGGCCGTCATCACGGCAGTGCCGTCGGGCAGGCGCACCGCGCCGGTGTCGAAGGCGGCAGGCATCAGGTTCATCGGCGGCGCGCCCATGAAACTGGCGACGAAGGTGGAGGCGGGGGAATGATAGATCTCGGACGGCGTGCCGATCTGTTCCACCACGCCGCCGTTCAGCACGATGATACGGTCGGCCATGGTCATTGCCTCGACCTGATCATGAGTGACGTAGATCGAGGTGACGCGCAGGCGGCGCTGCAGGGCCTTGATCTCGATCCGCATCTGGTTGCGCAGCTTGGCGTCGAGGTTCGACAGCGGCTCGTCGAAGAGGAACAGCGCAGGGTCCCGCACGATGGCGCGGCCCATGGCGACCCGCTGGCGCTGGCCGCCGGACAGCTGCGCAGGCTTGCGGTCGAGGTGGTCGGTGAGGTTCAGCATCCGCGCCGCCTCGTCCACCTTGGCGGAGATCATGTCCTTCGGCGTGCCGCGGTTCTTCAGCCCATATGCGATGTTCCGGCGGACGGTCATGTGCGGGTAGAGCGCGTAGTTCTGGAACACCATCGCGATGTCGCGGTCGGCCGGATCCACGCCATTCACCATACGCTCCCCGATGGAGAGCGTGCCTTCTGTGATGTCCTCCAGTCCCGCGATCATCCGCAGCAGAGTGGACTTGCCGCAGCCCGAGGGGCCGACCAGCACCAGAAATTCGCCGTCCGCAATGTCGACGGAGCAGGGCTTCACCGCCTCCACCCCGTTGGGATACACCTTGCGGACAGCATCGAGCGTGACACGTGCCATATTGTCGTTCCTTGTCTGTGGCCCGCGGGCCTTACTTGTCGGACTCGGTCAGGCCCTTCACGAACCACCGCTGCAAGAAGATCACCACCAGGACCGGCGGCAGGACAGCGAGGATCGCCAGAAGGTTGGACCGGCCAAATTCCGGGATATGCCCGCCTTCGAGCCCCTGTGTGATCTGCTTGATGCCCTGGACGAGGGTGAACTTGCCCTCTTCGGTCGACACCATGGTCGGCCAGAGGTACTGGTTCCAGCCGTAGACGAACATGATGATGAACATCGCCGCGATCATCGTGCGGGAGAGCGGCACGAGGATGTCGAGGAAGAATCTCACCGGTCCCGCGCCGTCGATGCGGGCAGCCTCCACCAGCTCCTCCGGGACCGAGAGGAAGAACTGGCGGAAGAAAAAGGTGGCGGTGGCCGAGGCGATCAGCGGCACGATCAGCCCGGTCCACGTGTTCAGCAGCCCCAGCTTCTGCGTGATCTCGTAGGAGGGGACGATGCGCACCTCGAGCGGGAGCAGCAGCGTCGTGAATATCAACCAAAAGGCGAGTGTGGCGAAGCGCAGGCGGAAGTAGACGATTGCGTAGGCGGCCATCATTGCGATGATGATCTTGCCGATCGCGAAGCCGAGGCCGAGGATCATCGAATTGCGGAACATGTTGATCCCGGTCGTCTCGCCGGAATAGCTCATGCTGCCGAACAGTGCCTTGTCGAGATTCGGGCCGAGCCGGTCGCCGATGGCAAAGGAGGGGCCGGTGCGCATGATCTCGGCGTCGGGCACCGTGCTCATCTGGACCAGCATCAGCAGCGGCGCGATCATGAAGAGCGCGCCCGCGATCAGGACGATGTGATTGACCGCCTCGCCCCACCGGAAGGGGCGAGGGCGTGCCGCGCGTCGTTCCAATGAGGCGGCGCGCGCCTGTTCGGGCGGCAGAGGGGTTTGGGATAGCTCGGCCATGGCTCGTCCTCAGGTGTAGTGGATGCGCCGCTCGACGAGGCGGAACTGGAAGATGGTAAGCGCCAGCACCAGCACCATCAGCACGACCGACTGGGCGGAGGAGCCTCCGATGTCCTGCCCGCGGAACCCGTCGAGGTAGACCTGATAGACCAGCGTCACCGGCTGGTCGCCCGGGTTGTTGCGCAGGATCGTGTCGATCATCCCGAAGGTGTCGAACAGCGAATAGGTGATGTTGATGATCAGCAGGAAGAAGCCGGTCGGCGCCAGCAGCGGGAAGGTCACGGTCCAGAATCGCGACAGGCCGGACCGGTTGTCGATCAGCGCGGCCTCGCGCACGCTGCGGGGGATGGACTGCAGGCCGGACAGGAAGAAGATGAAGTTCACCGGCACCTGCTTCCAGACCGAGGCCACGATCATCGCGAAGGCGGTGTCGAAGTAGTCCAGCCGGATCTTCATCTGCCAGCCGAACTGGGCGAAGAACTCCGTCAGCGGGCCCCAGCGTTGATTGAAGACGATCAGCGCGATGAAGCCGGCCACCGGCGGCGCCACGGCGTAGACCCACATCAGCAGCGTGCGGTAGGTTCGAGCGCCGCGCAGCACGGTGTCGGCCTTGACGGCCAGCAGCAGCGCGATGGCGAGCGAGAAGAAGGTCACGAGCGTGGCAAACCAGACAGTGAACCACGCGTTCTTCATGTACTGGGAGCTGTCCCAGAGCCGCGTGTAGTTTTTGAGACCCACGAAGGTCTCGCCCAGTCCGAACGGGTCCTCAAGGTAGAAGGACGACCGCAGCGCCTGCCACGCCGGCCAATAGAAGAAAAGGCAGATGATCGAAAGCTGCGGGATCAGCAGCAGCATCGGCAGCCAGCGGTTGTCGAATCCGGCGCGTTTCATGTCTGGTCCTTGAACGGGGCGCGGCGGCCACCGCAAGGGATGGCCGCCGCCGGATGTCTGGCCGGCAGGCTCAGTTGGTGGTGGTCTGCGAAAAGCGGCCGAGCAGTTCGTTGCCTTCGGCTTCGATGGTCGACAGCGCGTCCTCGACCGACGTCTCGCCGTTCAGGAACTTCGACAGCTCGCGGTTCTCGACGTCCCGGATCTGCACGTAGAAGCCCATCCGGTAGCCCGCGGTGTTCTCGCCCGACTGCAGCATCAGCTGCTTGATGCCGGTTTCGGCGGCGGGGAAACGGTCGTAGTGGCCGTCTTCCTTGGCCATCTCGTAGGCGGCGGTGGTGATTGGCACATAGCCGGTTTCACGGTGCCACATGTACTGCACTTCGGGCGAGGTCAGGTATTCGAAGAACGCGGCGGTGGCGGCGTTTTCCTCTTCCGGGTGACCTGCCATGGCGAAGAGCGAGGCGCCGCCGATGAAGGTCTGGTAGCCCTCTGGCGTGATCTCGGACCAGTAGGGCAGGTAGGTGGAGGCCCACTTGAACGGCAGGTCCATCGCGGTCAGCCCGCCGAAGTCACCGGAGGAGCCGATGTACATCGCCGCCGACTGGTCGAGGAAGTGCGCCTTGTTGTCATCCCACGAGGTGCCGAAGAAGCCGAAGAGGCCCGCGTCCAGCCATTCCTTCACCTTGGTGAAGTGCATCGCCATTTCCGGCGAGTTGATCAGGATCTGCGTGCCGTCCGCGCCGTCGTAGCCGTTGTTGTTGGTGGCGAAGGGCAGGTTGTGGCGTGAATGGAAATTCTCGACGAATTCCCAAGGCAGGTGCGTCTGCACCATCGGGATGTAGCCGGCCTCCTTCAGGGCGGGGGCGATGTCCTCGAAGTCCTCGTAGGTCGCGGGCGCGTCGACACCGGCTTTCGCCAGCGCGTCCTCGTTGTAGTAGAGCACCGGGGATGAGGAGTTGAAGGGCATCCCGATCATCTTGCCGTCGCTGTCGGCGTAGAAGTAGCGCACGCCTGCGATGTAGTCCTCGATGTCGAAGTCGGCGCCGTTCTGCTCCAGCAGGTCCTGCACCGGGATAGTGGCGCCCTGCGCACCGATCACGGTGGCGGCGCCGGCGTCGAAGACCTGCACGATGTTCGGCTGTTCGCCCGCGCGGAAGGCGGCGATGGCGCCGGTCAGGGTCTCCTCGTAGGAGCCCTTGAACACCGGGGTGATGGTGTAGTCGGACTGCGACTCGTTGAAGCCTTCGGCGATCTGGTTGACGACATCGCCCAGGTGGCCGCCCATGCCGTGCCACCAGGTGATTTCGGTCTCGGCGTAGGCCGCGCTGGCCATCAGGCCGAAGGTCGCGACCGTCGTGGTGATCAAGGTTCTGTTCATGTTGTCCCTCCGGTCCCATACGCGCCGCGGCGGGTATGGACAGCAGCAATAAGGGGGAGGCGGCGATGCCCGCGCTCCCGGTCTGTCGTGCAGCCTGTGCACGCCGGTGGAGGTACTGTCGGGCTATGACGGGCGCGTGAAGGTTTTATGCAACCTTGGCAACACCGGCGCGGGGGAGGGGCTCAGAACCCGCTGACGTTCGGCAGCCAGGTCGACAGGACCGGCACGAAGGTGATGAGCAGCAGCGCTGCCGCCAGTGCGATGAAGAACGGTGGCATCTCGCGGATCAGGGACGACGGTTTCAGCCCCACGGTCGAGGAGACGACGAAGATCAGGCTGCCCACGGGCGGCGTCGTCAGGCCGAGCGTCAGGTTGACGATCACGATGATCGCAAAATGGTTCGGGTCGATGCCAAGCGCGAAGCTGATCGGCGCGAGGATCGGGACCAGGATCATCACCCCCGGCAGCGGGTCCATGAACAGCCCGAACGCCAGCAGCAGGACGTTGACGGCCAGCAGGAAGACGATCGGCGACAGGTTCCACCCGATGATCGTCTCGGCCAGGAACTGCGGCACGCCCTCGATGATCAGCACCCAGGCGAAGGCGCGCGCCGCGCCGAGGATCAGCAGCACCGCGCCCGAGGTCAGCGCCGCGCGCAGCACGATCCCGGGCAGATCCCGCAGCCTGAGAGAGCGATAGACGAACATCCCCACGAGCAGCGCGTAGAACACCGCGATCACGGAGGCTTCGGTGGGGGTGAAGATGCCGAAGCGGATGCCGCCCACGATCAGCAGGATCAGGAACAGCGCGGGCACGGCGTAAAGCGCGATACGCCCGATCTCGGCCAGCGGCGGCATCGGCGCGCCGGAGGCATAGTTGCGCCGGTGGCTGACCCGGGCGTTCGCCATCAGCACCAACAGCGTGATCAGCAGCCCCGGCAGGACCCCCGCCATGAAGAGCGACCCGACAGAGACCTGCTGGTCCTGCATCGCGTAGATGATCATCGTGATCGACGGCGGGATGATCGGCCCCACGACCGCGCTCGCGATGGTCAGCGCGCCCGCGTAGGTGCGGTCGTAGCCGCCCTTCTCCATCATCCGGATCATCATCGTCCCGGGCCCCGCCGCATCGGCCAGCGCGCTGCCGGAGATGCCCGCGAACATGGCCGAGCTGATCACGTTGGCATGGCCCAGACCGCCGCGCAGGTGTCCGACCAGCGATTGCGCCAGCCGCAGGATCGCCAGCGTCACAGCACCGCCGGTCATGATCTCGGAAGCGAGGATGAAGAAGGGCACCGCCAGCAGAGGGAAGCTGTCGAGGCCGGAAAACATCTCCTTCACCACGACGAGGTGGGGGTAGGTGGACCCGAAGCTGATCGCGAGGAAGACGGAGATCGCCATCGCGAAGGCCACCGGCAGGCCGAGCGCGAGCAGGACGAAGAGCGCCGGAAAGAGGATCTCAGCCATTGGCGCCGCCGGGAAGGGTGCTGTCCCGCGCCTCGTCCGACCCCAGGCTGCGATAGGCGCCGGCGGCGATGAAGGGCCGCGCGATCAGCAGCAGGTGGACGATGAGCAGGGTGAAGCCGACCGGCATCGCGGCATAGACGTAAAGGAAGGGGATGCGCAGGGCCGGTGTGACCTGGAACTGCATTCGCTGGGCGTATTGCCAGCCGACGTGGACCATGAACCCGAAGAAGACCAGCAGCACCAGCACGATCCCCGCCCGCAGCACCTTGGCGCCGGTGCCGGGCAGGGCGTCCTGCAGGTTGGTGATGGCGACATGCCCGCCGATGCGCAGGATCAGCCCCGCGCCGGTGAAGGTCAGCCAGATCATCAGGTAGCGCGCCGCCTCGTCCGCCCAGGGCAGGGAATGCGAGGTGAGGTAGCGCAGGGCGATGTTGGACCCCACGATGAGCGCCATCGCGGACAGCATCAGGATCAGCGCCCAGCCGTTCAGAGCGACGAAGGTTTGTTCCAGCCGTTTCAAGAGCCGCCCCCGCGAAGGACACCGGCGCCGCGGGGGCGCCGATGCGGTAGTGTCACTCGAAGTTCACGATCGAGTCGACGAGATCCTGACCGTAGGTCTCGTAGTAGCCTTCGTAGGCCGATGCGATGGACTCCTGGAACGCAGCCTTTTCCTCGGCCGAAAGTTCGTTGACCTCCATGCCACGCTCTTTCAGCGTTTCGACGCCGGTGGTTTCCACGTTGTCGACATAGCCGCGCATCGCGGTGACGGCCTCGGCGGCGGCCTTCTCGAACGCGGCCTTCTGTTCGTCGGTCAGCCCGTCCCAGAACGGCTTGGACACCAGCAGCATGGCGGGCGAATAGACATGGCCGGAGAGGGTCAGGTACTGCTGCACCTCATCGAGTTTCACCGAGACGATCACCGAAAGCGGGTTTTCCTGCCCGTCGATCACGCCCTGCTGAAGAGACGAGATCACCTCGGGCCAGGCCATCGGCGTCGGCGCCGCGCCCATGGCGTTGAAGGCGGCGAGGTGGACGGGGTTTTCCATCGTCCGGATCTTCAGGCCCTCGACATCCGCGGGCGTATGGATCGCGTTGCGGTTGTTGGTGATGTGGCGGAAGCCCTGTTCGCCCCAAGCCAGCCCCTTCAGCCCGACGTCGTCGAACTTGGCGAGGATCTCCTGCCCGATCGGGCCGTCCAGCACGGCGCGGGCGTGCGCGAGGTCGCGGAACAGGAAGGGGATGTCGAACACGCCGGTGTCGGCGACGAAGTTGGCCAGCGTGCCGGAGGAGACGATGGTCGCCTCCACGGTGCCAAGCTGCAGCCCCTCGATCACCTCGCGCTCACCGCCGAGGCCGGAGGAGGGGAAATGCTTGAACTCGAAGTCGTCGCCGGTCTCGGCGGTCACGACCTCTTCGAATTTCGCGGCCGCGACGCCGTAGTGGCTGTCGGGGGCGAGCGCGTAGCCGATTTTCACCTCGGTCTGGGCGAGGGCCGGAAGGCCCAGTGCAAGAAGGATGCCGGCAGAGGCCAGCCCGCGGGTCACGAACGTCATGGATTTCCTCCCGTTAAAGGTTCGTCGTTGCTACACAAGGCGATTTTCGGTGGCAACCCCGCGCAGGGCGCGGAGGCGCCCCGGCTCTAGGTCGCCTTTCGGAAAAGTTTCACCAATTCAGGCACATAGGCATCGCCGTGCCCGGCCGCGACCGGCGCGGCCAGCGCGGCCGAGACACCGTCGGCCACGGTCTGCCGCGCGCCCGCGGCTTCGGACATCGCGCGGTAATAGTCGATGTCCTTCTGCGCGTTCGCGACGAAGAAGGGCAGCGCGTCGCGGTTCTGTTCGGTGATGTAGGGGGACAGCCGGTCCAGCGCCACGCTGGCCCCGCCGCCACCGGCAAGCACGTCCACGAAGACCTGCGGATCGACGCCCGCGTCGGCGGCCTGCGCGGCGGCTTCGGCCAGCAGCGTCATGAAGCCGACCGAGACGTAATTGTGCAGCAGCTTCAGCCGGTGCCCATGCCCCAGCGGGCCGACATGCTCGACCTTTTCGGTGAAGGAGGCGAGCACCGGACGCACCTTCTCCAACGTCTCCGGCGCACCGCCGACCAGCAGGTTCAGCGTGCCGGCATGGGCGTGCGTCGCCGTGCGCGTCATCGGCGCGTCGAGGTAATCGCCCCCCGCCTCGCGCACCACCGCGCCCATGCGAAGGGTCGAGTCGGGCAGGGCGGTGGAACAGTCCACCACCACCGTTCCGGGGCGGAACGCGGAGGCCAGCCCGTCCGCCCCGGTGACGACCGCCTCGACCTGCGGCGAGCCGGTGACGCAGAGGATCACCACGTCCGACGCCTGCGCGACCTCCGCCGGGGTGGCGCAGGCGGTGGCGCCGAGGCCGATGATCTCGTCGGTCGGCTGGTTGCCGGGGTGGTCGAGGAAGCCGAGCGCGAAGCCGCCGCGTGACAGGACGTTCCGGGCGATCCCGTGTCCCATGAGCCCGACGCCGATGATGCCGACATGCATTGATGATTTCTCCTTTGCTGGTGCGGGCAGGGGCGGGGATCAGTCCGTGTTGATCCAGATCGCCTTGGTGTCGAGGTATTCCTCCATGTGTTCGGTCCCGCCCTCGCGGCCGTAGCCCGACATCTTGACCCCGCCGAAGGGCACCGCCGGGTCGATGGCGTGGTACATGTTGACCCAGACCGATCCGGCCTTGAGCCGGTGCGCCAGCTTGTGGGCCGTCCCCAGGTGGGTCGAGAAGACGCCCGCGGCCAGCCCGTAGGGCGTGGCGTTGGCGCGGGTCACCACCTCGTCGATCGTGTCGAAGGGCAGGGCGGAGATGACGGGGCCGAAGATCTCCTCCCGCGCGACGGACATCTGGTCGGTCACACCGCCCAGCACCGTCGGTTCGACGAAATGCCCGCCGTCAAGGCCCTCCCCGGACGCGCGGCCGCCGCCGGTCAGCACCTGCGCGCCCTCCTGCGGGCCGCTTTCGAGGAAGCCCGCGATGCGGTCGGCCTGCCGGGCCGAGATGATCGGCCCAATGTCGGTGTCTTCGCGGATGCCGTGGCCGATCCGCAGCTTCGCCGCGAAATCGGCCACCCGTCGGACGAATTCGTCGTGGATTTCCCGGGCGACGAAGAGGCGGGAGCCGGCGATGCAGATCTGGCCGGAATTGGCGAAAACGGCCATGGCGGCGACCGGCACGGCCTTTTCGATATCCGCATCGCGGCAGACGATGACGGGAGACTTGCCGCCCAGTTCCAGCGAGACGCGCTTGAGGTTACCGGTCGCCGCACGGGCGATGGCCTGCCCGGTGGCGGTGGAGCCGGTGAAAACGATCTTGTCCACGCCCCGGTGCTCGGCCAGCGCCGCGCCCGCCTCGGACCCCAGCCCGGTGACGATGTTCAGCACCCCGTCGGGCAGCCCCGCCTCCTGCATGATCCGCGCGATCATCATCACGGTCAGCGAGGCCTCTTCCGAGGGTTTCAGCACCACGGTGCAGCCGGTCGCGAGGGCGGGCGCGATCTTCCAGATCGACCCGGCAATCGGCGCGTTCCACGGGATGATGGCGCCGACCACGCCGACGGGTTCGCGCACGGTCTGTGAATAGATCTCGCCCGGGAAGGAGTTCGGGATCGTCTGACCATGGATCGTCACCGCCTGGCCCGCGTAGAATCGCAGCATCCCCAGCACCCGGCGGCTGTTCCCCAGGGTGCGCTGGATCGGCATCCCCATATCGAGCGTGTCGGAGAGGCAGAGGTTCTCCCATTCCGCCTCGAACCGCTCGGCGATCTTGAGCAGCAGGTTCTGCCGCTCGAACGGGGTCCACCTGGACCACGGTCCCTCGAACGCCGTGCGGGCGGCGGTCACGGCGGCGTCGATATCCGCGGCGTCGCCCTTGGGCACGGTGGCCAGCAGCGTGCCGTCGGCCGGGTTGCGGGCCTCGATCACCTCGCCCGAGCGCGCCTCGCACCAGTGTCCGCCGATGAACATCGGGCGGAAGCCGCCGTCATAGAGTGCCGTTGCCGCCGCGTTCCAGTCTTTCATGGTCACCTTGCCTCGCGTGATCGTTCGTCGCGCCCGGCCCGGCCTGCCGCGGAGAGGTCGGCGGGCCGGACGCCCGGTTTCCATACACCCGCGGGTTTCGGAAAGACCAGTGCCTGCCCGCGCTTCGTCTTCCGCCCGGGAACATAAACAATCGCTATAGGCGCCATTGAATTCCATCGGCTATCGCAGCATCCCCTCCGCTTTCTAATCTGAGAGCGTGCAAGGGAGGGCACAGCCATGCGAAGAGCCGACATCGCCTCGGGGTCCGTGCTGCTGATCGGCAGCCTCTACATGATCCTGTTCGGCATCCCCGCGCAGATCGACGCCGTCGAAAACGCGACCATCTCGCCCCGCACCCTTCCCTATGTCTGCGCCGTTGCGGTGGCGGCGCTGTCAGCCATCCTCGTGCTGATGCGGCTGCGCACCCCGGCGGAGGAGGGAGAGGGCGGTTCGCCCCTGACGCTCGGGCACATGGTCTGGAGCGGCATCATCCTCGGCTCCGTGCTGCTGGGCCTTCTTCTGCTGGGTCCGGCCGGGCCGCTGATCGCCAGCGCGTCGGTGATCCTGATCCTGATGCTGGCGCTCGGCGAACGCAGGCCGGTTTATCTGGTCGCGCTGCCGGCGGGGCTGATCCTGCTCGGCTGGCTGCTCTTTTACCAAATCCTCGGCACGGCGGTGGTCTGAGCCATGACGGCACTTCTCAACGGCTTCGCGGACGTCTTCACCGCGGTCAACCTTCTCTGGATCGTGCTGGGCGTGGGCACTGGCTACGTCGTGGGCGTCATCCCGGGCCTCGGCAAGGGCACGGCCACGGCGGTTGCGGTGCCGCTGACCTTCTACCTGCCGCCCGTCGCCGCCATCGCCTACCTCATCGGCATTTCCAAAGGCAGCGCCGCGGGATCGGCCGTGTCGGCCATCCTGCTGAACGCGCCGGGCGAGCCGTCCTCGGCCCCGACGGCGATGGACGGCTACCCGCTGGCGCGGCAGGGCAAGGCGCGCAAGGCGCTGAAGATGGGGCTCTTCGCATCCGTCACCGGCGACGTGATCTCGACCATCCTGCTGATCCTGCTGGCCGCGCCGCTCGCCCGGGTGGCGATGCTGATCGGCCCGGTGGAGCTGACGGCGATCCTGATCTTCTCGCTGGCCTTCATCGGCTCCCTGTCGGGGAAATCGGCGCTGAAGGGGATCATCGCGGGCATCCTCGGCGTGCTGGTGGCGACCGTCGGCATGGAGCTCGAGACGGCCGTGCCGCGGATGACATGGGGGCTTCTGGACCTCTGGGACGGCGTGCCGCTGATCCCCATGGCGATCGGGATGCTGGCCGTGGCCGAGATGATCGTGCAGGCCTCCGACCGCCGCAACCTGGAGATGGAACGCATCAGCCTCGACAAGTCGGACCCGGAGAACGACCGCATCACCGGCGCCGAGTGGCGGCAGAGCCTGCCCGCGATCTTCCGCGGCACCTTCATTGGCAGCGCCATTGGCATCCTGCCCGGTCTGGGCGCATCGGTCGCCTCCTTCATCTCCTACGGCGCGACCCGCCGGGCGGCGCAGGACCCCGAGCGTTTCGGAAAGGGCGCGATCGAGGGCGTCGCCGCCTCGGAAAGCGCCGATAACGCCGTCGTCCCCGCCAGCTTCGTGCCGCTCTTCGCCATAGGCGTGCCGGGCAGCGTGATCGCGGCGATCATGATCGGCGCCTTCATGATCCACGGCCTGACCCCCGGCCCGCGCATGTTCGTCGAACAGCCGCGGATGGTGGCGGCGATCTATGCCTCGATGCTGGTGGCCAGCGTCGCCCTATTGGCCATCGGCTGGTTCGGGCAGCGGCTGTTCTCGCTCATCGTGCACGTGCCGCTGAAGCTCGTCCTGCCCTCGGTCATCTTCTTCTGCTGCATGGGCGCCTGGCTGCAGGGCGGTGGCGCCTTCGGGATCATGGTGATGGTGGTCTTCGGGCTTCTGGGCGTGCTGGCTAAGCAGCTCGACTATTCCTTCGTCACCTTCCTGATCGGCTTCGTCATCGGCCCGAACCTGGAACTGTCCATGCGCCAGTCGATCGCCATGACCGATCTGGAGCCCCGCCTGTTCATCGACCACCCAGTCGCGTCCCTGTTCCTGCTGGCCACCGTGTTCATGGTGCTGCGGTTCAGCGGGCTGCGCATCCGGCGGCCCCGCACGGACGCCGGGACCCCCAATCAAAGGAGAGAGGAAATCAAATGAAACGACGTCATATCCTGGCCGCCGGTATCGCGGCCGTGGTCGCAGGCGCACTTCCCGCGCTGGCGGATTACCCCGAGAAGCCCGTCACGCTGGTGATCGGATATGCCGCGGGCGGCGGCACCGACACGATCGCCCGCGTGGTGGCGGACGAGATGTCCAAGGCGCTCGGCCAGCCGGTCACGGCGGTCAACAAGCCCGGCGCCGGCGGCGGCATCGCGGCCATGCAGGTGATGCGGTCGCAGCCCGACGGCTACACGGTCCTGCTGGACCCGTCCTCGTCGATCACGCTGAACCCGAAGCTCAGCGAACAGCAGAACTTCGCTCCCGACGATTTCGACTATGTCGGCATGATCGCCGCGTTCCAGACGGCGCTCGTGGCGCCGAAGGACCGGCCCTACGACACGCTCGAGGAATTCATCGCCTGGGCCAAGGAGAACCCCGGCGCGACCTATGCCCAGATCAACCCCGGCTCGACCATGGCGATGGACGTGATCGAAAGCGCCGCGGGCATCGAAACCCGCCGCGTGCCCACCAAGGGCGGCGCCGGGTCGATGAACTCGCTGATCTCGGGGCAGGTCGACATCGGCTACAGCGGCGGCATCCACCAGCGCTACACGGATGAGATCAAGGTGCTTGCGCCGCTCGTCTCGACCCGCAGCCTGACCGAGCCGGAGAAGCCGACGGCGCAGGAACTGGGCTATCCCGTCGTGCTGAACAGCAATATCACCCTGGCCGTGCCGAAGGGCACCGACCCCGCGGTGATCGACAAGCTGGCGTCGGCGCTGGAGGCGGCGTCGAAGACCGAGGCGGTCAAGAACATCGGCGAGAAGCTGAGCTTCCCGATCGAGTTTTTCGACCCGGAGGCGGCTGCCGCCGAGATCGAGGCGCAGGACGCGGCCTACGACGAACTGATCGCGAAGTCCAAGAAAGCCGACGGCTGACAGGCTACAGCATCGGGCAGGGGGGCGGTTTCCGGGCCGCCCCTTTTTCGTTCCGGCAGCGGCTGCGACCCGATGGCGGGTGGCGGTGGCCCGGCCCACGGGTTAAAGGCCCCGCCACCTGACACCGTCACGACTCGGGACCGCACCATGACCCAGACCAGACGCATCGTCCTTTCCAGCGACCACGCCGCCATCGCCCTGCGGCAGGCCGTGGCCGACCACATCTCGGCCCAGGGGTGGGAGGTCGTGGACATCGGTCCGGCCACGCCCGAAAGCACGCATTACCCGATCCACGGCGCAGCCGCCGCGCGGCGCGTCGCCAGCGGTGAGTGTCGGCTGGGCATCGTCCTCTGCGGCACGGGGCAAGGCATCATGATGGCGGCGAACAAGGTCGAGGGCATCCGCTGCGGCGTCTGTTCCGACACCTTCTCGGCCCGGATGATCCGGCAACACAACGACGCGAACATGCTGGCGCTCGGCGCCCGGGTTGTGGGCGAAGGGCTGGCGCTCGATATCGTGGACGCCTTCCTTGACGCCGAATTCGAGGGCGGCCGCCACGCCACGCGCGTTGCGATGATCGAGAACCCGGAGGCGTAGGTCCCCTCGAAAGCAAAGGCGCGGCCACCGTAGCCGCGCCTTTTTTCGTGTCGTCGCCGGGGCTTCAGCCTTGCCGCAGCAGGCCCTTGGCGATGGTGTTCTTCTGGATCTCGCTGGTTCCGGTGGTGATCCGGTACATGCGCAGCTTGCGGAAGATGTATTCGATGGGCGAGCCCTGAAGCGTCCCCACCCCGCCATGCACCTGCATCGCCCGGTCGGCCACCTTGAACCCGTTCTCCGCCGCGAACAGCTTGGCCATCGCCGCCGCCACGCGGATGTCGTCGCCGCGTTCGTGCCGGACCGCCGCGTCGTAGAGCATCGCGCGCCCGGCACTGACGTCCGTCGCCATGTCGGCCAGCATGTGCTGGATCGCCTGGAACTGCCCGATGGAGCGGCCGAACTGCCTGCGCCGCCCGGCGTGGTCCAGCGACAGCTCGAGCGAATACCGCGCCAGCGCCATGATGGTGGAACAGTGGATGATCCGGTTCACGTTGATCCGCGACATGCCAAGTCCGAAGCCGCCGCCCTCGGTCCCGATCAGGTCGTCAGTGCCGATATGGACGTCCTCGAAGAACAGGTCCGCGGTGCCGGACTTGCCGGACAGGATCGCGTAGTCGGTGTTCTTCGACACGCCCGGCGCGTGGAGGTCGACGAAGAAGGCGCTGATGCCCTTGTTGCCCGCCTCCGGATCCGTGACCGCCATGACGATGGCGAGGTCGGCGAAATCGCCGCCGGTGATGAATCTCTTCTGCCCCTTCAGCACCCAGCCGTCGTTCGTCCGCTCGGCCCGTGTCTGGATCGAAGAGGCGTCGGAGCCGGCGCCGGGTTCGGTCAGCGCGAAGCAGATCGCCTTGTCGCCCGCGCAGACCGGCGTCAGGAAGCGCTGCGACTGGTCGGGCGTGGCGACCTTGAACAGGTGCCCGATCCGCGGCGGGCCCGAGCTGTCGCCCATCACGTGCGTCGCCAGCACGCAGCCGGTCAGGATCGCGGACTCGCGCACCGCGCAAACGTCAGCGAGCGTCAGCCCCTCGCCACCCAGCTCCTTCGGCAGCATGAAGCTGTAAAGCCCCGCAGCTGCCGACATCTTCCAGACCCGGCGGATCAGCTCTTCCGGCACGGGACTGGCCCATTTCACGCCTTCGGCCTCTTCCAGCCGGGCCACGTCGCCCAGCAGGAAATCGACCATCTTCTCGGCCACGGCATAGCCTTCCGGCGAGCCGCGGAAGTCGGACAGGGCACGCTCGCGCGCCACGGCAATTGTCGTTTCGTCCAGCATCACACGTTCCTCCCGGCATCGGCCCAATAGGGGTCGCGCACCTTCTTCCGCATGATCTTGCCATTCGGATTGCGCGGCAGTTCCTCGACGAAGTCGATGCTGCGCGGGCGCTTGAACCCCGGCAGCGCGTCGCGGCAGAACTCCAGCAGCGCGCTTTCGCTCAGGTCGGCGTCCTTGCGGCGGACGACCACGGCCTTGACCGCCTCGCCCCATTCGTCGTCGGGCACGCCCACGACGGCGGCTTCGAAGACCTCCGGGTGGCGGTAGATCGCGCGCTCCACCTCTGATGGATAGACGTTGAAGCCGCCCGAGATGATCATCTCCTTCTTGCGGTCGACGATGAAGACATAGCCGTTCTCGTCCCGCCGGCCGATGTCGCCGGTGTGATACACGCCGTCCTTCAGCACCTCCGCCGTCAGGTCGGGGGCGTTCCAGTAGCCCTGCATCACGTCCGGGCCGCGCACGCAGATCTCACCCAACTCGCCCAAACCCGCCTCGGACCCGTCGTCCTTGAGCAGCAGGATCTCGCAGTCGAAATAGCTCCGCCCGCAGGAAGTCAGCAGCGTCCGGTCGCCCTGCAGGGCGGCGCTGTGATCCTCGGGCGTGAGCACGGTTATGGTCGAGGTCGTCTCGCCCGCGCCGTAACCGTTCGTCAGGATCGGGCCGAAGACCTCCATCGCCCGTTCCACGACCGAGGGCGGCATCGGCGCCGCGCCGTAGGAGACGTCGGTGAGGCTGGAGAGGTCGAACTTGTCGAGCAGCCCGCTGTCCAGGATGCGCGTCACCATGGTCGGGACAAAGAAGATCCGGGTGATCCGCTCGCGCTCGATGGTCGACAGGATCTCTTCCACGTCGAAACGGGCGAAAAGGTAGTTGCAGCCCCCGACGTAGAGCATCGGCAGCAGGCTCATGCCGCTGGCGTGGGTGATCGGGCCGACATGGCCCATCTTGGCGCCGACGCGCGAAATGCCGCCCAGCCGGATCAGGTTCTTCCGCAGCAGCGCGCGGCGGTTGCCATAGCTCTGCATCGCCGCCTTCAGCACGCCGGAGGAGCCCGAGGTGTAGTGCAGCACCGCCAGCGCATCGTCCGGCGGGTTCAGAGAGGCCCAGTCCGCCCACCCTTTGTCCAGCAGCGCGGCGTAAGGCAGATCGCCCCCCTCGCCGTCGATCACCACGATCTTCTGCAGCCGCGGCATCCGGTCCCGATGCTCGGCCAGCGCCGCGGCGTGCCTGGCCGAGGCGATCAGCACCACGGCGTGGGAATCATTGACCACATGCACCGTCTCTTCGGCCGAGAGGCGCGCGTTGATCGGCACCTTGACCATGGCGCCCTTGTAGAACGCGACCTCGCAGGCGACGAGTTCGGTGCAGTTCGGTGCCTGAATCGCGATGTGGCTGCCTTTCGGATAGCCCAGCGACATGAGCCCGGTGCAGAGGCGGTTCGCCTCGGCCTCGAGATCCGAGAAGCTCAGGCAGCGCCGCAGGTCCTTCGCGGCGGGCGCATCGGGCCAGTAGGACGCGGACCGGGTTACCACGTGTCCCAGGTTCATCAGATCTCTCCTCTCCAGTTCGCGGAAAGGCTAGCCGCGCGGCGCCCGGCGCTGCAGTGACGGAATGGTTCTACAGGCCATAAGCAAACGCTATCGCCGCCGTGATCGCCCTGCCTCTTGCCGTCGCGCAGGGGCTGGGGTCTAGTGTCCCTCTCGGGAGGAGGAGGCCCGGCCGACGGATGGATCTGCGCCAGATCACCTATTTCTGCAAGATCGCCGAGGCGGGCAGCTTTTCGGCCGCGGCGCGCGAACTGAACGTCGCGCAGCCCGCGCTGAGCCATCACATCGGCAAGCTGGAAGAGGAACTGGGCATCCAGCTTCTGCTCCGTTCCATCCGGGGCACCGAGCTGACGGAGCCGGGCAAGACGCTTTACGAACACGGCAAGAAGATCCTCGCCCAGGTCAGGGCGGCGCGGGAGGACGTGCTGCAGGAAGCCTCGGTGCCCAAGGGGGTCGTCGCGCTCGTCCTGCCGCCGATGCTGGGCCGCCACGTGGGCCCGCAACTTGTCCGGCGCGTGCGCGCGACGCTGCCAGAGGTGCAACTGGAGTTGCGCGAAGCGCTTGGCCTGAGGGCGCATGAGATGGTGCGGACAGGGCGCTGCGACATCGGTGTGGTGGCCACGGCCGGGCCACCCGACCTGCCGGGGTCGGAGCTGTTTTACCGCGAGCACCTCTATTTCACCCGCGCGGCCGATGCGGACAATCCGCCGCGCCCGGTCGGCTCGGTCTCGCTGGACGAGGCGCTGAGCCATCCGCTGGTGATGAGCCGGGAGCGGCACGGCGTGCGCGCCATCGTCGAGGCGGTGGCCCGGGTGAAGCACCTGACGCTGGACATCGCGCTGGAGACGGAAAGTTCCCGCCTGCTGATCGCCTATATCACGCAGGGGCTGGCGACGGGGATCCTGCCGTGGCCGTCGATCTTCGAACAACTCGACGCCGGGGCGATCGTCGCCGACCGGATCGAAGAGGAGAACCTCGTCCGGCAGGTCTCGCTGCTCTGGACGCCGGGCCAGCAACCGACGATGGGGACCCGCGCCGTTGCCGAAGAGCTGCGCGCGACGATCGCGGAGTGCCGCGCCGCGGGCGTCATCCGGGGCGGGTGAGGCGAGGCGGGCCCGCCCGTAAAAAACGGAATACATGCACTTGCATGTCTATTCCGAGTGTTCTACTCAGCTAATTGGAAGCCAGGTGCCGAGCCCAGCCAAGCCGCATTCAATCGACTTGGGGATCTCATGCCGTCACTCGCGCACCGCCGGACCCGGCTTCTGTCCTGCACCGCAATCGCCCTCGCAGCGACCGCTGCCGCGCCCCGCGCGCAGGAGGGGCAGGGGGCCTACAGCCTCGACCCGATCGAGGTCGAAAAGCGTGACGATCTGTTCGGCGCGGCGGACCGGGCGACATCGATGTATGTCTCGGATTACGAACTGGAACGCGCGCGGACAGGCGACCTGAAGGACGTCTTCGCGGGCATCTCCTCGGTGTCCGTCGGGGGCGCGCTGCCGCTGACGCAGAAGATCTTCCTGAACGGCGTTGACATGCTGAACCTCGGCGTGACCATCGACGAGGCGCCGCAGAACAACCGGGCGTTCCACCACGTCACCGCCAACGCCATCGACCCGGGCCTGCTGAAGCAGGTGCGTGCCGATGCGACCGTGGCTCCAGCCGACGCCGGCCCCTACGCTTTGGCGGGCTCGGTCGTGTTCGAAACGGTGGATCCGGAAGACGTGCTGGACCCGGGCGAGACCTTCGGGGGCAACGTGCGGCTGGCCTACGGGACCAACGGCAAGACCGGGCAGGCCGCGGTGACGCTGGCCGGCCGGCAGGGCAACCTGTCCTGGCTGGGCTATGCCAAGCGCGCCAAGGGCGAGGATTACGAAAGCGGGGCCGGGGACACGATCCTCGGCACGGCGGCGAACCTGACCAGCTATCTCGGCAAGATGGTCTACGAGAACGAGGCGGGCCACCGGGTGGAGGTGTCGGCCCTCCACATGACCGACGATGAGCTGCGCCAGTTCCGCGCGAACTTCGGGGGGAACAACGGCGTGGTCGATCAGCTTCGGGTCTACGACACCACCCGCAAGAGCTATTCGCTCAGCTACGAGAACGTGTTGGCGGACGGGCTCTGGGATCCGAAGCTGAGCCTCGGCTATTCGGAAAGCGACATCGTGGTGCCGGACCCGTGGGACAGCAACGGCCTGTCCGGCACAGCCTCGGCCACGCTGCAAAACCGCTTCCATCTGAACGCGACCGACACCGTATCGGTTGGGGTGGACTACCAGCACCGCTTCGGGGTTTACCAGAGCCCCAGCTTCAACACCGACCTGCGAGAGAATTCCGACAACGTCGGCGTCTTCGCGCAGGCCCGGATGGAACCGGCGGAGCGCTGGAAGATCTCGGTCGGGGCGCGGTTCGACCATCAAAGCTTCACCGGCACGGACGGCACGGAGCTGTCGAACTCCGGCTTGTCGGCCAACGCCTCGGCTGTCTTCGCGGTGACGGAGGCGTTTTCGCTTCGCGCCGGGGTGTCGAGCGTGTTCGGGGGCATCGACCTTGAAGACAACTACACCTACGAATCCCGCGCGCCCTGGGTCTACGGCAACCTTGAGCCGTCGCGGGCGAAGAATGCCTCGGTCGGGTTCGACTATGCCGCGGGCGCCGTCACCTTCGGCGGCGAGCTGTTCGTGACGCAGATCGACAACGCCCGCAGCGCGGACCAGAACTTCGATTTCGAAAGCCGGGGCTTCAACCTCGGCGCGACCTATGGCTGGGCCAGCGGCTTTGCGCGGTTCACCGTGTCGCACAGCGACGTGGAGGTGAACGGCAGCCCGGCGGAAAGCTACGACGCGCTCGACTTCGGCGCGCCGCTCGGCACTGTGATGGCGTTCGAGATTGAACAGGACACCGGCCTGCCCGGGCTGAAGGTCGGCGGCGGGCTGGACATCGCGCTGGACCACGACATGCCGGCGGGGGTGAACGATCTGGACGGTTACGAGGTGGTGAACCTCTTCGCGGAATACGTGCCGCCATCGTATCAAAATCTGACCATCCGGGCCGAGGTGAACAACCTTTTCGACACGGAGTACGCCGACCGCGCGACCTACGGCGCCGAATACGGCTCCGTGACGACGCTGAAGGAGCCGGGGCGTACCTTGTCCCTCGTCGCCGTGACGCGATTTTGATGCACTGCGTACGGGCGGAAGGGCGCGGCCGGCTACGGGTAGAGCCGGATCAGCACGCGGGCGAGGTCGTAGGCCTCCGCCTGGCTCAGCCGGCTGCCGATCTCGGACTGGATCGCCTCGCGGTAGACCGGCCAGATCCGCGCGTGCAGGCCGACCCCGTCCTCGGTCAGCGCCAGCAGCTTGCCCCGGCCCCGGCCCGGCGCGGGGGCGGACCGGATCAGCCCGGCCTCTTCCAGCCGGGCGGCGTGGCGCGACAGGGCGTATTGCGGGGTGTAAAGACGTCCTTCGAGATCGGACATCAGCATCCCCTCCGGCCCCGCGCGTTCCAGTTCCAGCAGGATCTCGTACCAGATCGGGTCGCCGATCCCGTGCCGCTTGAGCACCCGCGCGATGCGGGGGGCCATGCTGCGCTGGATGCGGAGCAGGTTGAACCACACGCGGTTCGCGCCCATCGTCGGATCGGTGTCCCCCGCGAAGGGGTCCGGCGTGTCAGCCATCGTGCCCAGCCTTGTCCGTTGCCCCCGACGGTGTATCGCCGTCGCCTGCCCGTGACCATAGGAGCTTGCCCGTGATCCGGACCGCTATCCTCGCCGCGTGCCTCGGCCTCGCCACGCCGCTCGCCGCCGACACCGTCACCGTCGAGACTTGGGCCGGACCGGCCGAGGTGCCGCTGCGGCCCGAGACGACCTTCGTCTACGACATGGCCGCACTGGACACGCTCGACGCGCTCGGGGTTGAAGGCGTCACGTCGATCGCGAACACCTACCTTGACCATCTCGCGCAATACGAGGGCAACGCCGGCACCCTCTTCGAGCCGGATTTCGAAGCGATTCACGCGGAGCAGCCCGATCTCGTCATCCTCGGCGGCCGGTCGATGGAACATGCCGAAATGGCCGCGCGTCTGGCGCCGACCATCGACATGACGATCTGGGGCGAGGATGTCGTCGCGCAGGGTCTCGCCCGGCTGGCCACCTACGGCGCTATCTACGACAAGGCGGATGAGGCCGAGGCGCTGAAGGCCGAGGTCGAGGCCGCCGTCGCCGCCACCCGCGAGGCGGCCGAGGGCAGGGGCCGCGGCCTGATCGTGCTGACCAACGGTCCCAAGATCTCGGCCTACGGCAGCGGGTCGCGCTTCGGCTGGCTGCACGCGGCCTCCGGGTTGGCGGAGGCCGCGGCGGGGCTGGAGGAGACGGTGCACGGGCAGGCGGTGTCCTTCGAATTCATCCGCGACGTCAACCCCGACTGGCTGCTGGTGATCGACCGGGTCGCCGCCATCGGCGCCGAAGGCAGCAACGCCCGCGCCACGCTGGACAACCCGCTGGTGCGCGAAACCGCGGCATGGCGGGCGGGGCAGGTGATCTACCTCGACGCCGGGCCGCTCTACATCGCCGGGGGCGGCGTCCAGTCGATCCTCGGCACGCTCGCCACCCTCCGTGACGCCTTTGACGCCGACGGGGGGTGATGTCGCACCGAAGCCTCTTCGCCGGCCTCGCCCTTCTGATCGGCGCCAGCCTGCTGATCGGCGCGGGCGAAGTGCGGGCGGATGGCGACGGGCTATGGCTGATCGCCGTCAGCCGCGCGCCCCGCACCGCCGCCGCCCTGCTGGCGGGTGCCGCGCTGGCGGTGGCCGGGGTCATCATGCAGATGCTGGCCCGCAACCGTTTCGTGGAGCCAGCGACGGTCGGCACCGGCCCGGCGGCGGGGCTGGGGCTGGTGGCGATGACCCTGCTCGCGCCTGCCGCGCCGCTCTGGCTGAAGATGCTGGCGGCGACGCTCGCCGCGCTGGCCGCCACCGCGGTCTTTCTGCTCATGGTGCGCCGCCTGCCGCCGCGCGACCCGCTGCTGGTGCCGCTGACGGGGATCGTCTTCGGCGGCATCCTCGGCGCCGTGACGACCTTCGTGGCCTACGAGAACGATCTGCTGCAATACATCGACATCTGGATGACCGGCGAATTCTCGGGCGTCATGCTGGGGCGCTACGAATTCCTCTGGCTGGCGGGTGGCGCGGCGTTGCTCGCCTATGCCTATGCCAACCGCTTCACCATCGCCGGCATGGGGGAGGAGATGAGCCGGACGCTGGGCCTCTCCTACGGGCAGGTCATGGCGCTCGGCCTCGGGATCGTGTCGGTGGTGACGGCGGTGACCGTGGTGACGGTGGGGATGCTGCCCTTCGTCGGCCTCGTCGTGCCCAACATCGCGAGCCGCCTGCGGGGCGACAACCTGCGGCAGTCGCTGCCGGCCCTCGCGGCGCTCGGAGCCGGGCTGGTGCTGGGCTGCGACATCCTCGGGAGGGTGATCTGGCACCCCTACGAGATGCCCGTTGGCACCGTGCTGGGGGTGATCGGCGCGGGGGTCTTCCTGTGGCTGTTGCACTCGCCGCGCGCCCATGCCGTCTAGGGCGCTGATCCTGGCTGGCGCGGCCTACGCGGCCAGCGCCCTCGCCTTCCTGACGCTCGGCGCGCGGGGCGACTGGGGATTCCTGCTGCTGTTCCGGGGCGAGAAGCTGCTGGCGCTCAGCACCGTCGGCGCGGCGGTGGCTCTGTCCACGCTCGTCTTCCAGACGATCACCGGCAACCGCATCCTGACGCCCGCCATCATGGGGTTCGACGCGCTCTACGTGATGATCCAGACCGCGCTGGTCTTCCTGCTGGGCGGGGTCGGCTTCGCCTCTCTCGGCGCGCTGCCCGTCTTCGCGCTGGAAACCGCGCTGATGGTTGCCGCGGCCACCGGTCTCTTCACCTTCGTGATGGGCCGCGGCGACGACATGAACCGCTTGGTGCTGACCGGCATCGTCTTCGGCATCCTGCTGCGCAGCCTCAGCGCGCTGATGGCCCGGATGATCGACCCGTCGGAGTATGCTTACGTGCAGGCGGCCTCCTACGCGCGGTTCACCAACGTGGACGGCGACCTGCTGTGGATCGCGGTGGCGGTCGTGCTGGCGGTCGGCGCGCTGGTGCTGGCGCAGGCGCGGCGGCTGGATGTGCTGGCACTCGGCCGGGCGACGGCGCTGACGCTGGGGGTGGCGCATGAACGCGCGGCGCGGCGGCTGATGTGGCTGGTGACGCTGCTGGTCGCCGTCTCCACCGCGCTGGTCGGGCCGATCGTCTTCTTCGGGCTGCTCGTCTCCGCCGTGACCTACCAGATCGCCGGGACGTGGCGGCACGCGGTGCTGCTGCCGCTGTCCGCGCTGATCGCCGCCGCCCTCCTGGTGGCCAGCCAGACGCTGTTCGAACGGGTGCTGTCGCTGCAAAGCTCCGTCTTCGTGGTGATCGAGGCGCTCGGCGGGCTGGTGTTCCTGTACCTCGTCCTTCGGAGGACCCCGCGATGATCGAGATGTCCGGCCTGAGCTACGCCGCGGGCGGCAAGGCGATCCTGCACGACATCACCGCGCGGCTGCCGGAGGGGCGGCTGACGGTGCTGGTCGGGCCGAACGGCGCGGGGAAATCGACTCTGCTGGCGCTGCTCGGGCGGCACCTCGCCCCCGGCGGCGGCGTCATCCGCTTTGGCGGGCGGCCGCTGGAGGACTGGCCCCGGGCCGAGCTGGCGCGCGCTCTGACGATCCTGCGGCAGGCCACGCGGATCACCCCCCGGCTGACGGTCGCGGACCTTGTCGCCTTTGGACGCTACCCGCACGGACAGGGGCGGCTGACACCGGAGGACCGGAAGATCGCGGCGGCGTGCCTCGACCGCATGGCGCTGACCGATCTGCGCGACCGGCAGCTCGACACGCTGTCAGGCGGCCAGCAACAGCGTGCGCTCATCGCCATGGTGTTGGCGCAGGACACCGGCACCCTGCTGATGGACGAACCACTGAACAACCTCGACCTCGCGCACGCGCGCCGGGTCATGCAGGTCCTGCGGGAACGGGCGGCGGCGGGGCGCACCGTGGTCGCCGTCCTGCACGATCTGACGGTCGCGGCCCGCTATGCCGACCACGTGCTGGCGCTCAGGGACGGCCGGGTGATGGCCGAGGGGCCGCCGGACGCGGTCTTCACCCCTGCCCGGCTGGCCCAGCTTTACGATGCCGAGATCGAGGTCCATCAGATCGGCGGCCGCCCGGTGATCCTGCCGATCTGACCGTCAGCCGAGTGCCTCGGCGATGTGCCACCCGGCGGCGAGGTCCTGGACGATCAGCCCGTGCGACTTGTAGCCGGTGATCTGTGCCGGGTCCGCCCGCCCCGGCGCCTGGCCGGCCAGCACTGCGCCGATCTCGGTCAGCGGGTAGTCGTCGCCGATCGCGCCCGCGGCCCTGGCGTCGATGATCTCGCCCGACTCGCGCGAGGAACTTTCGAGCGAGTCGGTGAACATGGCGATCCGGGCGACGCCCGCGTCGTCCACTTCGCGCGAGTCGGCGAGGCTCGCGCCGACGAGGTTCACGTGCTGGCCGGGTTCCAGCAGGGCGCCGGGCAGGAACGCGTTTCGGGCTGAGGTGGCGGTGGTGACGACGTCGGCGCCCCGGATCGCCTCCTCCAGCCGCTCCACCACGCGGACGGGAGCGCCGGGGAAATGTGCGGCGAGCGCGCGGGCCGCGTCCGGCCGACGGGCCCAGAGCCGCACCTCCCGCGGGTCGAAGCACTCCAGCGCGCCGCGCAGGTGCCATTCCGCCTGCTCGCCCGCGCCGCAGATGGCGAAGACCGCGGGGGCGGGCCGCGCCAGCGCGCGGGTCGCCAGCATCGAGACGGCGGCGGTGCGCAGGGCGGTCAGCGCGTCGGCCTCGATCGCGGCGACGGGACGGCCAAGGTCGCTTTCGAACAGCAGCACGAAGCCCTGGTGGCTGGACAGCCCGTGCTTCGGCGCGTCGGGATAGAGGCTCAGCACCTTCGCCCCGTGCAGCGGCGGATTGCGGAGCGCGCCGTACATCAGCCCCATGCGGCCCGCGTCGCTCACCGGGATGGCGAAGCGCGCCGGATGCAGCGCGGTGCCGGCAGAGACGTCGCGCATCGCCGCGTCCATCACCGGGACGAGTTCGGACACCGAGATGCGGCCGAGAACCTGCTGCGCGGTGATGACTTTCATGCCGGAGTGCCTTTCGGAGAGGGAAGGGAGGCGGTCACCCGCGCCGCGCAATGGATCAGGATGGTGAGACAGGTGATCGGGATCACCGCCCCGACCAGCGCCATGTTGAGCCCGAGCCCGGGCGAGGTCCGCCCCATGCCGCGCCAGAGAAAGCCGCGTTCCACGTTCCAGCCGGGGCCGAAGATCGAATAATGCAGCATCGGCAGAAGGAAAATCACCACGCAAAGCGCCAGCATCCCCCGGGCCAGCCACTGGCGGCGCGGCGGCGCGTCGGCGGTGACCGACAGGATCACCGGGTCCATCCCCCGCCGGAAGGCGCAGGTGGCGCCGAGCAGGCCGCTCCAGACCATCAGGTAGCGCGCCAGCTCCTCGGTCCAGGCGAAGGGCGCGCGCACGCCGTAGCGCTGTGCGACCTGAAGCAGGATCACCAGCGCGATCCCGATCAGCCCCGCCTTGGCGAGCGCGAGGCAGACCCGGTCCAGCCCCGCGCTCAGTCGTTCGATGCGCCTCATTCCTTGGAGGCGTCGGCCAGCGCCTGCATCTCGGCCACCGAGCCTTCGGGCATCAGGTCGTCCCATGCCTCCTGACTGCGGCGCTTGAACTCGGCCAGCGCCTCGTCGGTCGGGACGGTCACCGTGACGCCCGCCGCTTCCAGCGCCCCGATCTCGGCCTCCTCCGCGGCATAGGTCCACTCGCGGTTCTTGGCGTTGGCCGTTTCGACGGCGGCATCGACGGTGGCCTTCTCCGCGTCGCTCAGGCCCTCATACCAGTCGGCCGACATCAGCGCGGCGCGGAAGGGGGTGCCGGCCTTGAGGTCGGTGAAATGGGTCAGGAACTCCGTATGCTTGAAGATCAGCGGCACGGCGGGCGGGTTGAAATAACCGTCCACGATGCCCTGCTGCACGGCGCCCGCGAATTCCGGCATGTCGACCACGACGCCCTGCGTGCCCCAAGCTTCGAACAGCTTCACCTGGTTGCCGTCGATCGCGCGCAGGCGCAGGTCCGAAAGATCCTCGACCGTGGCGACGTCCTTGGTGTCGTTGAACAGGCCCATCTGGCCGCCAAGCCCCGGGAGGCCCGCGATCATCACGCCCTGCGCCTCCATGTTCTCGCGGATGCCGTCCAGCAGGGGGCTGTCGGTCTCCTGCGTGGCGCGGAAGAACTGTGCGCTGTCCTCGAAGACGTAGGGCGCGAGGAAGCCGAGGATGCGCGGATCGACCTGCGCGATCATCACGAAGTTGGTCACCCCGAACTGCAGCAGCCCCTGCGAAAGCTGGTCGACGATTTCGGGGTCCTTCCCGAGGCTGGCGCCGGCGAAGACGGTCGCCTCCATCCCGCCGTCGCGCAGCGCGGTGGCGAAATCCTCGGCATAGACCCAGTCGGAACAGGCCGGGACGGGCGGACATTGCACCGCGATCCGGACCTCCTGCGCGGCGGCCGGGGCGGCAAGGGCGAGGCCGAGCGCGAGGCCCGGCAGGGTCGTGCGTAGTCTGAGCATTGGTCTTCTCCCTGTTGTTGTTCAGTTGACGAGGCCGACAAGCCGCGGCAGCGCCAGCGTCAGGTCGGGTACGAGGATGAGCAGGATCAGCAGCGCCACCTGCACGGCGAGAAACGGCAGCACCGCCTTCGACAGCCGCAGGTAGGAGAGGCCGGAGGCGGCGGAGACGACCATCAAGATGCCGCCGAAGGGGGGCGAGATCAGGCCGAGCGTCAGGTTGAGGCAGGTGACGACGCCCACGTGCACCGGGTCCGCCCCGGCGGCGATGGCGGCGGGGATCAGCACCGGGACCATCAGGACGAGCGCCATGGTCACGTCCATCACCATCCCGGCGGCGAACATGACCAGCGAGGCGATCAGCACATAGCTGGTCGCCGAAAGATTCAGCGAGGTGACGGTGGCCGCGATCGCCTCGGGCAGACGCATGATGCCGACGAGGTAGCCGAAGATCGCCGCGGCGAAGAGGATCATGAAGATCGAGCCGGTCAGCATCACCGCCCCCTCCACCGCGCGGGAGCCTTCCGCCAGCGTGTGCCGCAGCGCGACGCCCGGGCCGTCCCGGTCCATCATCCGGTAGACGAAGACCAGCACCACGGTGATCGCCACCGCGAGTGCCGCCGCTTCCGTCGGGGTGACCACGCCGAAGACGATGCCGCCGACGATCACGATGGGGATCAGCAGGGCCGGCACCGCCCGCGCGACGGTGGCGCGGACCGGCGGCAGGGTCACGCCCGCGCCGCCCGGATGATCCTCGTGCCGGGCGGCCCAGGCATTGTAGGCGAAGAGGAAGAGCGCCATCAGCAGCCCCGGCACGATGCCGCCCGCGAACATCGCCGCGACCGAGACGTTCATCAGCGCGCCGTAGAAGATCATCACGATGGAGGGCGGGATGATCGGCCCGATCACGCAACTTGCCGCCGTGAGCGCCGCGGCGAATTCGGTCCGGTAGCCGCGGTCGACCATGGCGGGCACCAGTGTCTTCGTGGTCGCCGCCGCATCGGCCACGGCGGATCCCGAGATCCCGGCGAGAAAGACGCTGGCGGAGATGTTCACATAGCCCAACCCCCCCTTCAGCCGCCCGACGATCAGCATGGCAAGGTCGATCAGCGCCCCGGTCACGCCGCCCCGGGTCATCAGCTCTCCGGCGAGGATGAACAGAGGCATGGACAGGAAGGTGAAGACGTCGATCTGGCTGAAGATCCGCTGCGGCATGATGGCGAGATAGTTGCCGTAGCCGGTGGCGAGGAACGCCAGAACCGCCGCCGAGCCCGCGACATAGCTGATCGCCACCCCGCCGGCGATGGCGAGCGCGATGAAGGCTATGATTGCTCCGAGCGCCATGGGTAATCTCCTTGCCCGGATCGTCACTTTCGTATACGCAATATGTCAAGGAATATGTTGCCGAAGGGAAAAATACATGTCCGAAAGGACGGAAGACGCAAAGACCGCCGAGGCTCTGAGCGCCTTCGGCCAGAAGGTCCGCGCGCTGCGGCGGGGCAAGGGGCTGACTCTGCAGCAGGTGGCGGACCGCGCCGGGATGTCCGGCTCCACCATCTCGAAGATCGAGAATTCGAACCTGTCGCCCACCTTCGACGGATTGCTGAAGCTCGCGCGCGGGCTCGAGGTGGACCTGTCCACCCTGCTGGGCGAGGGCCCCGCCGCAGCGCCGCAGGTGCCCGCCATGGGGCGGCTCGACGTGACGCGGGCGACGGCCCGGGTCGGCCACGACGCGGCCACCTACATCTATGAACCGCTGGCCATGGGTCTGAAACAGAAGCTGATCGACGCGACCTTCGTGGTGGTCAAGGCGCGGGAGGTGGGGGAGTTCGAACACCTCGTCACCCATCCGGGGGAGGAGCTGATCTTCGTCCTCTCCGGTGAGGTCGAACTGCATTCCGACCTCTACGCCCCGATCCGCCTCGGGCCGGGCGACAGCGCCTATTACGACGCGGGGATGGGCCATGCGCTGATCTCGGTCAGCGCGGAGGATGCGACATTGCTGAACATCGTGGCCGGTGGCGCCGGGTTCACGGCACTGGAGGGCTAGGACATGCTGACACGGGCGGAATGGATCGACCGGGACCTCGTGGGTCTGGCAGAGCTGGCCGCGACGGGGCAGGTCGCCCCGCGCGAGGTGCTGGAAACCGCGATCCGCGAGATCGAGGCGCAGAACCCGCGGGTCAACGCTGTGGTGGTGACCCAGTTCGACCAGGCTCTGGCGGCGCTAGAGGCGATGGAGGCGGCGGGAAAGAGGCCGCGGTTCCTCGGGATGCCCTACCTGATCAAGGACCTGCACGCGCCGGTGAAGGGGTTGCCGCTGTCGAACGGGTCAGAACGCTTCAAGGGCACGGTCTTCGATTTCGACTCCACGCTGGTCGGGCGGCTGCGCGGGGCGGGCTTCGGCTTTCTCGGGCGCAGCGCCTCGCCGGAATTCGGCCTGACGCTGGAGACCGACAGCGCCGCATGGGGCACCACCCGCAACCCGTGGAATCCCGACTGCGGCGCGGGCGGGTCCAGCGGCGGGGCCGGCGCGGCGGTGGCCTCGGGCATGATGCCCACGGCCCATGCCACCGACAGCGCCGGGTCGATCCGGATCCCGGCGTCGTTCAATGGCCTGGTGGGCTTCAAGCCAAGCCGTGCGCTGAACCCCTTCGGCCCGCACCGGGGCGACCCGAACCACGGAATCAGCCATGAGCACGCGGTCACCGTCAGCGTCCGCGACAGCGCCGCGATCCTCGACGTGACGGCGGGGCCGGACGTGGGCGCGCCCTACTTCACCCCGAAGCCGGCCGAGCCCTTCGAGACGCTGATCGCATGTGCGCCCGGCCCGCTGCGCATCGGTCTTGTCACGACGCGCTTCGACGGCCAGCCGGTCGATCCGGTCTGCGCCGAGGCCGCGGCGCGGACGGGCCATCTGCTCGCCGAGCTGGGCCACGAGGTCGAGGAGGCGATGCCGGACTTCGACGTCCACGCCCTAACCGATGCGATGATCCGCGTGCTGCTCGCCTCACTCGCCGGGCTGTTCCCGGGGGCGGGCGATCTGACCGAGGCCGAGCTTGCGGGGCTGGAACCGATGACCCGCGCCTCGTTGCGCTATTCGCGGTCGGTCGCGCTGTCCGACCATCTGGTGCGGACGGCGGTCATCAACCGCGAGGTGCGCCGCCTCTCGGCGTACTTCCAGCGGTTCGACCTGCTGGTCACCCCCGGCACCGCCACGCCGCCGCTGCCGCACAAGTCGCTGCCGATGACCTCGACCGACCTCGACGCCTTCCTGACGCGGCTGTTCGACCTCAGCCCTTTCTCCGCCCCTTTCAACGCCAGCGGACAGCCCGCGATTTCCCTGCCGGTGCACCACACGCCCGACGGCCTGCCCGTCGCCGCGCAGATCGTGGGGCGGCTGGCCGAGGACGCGCTGGTCCTGCAGGCCGCCCGCCAGATCGAGGCAGCGCAGCCCTTCCGCCGCCGCCCGGAGTGATTTGACGTACAGGCGGTGGTGCGGCGGATTTGCCGCGCCCGGGCGCGCCGGCCGGCGGGGCGATTGCGTTAGGCGTGCCCTGCCTCTACTTGTGGTGGCGGAGTCGCCAGAATGCCCCATATCCGCCACCATTTCTCCGCCGCTTCACCACCCAGCGATGCTATGCCTTCCGCCATGTCCGAGAACCGCCCCCTTCTGACCCGTCGCATGGCCGCACCCCCGCTTCCGGCCGACAGCGCGCGCCGTGTGCTGCGGACGGAGGCCGAGGCGGTGGCCTTCCTCGCCGACAACCTGCCCGGGGATTTCCCTGCAGTGGTCGAGGCGATCCTCGCGGTCCCTGGGCGTGTTATAGTGTCCGGCATCGGCAAGTCCGGCCACATCGGGCGCAAGGTCGCGGCGACGCTGGCGTCGACGGGCACGCCCGCCTATTTCGTCCATGCCGGAGAGGCGAGCCATGGCGACCTCGGCGTGATCTCCCGGGGCGACATCTGCATCCTGATCTCCAATTCCGGCGAGACCAGCGAACTCAGCGACCTGATCTACCACACGCGCCGCTTCTCGATCCCGATGGTCGCGGTGACCTCCAACCCCGACAGCACGCTCGCCCGTGCGGCAGAGCACCGGCTGCTGCTGCCGAAACTGCCCGAAGCCTGCCCGATCGGCATGGCGCCCACCACCTCGACCACGCTGGCGCTTGCCCTAGGCGACGCGCTGGCGGTGGCCCTGATGGAGCAGCGCGGTTTCCTGCCGGACGATTTCGGCGTCTTCCACCCCGGCGGGCAACTGGGCGCGCAGATGCGCCAGGTTTCCGAGTTGATGCACAGCGGCGCGGCGCTGCCGGTGCTCGACCACACCGCCGACATGCGCGAGGTGCTGCTGACGATGACGTCGAAGGGCTTCGGCATCGCGGTACTGACGCGCGAGGGGCGGCTGC